>Ga0099364_10004930_pt1 | contig 19999 bp, 14 predicted proteins | sample TergutTh196P3_FD_73070 | JGI IMG/M metagenome (GOLD analysis project Ga0099364, IMG submission 73070) | Microcerotermes parvus P3 segment gut microbial communities from Pointe-Noire, Republic of the Congo - Th196 P3 | ecosystem: Host-associated > Arthropoda: Insects > Digestive system > Gut ... | reverse complement strand
ACTCACTGTCATCATTCCCAACGACCACGGTGCAAGCGAGCGTCCCAACGAAGGTTATCCGTTCAATACCAGCTATATGGCTGATAATGATTTGGCTGTTGGGCGTATTGTCGAGTTTCTATCTCATACGCCTTATTGGGAAAATATGTGTATCGTGATTACCGAAGACGATGCGCAGGGCGGCGTCGACCACATTGACGCACACCGCAGCGTGCTGATGGTTATATCACCCTGGGTAAAGAAAGGCCATGTAAGCCATACACATGTAAGTTTCGGAAGTATTTTCAAGACGTTCTGGAACATACTCGGACTGCCCTACCTGAACCAGTATGATGCCGCATCAACCGACCTTGCCGACTGTTTCACCGATACCCCTGACTTTACACCTTACAACGCATTACCGGTAGATGTCCGCATTTTCGACCCCGTAGTATCTTTAGCCCCATTCAACGAATCATTCGACTGGAAGTCGTTAAAACTGTCCGAACCCTTAGACTACCTGCCAACCATGATAAACGACAGCAAGGAAAGAGATGAATACCGCCTTGAGTACCGAGAAAAAGACAGTGTGAAAGTGAATTGAATGAACGCCATTATGACTCAATCGCAAAAGGAGAGGATAAAAAGATATTTTGAATATCATAATTTGCTCTGATTATCTGGGGTTTGTTATTTACAAGGAGAGGAAGTCTCATATTTTTGAAACAAGAACGCTTGGTAATAGTAGTTGGTTAATAGCGAATGAGTATAAAGGTAGAGGTATTATCTTCTACAGTATTGCATCTACCGCGATCTTTCGTTCGCCGTATGGTATCTGGATGAGCGAACTATATTTATTTTCAGGCGCAAAGAAAGCACTCCGAAAGCAGCGGTTTTTGGTGTGCTTTATTTCTTTAATACGCTTAGAAGTCGGGATTTTTACGGGATTTTTATCAAATCAAAAACGCCAACCATCTAATAAATAAATAGTTAGCGTTTCCCGTCGTACTCGAAGGGGGACTTGAACCCCCACAGCCGTAATGGCCAAGGGATTTTAAGTCCCTCGTGTCTACCGATTCCACCATTCGAGCTTGCAATCAATAGGTTGTGAGCGGAAGACGGGACTCGAACCCGCGACCCTAACCTTGGCAAGGTTATGCTCTACCAACTGAGCTACTTCCGCAATATGAAAGAAAACGGCTGCAAAGATAAAACGAAAAATTAAATAAAAAAAGTATGAACAAATTTTTTTTAAAAATATTCAAGGTGAGCGTCGGCAACTTATTTTATTTTTAGCCTAAGCTCTGCTAAGAACTCTTTCATTTTTTCGGTGTCTTTCGCACCAATGATTTCTTGTAAAATGCTTAGTTTATCCTGTATACGCTTGATCTGGTGGGGTGTGCGCGGATTAAACAGTATCTCCGTCAGCAAGTAATCGTCTTCGGAAAAAAGCCCGCGCGCAATGTTCATGTGACGTTTGAAAGTCGTACCGGGTGCATCCTGATGTTCCATCGTCGCGGTGAATACCAATGTCGAGGCAAACGGAATACCTAACGAATAGGCTACCGTCTTATCATGTTCGTCAAAAGTGTATTCAAAAATCTTCAACTTTAACTTACCATACAAATCCTTGAAGAATATTTTCCCTAAATGGTCGCCCTCGGAAATGATAATCGTATTTTCTTCAGAAAGATTCGATAGATTGGCAAACGTCGGCCCGAACATGGGGTGCGTCGAAACATACGGGAATCCGCAAGTAGCATAAAACTCTTTCAGATTGGTCTTGACGGAAGCAATATCCGAAATGATACAATGCGGCTTCAAAAACGGAAGCGTCGCTTCAAACGCATCAATCGTATGATTGAGCGTCACACAGTTAATAACAAGCTCCGGCTCAAATTCTCTGATCTCATCCCCTGACTGAATGCGAAGTGCGTTGTAAATAAAACGCATACGCTTCGGGTCTTTTTCATAGACAGCCACCTCATGCTCGAAACTCAACAAATCGGAAAAAAATGACCCCATCTTTCCCGCTCCTAAAATCAATATTCTCATAGCTTTTAAAAATTTATCATTAATCATTAATCATTAATCATTAATCATTAACCATTAACCATTAACCATTAATCATTAATCATTCGCTCATTACCATCATCTGATGCCTTATGGATTCTTCGTGTATCGCGCTAAATACTTTTTGCGTAAAATCAGCGTTGAGGTCCATAGAAACACCCAATTTTGATCGGGTGTCTAAAATCTCGCCATAACGGGGAGTCTGCAGGATCGGCATGTTATGCTCTTTCTTGTAGATGCCTATCTCGTGCGAAATGCGCATACGTTTTGATAATAATTCAAGTAAACCGTCATCAATTTGGTCTATCTGACGGCGAAGCTCAGTCAGATTTTCGGTTGTCTGCGTCACGTCGCGAATAACAAGCAGGTTCAGAATATAATCCAAAACATCGGGCGTTATCTGCTGGGAGGCGTCGCTCAACGCTTCTTCGGGATTGATGTGCGATTCAATCATCAAACCGTTAAAATTCAAGTCCATCGCTTGCTGACACAATGGGGCGATCAATTCACGTTTTCCTCCGATATGGCTCGGATCGCAGAAAATAGTCAGATATGGATAGCGACGGCGCAACTCAATAGGAATATGCCACAACGGACTGTTGCGGTATATTTTCTTTTCATACGAACTGAATCCACGATGAACGACCCCTATGCGATGAATCCCGGCTCTATAAATGCGCTCAATGGCGCCTATCCATAGTTCCAAATCCGGGTTAACCGGATTTTTTATTAACACGGGAATGTCGATTCCCTGCAGGGCGTCTGCTATTTCCTGAACGGCAAAAGGATTAACTACCGTGCGGGCGCCTATCCATAAAATGTCGATTCCAGCTTTTAAAGCTTCAAAGACATGATCCCGCGTCGCCACTTCAATAGTAATATACATACCGGTTTCAGCTTTCACCCGTTTTAACCATTGCAAACCGGTTGAGCCTACGCCTTCAAACCCCCCGGGTTTTGTACGCGGCTTCCAGATACCCGCTCGAAAGACTTTTATTCCTTTCGAAGCAATGGCTTGGGCAGTACTCATCACCTGCTCTTCCGTCTCCGCACTACACGGTCCGGCAATAACCAACGGGCGTTTATCATCCATGCCCGGCAATAAAATTGTTTCAATTTCCATCTCTTATATGTTTTAATTCCTGATTTTTAAGGGCGACCGCAAGGGTACGCCCCTACCAAATTCATAATTCCTAATTCTTCCTAACGCTTCCGCCAACAGGTCATTCTTGCTGCACAACGAAATCCGCACATATCTGTCGCCGGCGTTTCCGAAAATAAATCCGGGGGTTATAAAGACATTCGCCCCGTACAATATCCTGTCCGTCAATTCCTCGCTGTTTTTAACGCTATCCGGTATCCTGCCCCATAAAAATAATCCAACCTGTCGCTTGTCATACGTACAACCCAACGCTTCCATAATTTGTCCGGCCAAATCACGACGACTTCTGTAAACTGCATTTATACTATCATACCATTCTTTATCAGCTTTCAACGCTTCGACGACCGCCGTCTGCATAGGTCGGAATTGCCCCGAATCAACGTTACTCTTCACTTTTACTATCCATTGTACAAATGACGCATTGGAGGCAAGCATCGCCATACGCCACCCGGGCATGTTATGCGCTTTGCTCATTGAATTTAGCTCTATACAACAATCTTTCGCTCCCGGAACATGTAAAATGCTTCGCGGATTATCATTGAGTATAAAACTGTACGGATTATCATTACATACCACTATTCCATGCGTAATGCCGAAAGAGACTAATTTTTCAAACAGTTCATCGCTCGCATCGGCGCCGGTTGGCATATTGGGATAGTTGACCCACATCAGTTTAACCGCAGATTTCCCTGCCTCCCGCCTTTCTTGTAGCAAATGTTCCAGTTCGTCAAAATCAGGATGCCACCCGGTTTTCTCATGTAACGAATAGGAAATAATATCCGCTCCGACGAGTTTGCTGACAGCCGAATATGTCGGATAGCCCGAATTAGGGATTAACACCCCGTCTCCCGGATTCAGAAAAGCCATGCAGACATACAGCACCCCTTCTTTTGAGCCAATCAACGGTTGTATCTCCGTTTCGGGATCAAGCTGCACATCATACCATTTCGAATACCATTTTGCAAGTCCCTCACGCAATGCAGGTATTCCCGCATAAGGTTGATAACCATGCACATCATCTTTCCGTATATCCGAACAGAAGACCTCTATGGCCTGTTTGGACGGGGGCATATCAGGACTTCCGACGCCTAAGTTGATGACATTCCTGCCGGCGACATTCATCCTTGCTACCTCTTTCAGTTTTTTTGAAAAATAATATTCCCCCACGCTTTCGACACGGTCGGCAGGACGAATATTACACATTTTGTTTTCCCTCAGCATATTCTCCTAAAATTTTAAAGTCTTTTGTTAATGGCATAATAGCACTCAGCGCTTGTGTATACCTTGTATAGTCGCAAAAAGTCAGGTTGACATAAAAAAGATATTCCCACTCACGTCCTATTATCGGTAACGATTGTATCTTTGACAGATTCATGTCATAAAAGGAGAAGATGGTTAGTACTTTCGACAAGCTGCCGACCGAATGAGGCAAAGAAAATACGAGTGAGGCCTTGTTTTTTGTTTTGTTAACCTTTAATTCCTCTGCGTTCCATGGGTCTGCAACCACAAGAAAACGCGTAAAATTCCTTTTATTTGTTTCGATGCCCTCTTCCAACACCTCAAGACCGAAGTTTTCTGCGGCTTGTCGGCCGCAAATAGCGGCATGTCCTTGCATTTTATGATCGGCGATCCATTTGGCGCTTGTCGCCGTATCGTCTTTTTCCACAACCTTGATTCCCTGCAAGGTATCTAAATATTCTGCGCATTGCATTAAAGCTATCGGGTGGGAATGAACTTCAATCACCTCAGAAAGTTTTGTACCCGGCAAAGCAGCCAACGAATGGGTTATCCGTAGCTTATACTCTCCTATAATGATACATCCGCTTTGGCGTATGAGTTCATGATTCTGCAATAAACTGCCTGCAATCGTATTTTCGATGGCCATAACGCCGACTATTGAGGCATCTTCGCGAATTTTTTTCACTACCTCTTTGAATGTACGGCATCCAATAATCTCAATCTTTTCTTCTTCGAAATAATTACGGGCTGCCACATCGTGGTACGATCCCGCTATTCCCTGAATTGCTACTTTTCTCATATCTCTATACATTATTATAATATATCTATCACAAAAAAAGTCCCGCCGTCTTTGTGGCAGGACTTTTTATTTTCATTCTCCTTTATTGTTTTGCTTCAATAATACATATAAAATCCCTGCCTTTACCCGGTAACGTAAAAGTAAAAATAATAATATGTACTAAAATAACTTCTCATGCTTCAATTCTTATCGGCTGCAAAAGTACGGACTTTTTTCAAACCACCAAACAAATTGTCATTTTTTTTCAAAAAAATTCCTAATTCATTTAACGCCATACAGAACGGTATCGATGGCTAATTTTTTGTGCACCCGGAAATAGAATTTATAATCGGGCGCTATTGCTTTAATATACAAAGGAATATCTATCAAGTCGCGCTCCTTGTGATAAATACTGATTCCTAAAACCGGCTTATAAGCCCGAATCGTCTGTTCAGCCCCCTGCAACGCCTGCAGTTCGGCGCCCTCCACATCCATTTTAATGTACGTAACCGGATCACCTGCCGTAATGCGGTCGATTGTGTCTACTTCGATGTAACGGTTCGATTCATTTGTTATCATCGAGAGCATGCTGCCTTCTTCCTGAAAGGGTAACCGGTCGGAATATCCATAGACACCTTTATTTACCGCCTCAATGTTTGTCAGCCGTTCGTTCTCGATGTACTTCATTAGCTGTTGATAATTCGCACGATCCGGCTCAACCGCCCAGATACGGTGATAGCCGCCTCCTGAGGCTTTCAGAAAGTCGGCTATCGTATCCCCGGTAAACGCCCCGCAATCGAAGTATGATTCTTGACCGGTCAACGTGATGATATCCGGTGGGAAATACTGCTTTTTGTCAAAAAACGGAGGAAGGTATTTCATGTCCTGCCTCAACTTGCTTAGCAGATAAGCTACAAACGAATCTTTTGACTGTTGGTCAAGCAAGTTGTCATAAAAACTTCGCAGGTAATCGATGTTTTCCAGTATAAAATCCGGAGTTATCAGCTCCATATCGAATATTTCCGAAAGATAGGACACAGAACGGGCATTGCTGAATTTTTGCGATATGCCGGTGATACGACTATAACCTTTCACAAAGCCCACTATCACATGATAAGCCGGCAACATACGGTCGATATCATTGATATGCACCGGCTCTAAATCCTTCAGAAGCCGTGTAGAACCGATCATCACCGGCGATTCGTCATCAAAAACAATCATTTGCAGGGTAAGGTCATGGTCCGACAGTTTTTTTACTATCGAATCGGCGACATCCGCCGACGCTCCATACAACACAACCGGAATAGCTGATTCCTTTATTGTCTCGATGACCGAAACATCATTCGGCAGTCCCGCAGGCTTCAATAATTCGTCAAAATCCATGAGCTTTGTTACTTAATAAAATAATACGATAGACCTTCTTTTACATAACGTGGGTAAGTCCTCCTCCGAATCTTATTCCAATTATTACCTCGCAGTTCAAACCGGGAAATGATCGTTTTATTCCCTTCATAATCCCACTGATACGTTTCCTTTAAATTCAGTTGCGGATAAATGATTTCTTTAAAGTCCTGAATAGGAACGGAATCTAATGTAACCGGAAATTCAGGTGATAGACGCAGCCATTGGTCATAGTCGTTCAATTTGGTATAAAATCGTCCGCTTCTCGAAATATCCCCTGACACATCGAACTCTTCAAAATAGAACGAAGCAACCCAAGCGCCGGTTTTTTTATCACTACGAAAGCTCTTCCGCATCCAATGACGCCTTAAACGTTCATTTTCATCGTAATCATATCTGTTCCCTTTTGAAATGACCATTTTCTTTGTGCTTCTCGGAAAAAATTCGATATAGTATTTCAAACTACTCCTTCTTCTATTATATATCGTATAGGAAACAAAAACGCTATCCGCCGAAATTTTTTTTTCGAAACCTATCCGGTCGTCAGTGAATCTTACCTGATTTCCGTTCTCATCAAACGCCATATACAAGCAATAATGATACCTGCGACCCTTATACTTATACGTCTTTTTGTACGGATAATACAAGGTTTTCAGCGCGCCGTTTTCGTAATATTCCCTGACAGTATCCGCAGGCGTTCCTTTTTTAAAAAGGGAAAGGGGCGCTTCAGGTCGCTCCTGTGAAAATATACCGAAAGGAATAATCAACGCAATGAAAATCATAGCGAATGCCCATTTTGGGGCTTCCTTTCCCTTCTTTGCGAGAGCCCGGTGAAAACGAGTGTTCATAATTTTACAGCTTTACCAAATTCCATTGCAAAGGTGAAAATAATATTTCAAACTACCAAAAAAAAGGGAAAAAAGGGGGAAAAGGAGAGTGTCTCTAAACTGAAAAATCCGAAAGCCCAAAACGCACGAAATCCCTTTGTGGAAACCATCAAACCTTCACCTTTTCCTTTTCGGACAACTTTCTCGTAGTCGAAAAAAATTATACTTCTGATTATGTGTATATTAATAAAAATAACTGGAAAAGTTTTGAACAAAATATTATTTTTTTCAAAAAAAATTTGGTCAATTTAAAAAGTCTTCCTAAACTTGCACCCTCAAATTGCGAATAATAAAAAAAAATTACATGAATCAAAAAACTTACACTTTCGATGAAGCGTTCAAAGCTTCCCTAAACTATTTTACCGGCGACGAATTAGCCGCTAAGGTTTGGATCAATAAGTATGCACTTAAAGACGGTTTTGGAAACATCTACGAACTGACGCCTGCCGATATGCACCACCGATTGGCGCGTGAGATATGCAAGATAGAAAGTAAATATCCGAATCCGCTTACCGAAGATGAATTGTTTGGTTTGTTCGACCGGTTCAAATACATCATACCGCAAGGTAGTCCGATGACCGGAATCGGTAACAATCATCAGATTTCATCTTTATCTAATTGTTTTGTCATCGGAATTGAAGGACATGCCGATTCGTATGGCGCCGTTATTCGCGTTGATGAAGAGCAGGTACAACTGATGAAACGACGCGGCGGCGTGGGGCACGACCTTACCTGCATACGACCGAAAGATTCAATCGTAAAAAACTCGGCGCTCACATCCACAGGCCTTGTCCCGTTTATGGAACGTTATTCCAATTCCACACGCGAAGTAGCACAGGAAGGACGACGGGGTGCGCTCATGTTGAGCGTCTCTATTAAACATCCTGATTCGGAAGCGTTTATCGATGCTAAAATGATTGAAGGAAAAGTGACAGGCGCCAATGTCTCCGTCAAAATTGACGACGAATTTATGAACGCAGCCATCAATAACGATACTTATATTCAGCAATACCCGGTCGATACTGCGAACCCTATTGTAAAGAAAGAAATAAAGGCGAAGCATTTATGGGAAAAAATCATTCATAACGCTTGGAAATCAGCCGAACCCGGCGTCTTGTTCTGGGATACTATCATCAGGGAATCAGTGCCGGATTGTTATGCCGACCTTGGGTTTAAAACGGTTTCGACCAACCCTTGCGGCGAAATACCCCTCTGTCCCTACGACAGTTGCCGACTGCTTGCCATCAACCTTTATTCGTATGTCGTCAACCCCTTTACACCGCAGGCCTATTTCGACTTTGAGTTATTTAAAAAACATGCCGCATTAGCACAGCGAATCATGGACGATATCATTGATTTGGAATCAGAAAAAATCGAGAAAATACTTAATAAAATTACTTCCGACCCCGAATCCGACGAAATAAAACATACAGAAAAAAACCTCTGGCAAAAGATACAGGGAAAAACGCTTCAAGGACGACGCACCGGCGTAGGTATCACAGCCGAAGGCGATATGATCGCTGCGCTGAACCTGCGGTATGGAACAGAAGAAGCTACCAATATGGCCGAAGAAATTCAAAAGACATTAGCGCTCTCAGCTTACCGCTCTTCCGTTCAAATGGCGAAAGAACGGGGCGCTTTTCAAGTATACGATGCTGCAAGAGAAGCCAATAACCCGTTCATCAACCGTTTACGTGAGGCTGACCCTGACCTGTATAATAATATGGTAAGCTACGGACGACGAAACATCGCCTGCCTTACCATCGCTCCCACCGGGACAACCAGCCTGATGACACAGACTACTTCCGGTATTGAACCTGTGTTTATGCCAGTTTATAAACGACGTCGTAAAGTGAACCCGAATGACCCCAACTCACGAGTGGATTTTGTGGACGAAACCGGCGACGCCTTTGAAGAATATACCGTATTCCATCATAAATTTGTGACCTGGATGATAGCAAAAGGCTACTCTCCCATCAAAAAATATTCGGAAGAGGAAACTGCGAACATGGTGCAGCAGTCGCCCTACTATAAGGCAGCCTCCAACGATGTGGACTGGCTCCAGAAAGTAGAAATGCAGGGACGTATTCAGAAATGGGTCGACCATTCCATCAGTGTGACTATCAACCTGCCAAATAACGCTACCGAAGAACTTGTCAATGAACTGTATGTCCAAGCCTGGAAAAGCGGATGTAAAGGATGTACCGTCTACCGTGATGGATCACGTTCCGGAGTGCTCATCTCGGTCAATGAAAAGAAGAAAAAGAAAGACCTCGAATGTATGGAACCGCCTATCATCATGTCCACACGTCCGCGTGAGTTAGAAGCCGATGTAGTGAAATTCCAGAATAACAGAGATAAATGGATCGCTTTCGTCGGATTATTGAATGGACGCCCCTATGAGATTTTTACCGGTTTGGCCGACGATGACGAAGGGATCATGCTCCCTAAAAATGTGTCCAAAGGCTCTATCATCAAGAGCTATGACGAAAACGGAAGAAAACACTATGACTTCCAGTTCAAAAACAAACGCGGTTTCAAACTGACAATGGAAGGATTAGACAGCAAGTTCAATCCGGAATTTTGGAACTATGCCAAATTAATCTCCGGCGTGCTCCGCTATGGGATGCCTATTGATCAGGTAGTCAAATTAGTGCAGGGAATGGACCTGAACACCGAGCATATTAACACATGGAAAAACGGCGTCGAACGCGCATTAAAGAAATACCTCCCTAACGAAACCGAAGCAAAAGGACAAAAATGCCCGAGTTGCGGATGCGAAACGTTAGTCTATCAGGAAGGTTGCCTTAGTTGCACCAATTGCGGCGCATCCAAATGCAACTAAATACTGGGTACACGGACGTCCCGTCTGCATACCCTGATTGTCGTCCCTCCGTTTGTATGAAAACTCGTTTTCATCGGATAATTCAAAGCAACCAAAAAACAAAATGAAAGTAATTTTTACGATAAAATATCACACGACATGGGGTGAACGACTATTCATCTCTGGTTCGTGCGCCGAACTTGGCGATGACATCACCGCTAATGCAAAAGAAATGCATTATTACGATGATGACGAATGGCGATTAGAAATAACCCTTCCCGATTCAATCCAGGGAATCACCTATAATTATTTAGTTGAAGACACAAACGGCATTCGGAAAGTGGAAAATAGCGAAACTAAACACCACATATTTCTCAACCGCATACCGGAAACTAACAATCCCTGGACATCTAATCCGGCAAACGATCAGAGCGAAGACAGGCCATCTATTCCGGAAGTAGACAAGACCTTCTTCCTCTGTGACAAATGGCAGTCAGTACCGGATGATAAAACTTTTTACGCCTCAGCTTTTACTAAAAACATTTTTGCAAGACCGGCCAAAGTCATTCAACAAAAACTCCCTGATGGACAAAATATGTTAGTCATACAAGTACAAGCGCCCGAAACAAAGCCCAACCAGCAAGTCGCACTCACAGGCAACCAGCCTTGTATCGGGAATTGGGACCCAAACAAAGCGTTACCTTTATCCGACGAAAATTTCCCGCTTTGGGAAATACTGTTGAACGCAGATGATATTTGTTACCCTTTAGAATACAAATTCGTCGTAATAGATAGCGAAACGAATCGGTTATGTTACTGGGAATCAGGCGAAAACCGGATAATACGCCAGTCGCCCCAAACGGATCCCCTAATTCACTCACGTCATTCCTGTGCTGGCGGGAATCCTTATGGTTCAGAACGACGTTTATTAATTTTCAATTCCTACCCGATCCGAACGCCGGAACTGTCATGGAAAGCCTGCGGTACAGTCGTACCGGTATTTTCACTCCGTTCAAAAAAGAGCTTTGGTATTGGCGACATAGGCGACCTCAAAAAACTGATCGACTGGGCGACAATCACCAATCAACATGTCATACAGGTTCTGCCGATGAACGACACCACCCGTACACACACATGGAAAGATTCCTATCCATACAGCGCCATATCCATCTATGCACTTCATCCGCTTTATATCAATATCCCCATGCTGGGCAAATTGAAAGATAAAAAAAAGAAAGCCGACTATCAAAAAATTCAGTTACAACTGAATGAGAAAGAAACAGTTGACTATCCATCCGTCGAAAAATATAAAACAGCCTATTATCGCGATTATTTTGAACAGGAAAAAGATAAGATTCTCACTAACAAACATTTACAAAAGTTTATAGCTCAAAACAAAGAATGGTTGACTCCTTATGCTGCATTTTCATACCTGCGAGACAGCTATCAGACAGCGGACTTTACTAAATGGGGAGAAGACGCAAGTTACAACCTTGAAAAAATAGAAAAACTTTACCAATCGGATAGCGAAGTTTATCATGAGTTTTACTATCTGTTTTTCATCCAATTCACCCTCCATACCCAATTCGACGCCGTTTCCCGCTATGCACGCGAAAATCGTGTCATACTTAAAGGCGACCTGCCCATTGGCGTTAATCGAGAAAGTGTGGAAGCATGGACCGAACCCGGTTATTTTAACCAAAAGGTACAAACCGGCGCTCCGCCCGATCAATTTTCGGAGAAAGGACAAAACTGGTCGTTTCCAACCTATAATTGGGATATAATGAAACAAGACGATTTCGTCTGGTGGAAAAAACGCTTACGGCATCTGCAACAATACTTCGACAGCATCCGGTTTGATCATATACTGGGCTTCTTCCGGATTTGGGAAATCCCGCTGGATTATACGGAAGGGCTGTGCGGATATTTCAATCCCGCCCTACCCCTTCAAAAAACAGAAATCGAACAATACGGGATGAACTTCGACGAACAATGGCTGACGCCTCATATTCATATCAAACACCTCCCTGAACTTTTCGTCCCGTCATTGAGAGATACGAAGCAATTTTTCCCGTCATTGAGAGGAACGAAGCAATCTAATGATTATTTCCCGTCATTGAGAGGAAATATCTACAAATACCTCCATCATTGCAACCCTAAACACCTTATTCTAAACGAAAACTGTGAAACACAACGGAAAATCGAACAGCTTTTCCATGGAAGAAACGATAAAATATCGCAAATAATAAAAAACGGCCTGATGAGTATTGCCAATGAAGTCCTTTTTATCCCCGATGATGCGACAGCAGATAATTCCGTCACAAACGCGGAAGCTGCTACTTCAATTGTAGAATCACGCCAGCCTCTGTTTCATCCGCGTATCCTGGCCTTTAAATCATACGCTTATAGTGAATTATCCGAGGAAGACAAACATGCTTTCTACCGCCTTTACCAAGATTTCTTCTTCGAGCGAAACAACGAATTTTGGCGAAAAACAGCCATTAGCCGTCTTCAACCTTTGTTGAAAAGTACGGAAATGCTCGTTTGCGGTGAAGATTTGGGTATGTTGCCCGCAACGGTACAGGATGTGATGCAGTCTTTGAAAATATTATCATTAGAGCTTGAACGTATGTCTAAGGACATGGAAAACGAATTCACCGATTTGGCAAAACTATCCTATCATTCCGTCTGCACGACGTCAACCCACGACATGAATCCTATACGGGCATGGTGGGCGGAGAACCGGGAAAAAACGCAACGATACTATAACAACATACTTCACCAAGACGGAATTGCCCCCGAAAAATGTTCCTCCACTATCGCAGAACAAATCATTTACAACCACTTGCATACTTCATCCATGCTAACAATGATTTCTATCCAAGACTGGTTTGCCATGGAGGATAACATCAGTCAACCCGATGCCGGTACAGAACGGATCAATGATCCGGCGAACCCCAATCATTATTGGCGTTACCGCATGCATCTCACGATTGAAACTTTATTACAATCAACAAATTTCAACAAAAAAATAAAGGCAATGATTACCGAAAGCGGACGATGAACCTATTTCAGGCGCAATCATTTTTTGATTTGGTTCACTCCGGTATTTGGCGCATTAAGAGGCGTATTTGGAGATGTCATTCCGTTCTTGCCGGACATCGTACATGACCCATTCAGTTTTGCTCCCGGCTCTATCTCAAGTGTTTGGATAAAAATGTCGCCTTTTATCTCAGCCGATGATTTTAAAACCAAACGTTCCTGAGCGCGTATGACCCCTTCAACACTTCCCAAAATTTCCGCATGAAGGGTCAAAATATTTCCTTTCACGCATCCTTTAGGGCCGATTACGATCTTCCCTTTACAATTGATTTCACCTTCAACGCGTCCATCCAACCGAAAATCGGATTCCGTTTCAATCTTGCCAGTCAAGGTAGTACCGGTAGCCAACACATTATGCGGACTCCCTCCCCCCACAAATTCTTCACTAATTTTTCCCATGATTTATAAATATTAATCGTCGCAAAAATAGATGAAAAAACTATCACCTCCAAATATAAAGTCAAAAAAATGATAAATTTTTCACGATCATCCTTTCCAAATCAATCCTAATTCTCTGAATATGAACGATAAATAATCGAAATCAATCAATGACGAGTCCCGTCTGAATCTATTGATTGTCATCATCCTTCAACTCATTTTCCTCCTCATCTTCCAACAGAGCGGGAGCCTGCGGACCTTCATTTCGACAATAAAGGGCGATAATGATGCCTGTCAGCAATCCCGACAAATGCCCTTCCCACGAAATCGAAGTACCCATATAAAGCGTTGGAAAAAAAGCCCATACAAAACCGCCGTAAAGAAAAGTCACTAACAAAGCAAATGCCAACTGCCGTATTTCTTTCTTAATCACACCGCTAACAAAATGAAAGGCCGCTAAGGCATATACTAATCCACTTGCCCCTATATGCGTCGAACTTCTCCCCATAAACCAGGTCAAAAATCCGCTTATGACATACAAATAGAGGAGAATAGGCCATCCGCCGCGTTTATGAAACAGTAGCAATCCGCCAATCAATACGATCAAGGGAGGCGTATTAGATATTAGATGCTCCCAGTCGGAATGTAAAAAAGGCATTGTTAGAATACCGGGCAAACCTATCACCTCCAAAGGCTGCAAACCATATTGATTCAGGCGAAGAGAAAACATCCTGTTTACGATCTGCACCACCCATGGCAATGCGGTCAGTAATAGCGAATAAACTACCGCATATCGCAATTCTTTCCTGTCGTCTGTAATATTTTCGTCCATAGCGCACAAAAATACAAAATATTTTTATACTTTTGTCAGAATTATGACAGTTACTATCACATTAGAGAAAATGAAGTTTTACGCCTCCCATGGCGTGACGGCTGAAGAACGCACCATCGGCGGCGTTTATTTAGCTGATATCTCCTACACAATCGATACAAATGCCGTCGAAACCGACCGCATAGAGGACACCATTAACTATTCCGAACTTTTCGACCTTGTTCAAGATGAAATGAAAAAATCGTCGTCTCTGATAGAACATATAGCAGGACGTATCCTGAAAGTTATCAAAGCCCGGTTTCCTCATATTAAATCGTTGGTAGTCAAAATATCCAAGCTCCATCCGCCGGTCAGCGGAGAGATGACAAGCGCATCGGTAACGATTCAATCATAAAGACAGTAGTGCAAAAAAAATCTTGTTTTTTTTGCACTACTGTCAATTATTACTATCTTTGCACGATTTTTCGCCGCAAAAGGGGTATTAGCTCATCTGGCTAGAGCGTTAGACTGGCAGTCTAAAGGTGATCGGTTCGAGTCCGATATGCTCCACTTCCCCCCATCATGATAATGCTTCATTACCTGGGATCGCGGACGTCTCGTCCGCGTTATGAAATGTGCGGATGTCCCGTCCGCACTCCTACTGTGAAAATAGCCTCTTTTTGCTTTTTGATGAATTACTCTACTGTAATGCTGACGGAAAGGGTGTTGCCTTCGTTGTCGACGACGGTGATGCTGTGTTTTCCGCGAGAGGGGCGGAAGGTGTATTTGTGGAAGTCGCGGGTCGAGCCTAAATATTCGGAATCGATGTGCCAGAATACAGTGGCGTTGCTGTGGCTGTGGGCTAATTCGAAGGTTAGTTCGCCGTCGCTGCCGTCTAATTGCTTGGGGAGGTATACGCGGGCGCTGCTTTGGGGGTAAATAAAAGCCATGGGTAAATGGGTGTCTTCGCCGCAACCTGTCATGTAAGGGGGTAGTGTTTTGTATTCGGGGTGATGTTGTTTATAATACCACTCCCAGACAGGGGGCAAAATAAAACGGTTTTGACGAATGACCGGTTGTCCGGCTTCCAGGCAGTTTTCGTATACGCGATACTTCTCGTCTGGGCTTAGGGTTACGGGGGTATGATAGGGACAAGCTTCTGTTTGTAAGCCGGACGGGAGGATCAGTACCGTATCGACTTCATCGCAATAACGGCCTTTCAGGTGTCCGGATTGACGGCATATCATCGCTTCGACAAACTCTCCTTCGGGACAGGTGAACCATGGTGAAGCAGGTAATATGTTGAAAATGTCAAACATGACGGGGCCAGCGGTTCGTGCGCCGACAAGTTCGGGTTTGCCTTCACCATTGGCATTACCTATCCATACGCCTACTACATACCGGCTTGTAACGCCGACAGCCCAAGCATCGCGAAAACCATAGCTTGTACCTGTCTTCCATGCAATCGTTTGCATGGAAGGGATGTAATGCCAGTCGATTTCTTCTGGACGATTCACTTCTTTGATTGCATTGAAAACTTGCCATACTGCACCTGGAGAAAAGACTTGAGGCAAGTGTTGTGGTTTATCGATAGGCACGAAGCTTGCGGGAGTTCGGTTGTTGTTGAGCGGTACAAGGGAGCCGGGAATATGATTTTTGTTTTGAAGGGCTCGGGACATATCGGAGTAGGCAAAAGAAATGTCCCAGAGCGTGGCTTCTGAGCCTCCCAAAATAAGGGATAAGCCATAATGCGATGGGGGCTTTGTCAGGGTGGTGATGCCAGCTTTTTTCAGGAAATCGTAAAACTTGGGGACACTGTATTCGCGCAAAAGGTATACGGAAGGGATGTTTAATGAACGGGATATGACGCGCGAAGCAGGAACAGCGCCGTCGTATTGCATGTTGAAGTTTTGTGGTACAAAGCCGTTGATATTAAGTGGGATATCGGGCAGAAGGGTGTTGGGGAGTATTTGGCCGTCTTGCAAAGCGATGTAATAGAGAAACGGTTTGAGTATGCTTCCGGTGCTTCTGGGCGCGCGAATGATGTCTACCTGATTAGCGGATGCTCCTGATTCAAAACTTACATTTCCGCAATAGGCCAACACTTCGTTTGTATGAACGTCGATAACGATTGCCGCCATATTGCGTATATCGCTACGGACGAAAGTTGAATGCCAGCGTTCGAGGATAGATTCTACTTGTGTCTGGATATTTTTGTCAATGGACGAGGTGATGTGTTTGCCTTCGTTTTGTTTATAAAAACGGGTTACCAAGTGGGGTGCGGTCTGTGGTAACGGGAGCGGTTCGGACGGCAGGGTTTCGCTTATGGCAAGGTCGTAGTCAATCGCATCAATTACTTTGTTTTCATAAAGTCGTTTTAATAACTTGTTCCGTTTTTCCCGAAGCGCTGTGCGATTTTTTGCCAAATGTATCATCGATGGGGCGTTCGGAAGTACGGCGAGTGTCGCCGCTTCGGCCCATGAGAGTTCTGTAGACGGATGACCGAAATAACGCCATGCGGCAGCGTCAAGTCCCATCACATTACCGCCGAAAGGGGCGTGGGAAGCGTAAATGGACAGTATTTGCGTTTTTGAATAACGACATTCGAGTCGCGCTGCCAGAATCATTTCAATTATCTTCTCCCCGACAGTTCGCTTTTCGCCGCGTGATAATCGGATGGTCTGCATGGTGAGGGTACTGCCGCCGCTCACAATACGGCGCGCCACGATGTTTTGCTTGAAAGCCCGTAGAATTGCTAAGGGATTGACGCCAAAATGATAATTGAAATATTTGTCTTCAAAAGCAATGATACACCTCGCAAACTTGTCGGGAACGGTATCAAGCGGTGGAAAACGCCATTGTCCGTCGTGGGCAATTCGCGCCCCAAGCAACTCGCCATTACGGTCGGTAACAACCGTCGAATAGGGAACATCGAAAAGATTGCGAGGGAGACAAAATAAAAACAATATAAGCAAAAGCGCTATTGTCCAGCGTATTGATTTTGCATACTGAGGCTTTTTATTGAAATATATTGCTGCCATCCAACAGATTTCTTTATTTTCTTTATTGAAAAAGAATTTTATCTATTTCTTTTATGTCTGTTATCTCTCGGTCTTTTCTTCTCATTTCAATTTTTTTTATTGTGTGTTAATTATTATATAATATCCACCCCAAAGCGCAATCAATTGCCCATATATGAAAAAAACTTCCCCCCAGCACAAAAAGATGGAAAATCGAATGGATATACGGAACCGTTTTAAACGTATAGAGCAGAGCGCCCAAAACGAATGAGACTCCTCCGGCAATGATAAACCAAAGAATTTCTAACGATTCCATGTGATGCAACATATCAAATAGAGGCTTAAATGCCACAAAAACAACTAATCCCATGACTACATAGCAGACGGTTTCGAGCCGGTTGCCTATTCCTTTCCCCTTCAAACTGATAAACGAACCCGCCAATGCTGCTATCCAAACAGTGAAAAATAGTATCCATCCCCACCATCCTGTTTGGCGCAAAACGGTCAGTGTAAAAAAAGTATATGTCCCCGCAATATGAAAATAGATAGCAACATGATCGAGTTTGCGTAGAGTTGCTTTACGCTTCCCCGCTTTACTGGCATGGTAAAAAGTAGAAGCGACGTAAGAGAAAATCATACAGACAATGTATACCGAGACGCTGCCTATAACCCAAAAATCACAGTGAAAGGCTTTTATCAAGAGCCAGACGCCCGCTGCCGCTCCTAAAAGGATGCCCGCTCCATGGGTAGAAAAATTAGCTATTTCTTCGTACCGCGTGTATTGTTTTTTAACCATTTTTTAAATAAGTTTTTCGTGTTCATTGCTTTCTCGCTCTATTTTCGTGCTTCATCCTGTCGTAAAAGCTATTAGTTTATACTTGCTCACAAATCCGCTCTTTTCGATTGCTTTTTGGGAAGCAATGTTTTCTACGGCGCAACCGCAACTTGGTTTCATGTCGTTTTGAATGGCAAACGACCTCATTTTCAATATAATTTGCGAACCATATCCATGTCCCCGTTTCGTCGGATTTACCCAAACACCCAAATCGCAAAAACTCCAGTCGGGATTTGTACGTAAGACTATTCCACAACCGATAAATTCCTCGTTTCTATAAAACTCAAAAACATTTTCGTTGTTGATATATTCGATTAACTGCTCTTCTGTTTCAAAAAGTTCCTTTATCGAATTGTCCTGATTGAGCAAGAAGTTTACAGACGAAAAGCCGGATTTTTGCATGTTTATTTTTGTGTCTGTTTCAACGAGTGGCTCAACATAGTCGCGATACAATACGCCAATCACTTTGTATGGAAAAGAATTTGACAGACAATGATTGAGTAATAGAAAATCAAATGATTTACAATATATTTCAGTTATTGACAGTTCTTTCAGAACCTGTCGAAATAACTTGTTGCTACCTGTAACATATTTGTTTTCAGTATAATATTCAATCAAAACGCCATCGTTATTTTTGATGACATAGCCGATATTTACGTTATCGGTTTGTAGCAAATAACAGTCGGAGTTCCTTATCATCATTTCTATGAATAATTCCTGAAATTCGGGTAATGAGTTCAAGTAATCCGCCCGATATTTTTTGATTTTCTCAAATGTCGCTTTTATAATTTCCATTTGCTATTTTATTTCGTTACGTATTGCTCTGTAATGTTTTCAGTCCTCAAAAAAGTCTGAACAAGCCTCATGTTCAGTGAAATATTGTTTGGGTGTCAAACCGCATAATGATTTAAAGTCGTTAATGAAATGCGACTGGTCGTAATACCCGCTCGCGTATGATAAATCCAGCATATTCATAGCGACATTTTGTTGTTTTTGAAACAGTACGAATTGAAAACGAATGATTTTCAGGTATTTTTTCGGGCTGATTCCGATATGTTCGGCAAAAATCCGCTCGAATTGTTTCCTGCACAGACACGCCTCCGAAGCCATTTGGCTAATACTGATATTCCCGCAGGTTTTCGTTATCAATTCTACGATACGGTTTATTCTACGGAACTCAAAATCGGCGTAATTTGTTTTCAGCAGACTTAAAAGATAACTTTCCGCAATGCTCACTCTTTGATGAAAGTCAGACGCTTCACCCATTTTTTCTTCCAAATCACGTCCTGCCTGTCCGACAAGATGTCGTAACGGTACATTTTGATTGCAGATTTCATGCAGCGGAAATTTGAAAAACGGCATTAGTCCCTGCGGCTGAAAAACAATGGAAAAAACGGATAGTTTCCCTGTCAGTTCCATGTCGTAAAAATCGTTTTGATGGCCGTACAATGCTGTATTGTCCGACAGATATTTATTGACGGTCAATATTTTTGGACGCGGAGTAAAGTAC
>Ga0099364_10004929_pt1 | contig 20003 bp, 14 predicted proteins | sample TergutTh196P3_FD_73070 | JGI IMG/M metagenome (GOLD analysis project Ga0099364, IMG submission 73070) | Microcerotermes parvus P3 segment gut microbial communities from Pointe-Noire, Republic of the Congo - Th196 P3 | ecosystem: Host-associated > Arthropoda: Insects > Digestive system > Gut ... | reverse complement strand
TTAGACCTGTTCCATAACCCCGAAACGCCCCCTGTAACCGGAGAAAACTTCCCGGTTTTTTGCCAAAAATGGGAAAAACCATCGTGTTTGATGTGTATTCTGAAGGTTATGGAACATGTCTATTTAAGACACGGTGTAGTAGTAGGGCGTTTGTAGCCCAATAAATCCACATCAAAACACCGTCAATAGAGGGGAGTTGCACCATTTGTGCGTCTGTGTGTCCGCCCAGAAAATCATGCCTCTGAAAAGGTGTCTCACCCTATTTATTACCCAAATTAGCAACTGAACTTTGATGCATCCAGATGTCCGGGCCAGTCCGTTAACATGTTTCGCAATATCGTAACGTTGCAGAGTATCGAGAGTCAAAAACCTCATTTTCACCTCATTTACAATCAACAAAACAACCTCAGTAGCCTGAAAAACTAGGGCGTGTTTACACTACATTTGCCTTGTTTTCTGGATTATTACGGTTTTTTGTGGCAAATTTGGGCAAAATTCACAACGCCCTCGTCGCCAAAGTCCTGATTTTCAAGACCAATTAGTGTAAACACGCCCTAACCTTATTTACCTTATTTTCCTGCACGTCAAAATGAGGTTGAATTTGCGGAGAGATGCTTTGCTACTGAGGTTGTTTTGTCAGAAAAATGAGGTTGAAAATGAGGTTGGTTTTTCGATAGGCTGCCACAGATAAGCCGCCATAATGTTACCGAATCGACAAACGTGTCGACGGACTGCCGATTTGACTCACCTGCAAGTTTCGCTTCGCTCCACTTGCGGCTCTTTGGAAAATTGCCGTTTCGCTTGTCTTTCCGAAAGTCCGACAGAATGGTACAATATGGCATCGTTTGGCGAAAGGAAGCAACAATGATTCCGGTGCGAGAAGAAATACTACAAGTCCTGCGTGAAAACAAAGAACGGCTCGTCGAGAAATACGGCATCACCAAACTCGGCTTGTTCGGCTCGTTCGCTCGCGGAGAAGCAACAGACGAAAGTGATGTCGATCTCTGTTTTGATACTGCCCAAATGGCACCATTTATCGCAACACACCTCAAAAGGGAACTCGAAGAAATTTTACATCGGTCGGTTGACATTGTACAGCCGCACCGATTTATGCGAGCATTGTTTCTCCAGCGGTTAGAGCAGGAGGTCATTTATGTCTGAAATAATCGACAAGGAAGCCGTTATTGACATGTTACAGCAACTTACTGAAACGCTGGAACGAGTCCAATGGTCTTTTTCGACGGTTCCCGAACCGGATTTTTTCTACGCTTCTATAGAGGGGCAGGACAAGTTAGACGCAATCGGCATGAAATTGTACCCTGCGAACCTTGCACTTCTTTGCGTCTTTGCGGTTAAATTCCCTTTTTTTAACCGCAAGGTTCGCAAAGGAATGCGCAAAGGGCGTAAGAGAAAAACGTCCAATTCCTCCACGTTTACGGCATAAATAGAGGATCGAGTGCCAATATATTGCCCTATTGTCGTCGCAGACGAACTCGTATCCCCGATAAAAACAGTTGCAAAACATGCCTATGGTCAAAACATCACGATAGACTTTCATTTTTTCATTGGCGATGTTACAATGGGCAGCTGTTCCCCCATCAAATTCCCCGTCAAATTCCCCCTTACAGAGAGGTTGCCATGCCGATGAAAGTATTACGTTCCGCTGTCGTTATCGTTGCCGTTTCGGTTTTATTTGCCAGCACAACTTTTGCACAGAGAGTGCCCGAAGCCATTTACAAGGAAGGTTACGAAGCCGTCAAAAATCTTTTCAGTCAAGCAGTCGTTGCAGGCGATCTGGAAATCTGTAAAGAACTTCTGGAGAAAAACGCCTATTACATCAATGAAGCCGATAGAAACGGTTTCACCCAACTCCATCATGCCGCCATGAGCGGGCAGACAGATATGTGCAGACTGTTTATCCAACATGGTGCCAATGCGACGATTGCACGAAAAGGAGGAACAGGAACCTACTACACGCCTCTCGAAGCCGCGATTGCCAACGATCATACGGCAACAGCACTGGTACTAATTGACACAATCACACCGGAGTCACTCGCACCGATTCGCGGTCAAAACGCTCCGCCGCTCTTTCTCGCCATCCAAAACGAAAACGTCGAAATCATCAAGGCTCTCATTGCAAAGAAAGCCGATGTGAACTCCCCCAGCAAATCTGGTGCAGGCCTTTTCACCCCGTTTGCCTACGCGATCTCTATTGCCAATCAGGAAATCGCAAAAATCTTGCTCGATGCCGGAGCAGACTTGCAGTTTGAACAGGGAGACGTTCGCACCGCCGACGCACTCTTTACTGCTGTTCTGTGCCGGTATTACGACATTAGTTCATTCCTGGTTGAGTCCAAAATGGATTTGAATGTCAAAGACAGTCAGGGGCAAACAATCTTGCACACTCTCCTCAATAGCGAAACAATTTCCTTTTCTTTTGAGGACGTGAATAACCTTCCGCTCGATCTTGATAAGGATTTAAGACAACCCTTTGCCGTGACGGGTCCCTATAAATGGGCAGTGGATCCCGACATAAGTCATGTGAGTGTAGCCGAGAGAAACTTCCGGAATTTTGAGCATAACCGACCAGTACCAGATGTTAAGGTGAATCGGCTGTTCAAACTGTTTGTCGAAGCCGGTACTGACGTGAACATTCGGGACAAGAATGATTGCTCCGTTTTGGAAACCTTGTTGCTTTCCCAAATTGGCAGTGAACAGAGAGCCTACGTAAATACCGAAAGTCTCGTAGGAGCCCGTGAATTCGAGGATTTTCAGGAGATACTCGAACTCTTAATCACGGCAAAGGTCGATATGAATGCGGCGGACAAAAACGGTTGGACACCGCTCTACTATCTGCTGTTTTACTGTTTCCTCGACCACCCGCTTTTCGAAGAAGCACTTGATGAAACGAAAATTAAAGCGATTGCAGACAGGAAAATCGCCTTGTTCAACATATTCATTGAGGCGGGAGCCCAAGTAAAAACGGCGGATAAAAAGGGAAATACCCTACTGCATTACGTAGTTCAGTGTCCCGGCGGTACCATCGATAAGGGACGGTTTGATATTGATTTGCTTTATGATGCACGCGGCTTTCATCGTCTTTTCAGCAGGCAACTTATTGAACTTCTGTTGGAGCATGGATTGACGTTATCGGACGAAAACAACGATGGGGAAACGCCGTTGGACTGGGCAACAGGAGCAAGCACTGCGAGCCGCGGCGGTATGGGCATGGGCGGTATGGGTGGTATGGGCGGCGGTAATTTTGGCGGCGGCGGTATGGGTGGCGGTAATTGGGGCGGCGGCATGGGGGGGATGGGCGGTATGATTTCGCCTCCACCGCCTGTGCCGCCGATGTTCATACCTGCTGCGCCGGGTGCGTCTCCCGCGTCGCAGTTGGGGTTCTGATGAGTGGGTTGTATGGTGAATGCCTTGTGTAACCCATTGCATACTCTGCGGTTCAATCCGAACTATTTTAACCGCAAGGGGCGCAAAGATTATGCAAAGGACGCAAAGAATGTATTTTTAGAGGTTCCCATAGCACCAACCTTGACAAAAAAACAGGAATAGGTTATAACCTCCGGCATTATCTAGTGGTGCTTCCGGCTTGGTGCTGCATTTATCAGAACCCTTGATTTTCAGCAAAACAGGCGGATTATTCGTGCAATATCAAGCCGGAAACACCACTAGTACACTGTACTGTAAACGGCTTGGAAGTTGCCCCTTGCGTACGTTGCGGTTAAAATTTTTTGTTTAAGCGCAAGAGACGCAAAGAAAAATGTCCAATTCCTTTCCGTTTATGGTATATCGTCAAAGACCCACCCACAGGAGAACACCATGATTTTTTCCCGCCGCCACTTCCTTCAAACTACCGCCGCTGTTCCCGCTCTGACCGGACTGGGCATTACCGCTTTCTCCTCTGCTGTGGCACAAACGGCTGTCGGCATCAAGCCCAAATTTCGGCTTGGCATTGCGTCTTACACCTTCCGCAACTTCGACCGCGCCCAGACGATTGCCATGACCCGCCGTGCCGGTCTCGAAGCCATCTGTTTCAAGGATATGCATCTGCCGATGGATTCGACACCTGAACAATGTGCCGCCGCTGCCGAAGAATGCAAAGAAGCCGGACTCGACCTTTACGCTTGCGGTGTCATTTACATGCGGAATGCAGAAGAAGTGACCAATGCGTTCCGATACGCCCAAGCCGCCGGCATGGGGACAATTGTTGCCGTTCCGCAGCCGAACTTGCTGCCGCTTGTCGAAGAAAAAGTAAAAGAGACAGGCATCTATATTGCCATTCACAATCACGGTCCCGGCGACAATCTTTATCCCACACCGGAAGCGGTTATGGAGAGAGTCGGTTCGCTAGACAAACGAATCGGCTGTTGCATTGATGTCGGACACACAGCCCGTATCGGTGCGGATGTCGTCAAGTCCATTCATGACTACAAGGAACGGATTCACGATGTCCACTTTGGTGACGTGACGGAGGCAACTCCCCAGGGACGAGGGTGTATTTGCGGACGCGGCGTGCTGGATTTGCCCGGCTACTTAAAAGCATTTCTCGACATTGGGTACGACCGTGTGGTCTCTTTTGAATATGAAGCCGAAGGCAATGATCCGCTGCCGGGATTGATGGAGTCGGTCGGCTACGTCCGCGGCGTGCTGCGTATGATTCCGCCGGGGTAGTGCACCGTTTTCTAAACAGCATAGATTATCCGCACTTTATATTGTAAGCCTCGCACAAAGGCACAAAGTGCACAAAGGAGTCTAAACTGCCGTAAATTCCTTTGCGTCCCTTGCGAAAGCTTTGCGTCCTTTGCGGTTAAGAAAAGAGGATAAAACGCAAAGGACAATGTTCATCACCACTTACGACATGAACAAATTCATACACTTTCCTCCCCCCAATCGCCGGATTTTTCTTCGGGCAACCCCTCTATTTGTACATCTTTCTCCCGACGGAGTTGTCCGGCAAGATGTTGCGGAACCCGGCAGTGAATCACCGTTGAGGTTTCGTCATACTTGGAGGATAAGACCTCCCCTTCCCTCGCCAACATGGCTTCCAAACGACCATTGCCTATTGGAAAGGTGAGCGTTAAATCAAAAAACTCCTTGCTTAATGCTTCACTGACCCGTGCCGTCAACACATCAAGCCCGACCCCGCTCTTCGCACTGATTGCTACCGCATTCGGATATTTTTCCAAAAGTAGGGTCAGTGCCTCGGAGGACTCCAGCCTGTCGATTTTGTTCAAAACCAACAGCGTATCCTTTTCCCGAATGCCGAGGTCGGTCAGCACTTCATAGACCGACGCAATCTGTTCATGAATATCCCCGCTTGACGCATCAGCGACGTGCAACAGTAAATCCGCCTGGTTCGCCTCTTCCAGCGTTGCCCGAAAACTGGCAACGAGATGGTGCGGCAGGTTCTTGATAAATCCGACAGTATCGCTGAGCAGCACCGGTCCCCAACCCGGCAAACTCCAGCGTCGCGTTCTTGTATCCAGCGTCGCAAAGAGTTGATCCTTCACATAGACATCAGAATCGGTCAGCCGGTTGAGCAATGTACTTTTTCCTGCATTAGTATAGCCGACGAGCGAAAGTGTCCGGGACTTCTTCCGGGCGGCAACTTCCCGTTTGCGGCGGTTGTGAATCGACTGCAATTCTGATTTGAGGTCAAGAATCCGCTTTTGTGCCAACCGGCGGTCAACTTCCAACTGCTTTTCACCAGGACCGCGCAGACCGACACCGCCGACAACCTGCCGTTCAAGATGCGTCCACATCCGCTTGAGCCGCGGCATCGCATATTCCAGTTGCGCCAGTTCCACTGCAAGACGGGCTTCCATCGTTTGGGCGCGGGAAGCAAAAATATCGAGGATCAATTCGGTGCGGTCAATGACTTTAACCTTTAATTCCTGCTCCAGATTTTTGGTTTGGCTCGGTGCCAGATTGTTATCGAAAACCACAATATCGGCATCGGCGGCTTCGACTTGCTCCTTGAGTTCGGCAAGTTTTCCGCTGCCGATATAGGTGGCTCCTTCGGGTCTTCGGCGGCGTTGAATAATGCGCCCGACTTCACGCACTCCGGCGGCTTCGACAAGACCGGCAAGTTCGGACAGCGGGGAATAATTTTTGCCCTCTCCTTCGAGATAAACACCGACGAGGATCGCCGACTCTCTGGCAACACTTTCAGTACGAGTGAGGGTATCAACGGATACGGATAGATTTGTGGACATAAATATCTGGCACGTAAAATGATAGGGACGGAAAGACAAACGGCTGACCGGTTGGGACAACGATTGTCAAAAGAACTTGTTGAGAAGGAGTTTTAGATGAACATCCGTCGATACCCTACTTTTTATGTCCTATTTTTTAACGGGACAGAACAACGAAATAACAGAACAACAGAGTTCATTCTACCACATTTTTGCGTCCCGACAAGGTTGTCCTGTGCCGGTCAGTCCGTCGAATTGGACATGTCTCCTTGCGTCTCTTGAGAAAACTTTGCGCCCTTTGCGGTTAAAAAAAAGAGGATTTAACCGCAAGGGGTGCGATTGTGCAAAGGACGCAAAGAATCTATTTTTAGAGGTTTCCTAAATTACAGCCCCGGCGGGAAAATTTTACGCTCTTGCTTTTATAAAATAATTTTCAATTTGTTTCGCACAAAGGCACGAAGGACACAAAGGTTGCTGTTTCTCTACTTTGTGTTCTTTGTGCCTTTGTGCGAGAAAAATACTAGGGCGTGTTGGTACTATCACAATAGGCTATTTAGGCAAACAATTTTGTTGCAATAGGCAATTTGGGAACGCAACGTCTTCACAAAAAAGTGCAGGTTAGGTGTGGTTTTCCCCAAATTTTCGTTAGTACCAACACGCCCTAAACATGTAATTTTCATCCGCCGGGGCTGTAAACACGAGTAGTACGTGAACGCTTAGAAACACTTTTACACCCCCCGTTTGTTGAATAATCCATCGGTACTTGAATCATGCCGCCTTACAGATTAGAATAGCACAGCCAGTTGCATTCTACTCCGGTAATCATTCAATCATGAAGCACACACTCCTTTTTGTCCTTGCACTTTTGTTCTCTCCCGTCGTTGCCTTTGCCCAGGAACCCGAACAGTGGGCAAGATTTCGCGGTCCTAACGGTCAGGGAATTTCTGCCGCCATCGGTTTGCCCACCCAATGGTCAGACACCGAAAACATTGCTTGGAAAACGCCTATCCCCGGTGCCGGTTGGTCGTCGCCCATCATTTGGAACGATCACATTTTTCTGACCACCGCCACCGACGGCGGAAAAGAGTGCCGCGTCCTTGCGGTTGACCGAAAAACCGGAGACATCTTGTGGAACACGATGGTCTTCACACAAGAAATCCGGCAAAAGCACCCGCGCAATTCTGAAGCCACCCCCACACCGGTTACGGATGGCGAACACGTCTACGCTGTCTTTGCCAATGGCAGTTTTGCCGCGCTCGATTTTGAAGGAAACATCGTTTGGACAAACACTGACCTCAATTTTCGTTCGCAACATGGTTTTTCAACTTCGCCGATACTCTACGGCGATTTGCTGATCACCGCCATCAATCCGTCGGAGGGAAATCTCGGTTTTCAGGCACCCTGGGACAAATCCTTCCTTTGGGCACTCGACAAAAACACCGGCAGAGAACGGTGGCGGGGTTCAAGAGGAATGAGTATCATCGGTCATTCCGTGCCGGTCATCATTCAAGTCGAGGGGAAAGACCAGATTTTGAGTATGGCAGGAAACGTTGTTCAAGGCTTTGAACCGGCAACCGGCGAACTGATTTGGACAGTCAACAGTCCGGGAGAACCGGCAGTTCCGACACCGGCAATCGGTGAAGGAATGATTTTTACGTCCACAAGATATACAACTCCGATTCTCGGTATCAAGACGGACGGTAAAGGAGATGTTACCGACACACACGTTGTGTGGCGGCAACCGCGGAATTCGCCGATGACTTCATCATTTTTGTATGTCCATTCATGCCTCTACACGGCACATGAGAACGGTTCGTTTTCTGCATACGATCCGGCAACGGGAGAATTTCTCTGGCAACGCCGCCTTGAAGGGGGCAGACCGGATGCTTCGCCGGTTTATGCGGACGGAAACATTTATCTCACGACCCATGAGGGCGTAACGACGATTCTGAAACCGAACGCCGATCCGAGACAGCCCGCCGAAGTTGTTGCCGTCAATGACATTGGAGAAACCGTGCAGGCAACCTTTGCTATTGCCGGAAAGCAACTATTTTTGCGTACCGATAAAGAACTCTGGTGTATCGGAAAAGAGTAGGCGGCAACACAGTAATAGTCGTATTTTGTGCCTCCCTTGTGAACCTTGCGGTTAATTTTTTCTTAACCGCAAAGACGCAAAGGTTGCGCAAAGGACGCGAGGAGTCAATCACTCTTGACGCATCGGCGGAAAATTGTTACTTTGCCGACATGCCGTTGCGAAAGTCCGATGAGAAAGCCCAAGTTACCCCCCCCCCTCCAATTTACCTAGTCCCTCCATATTAACGTGCGGAGAAGACGTTCTATGGCGTAACCTCTATCCTCTGGCACTGGGCATGATGGCGTTGCCTTTCTGGTGCCTTCTTGTGGCTGTCTTTGGTTTCCTCGTTTGGATTCCGATGACAAAGTACCACCTCCTCGTGGCGTTTATGCTCACGTTGGGAACGATTGCGTGGGGCTGTCAGTGGGACAGGAAAAAAAGCGTCGTGCAAGGAGCAATTTTTACAGCGGTTATGTTGTTGTGTGCGGGGTATACGTCGTTGTTCATTGAGAAGGGATATTGGTTCGATGGTCTTACATACCATAAACCGGCGGTCATTGAAATAAAAAACGGCTGGAATCCTATCTGGGAATATAATTCTATCCGGGATCAAGGATATGAAGATTATTGGGATTGGTCTCTCGATAGGTGGTGGCTTCAGACAAAACATTTCCCAAAAGCGGACTGGTATATCAACGCCGTTTTTTACGCCTTTTCAGGCAATCTGGATTTGGGACATCTGTCGCGGGTCTTCTATTTGTTGGTGACGTTTATTGTTATTTTTGCTGCCATCGCATCAATGTTTCGCTTGTCGGGCTATCAATGTTTTTTCTTGGCTTATGCGGCTGCTTTGAATCCTTTTTCAATTATTTTTTGTTTTTCTGGTGTTCTTGACGGTGCATTGGGGGCATGTCTTGCTATATTATTTTTCACGCTTTCCGCCTATCTCAAAAGTAAGGATAAACGTTTCTTGCCCTTTGTTATTGCGAGCATTGTGATTGCCGCGAACCTTAAATTTACCGGTGTGGTTTACGTTGCTGTTTTTCTGGTTTGCATGCTGATTCCAAGTGCGGCAAAATTTTTAACCGCAAAGACGCAAAGATTGTGCAAAGGACGCAAAGAATTTGACGAGACACTCATCGGTTCGCTGGTGCTTGCAACGGTGTTGGCATTGATTGTTGGTATCAATCCCTATCTGCATCATCTTTATCATCATTATACCCCCTTTTATCCGCTACATACAGTCAGAAAAATTGACGATCTGGATAGAGTGGATTTTATGAAGGAATTGACAGCACATAACGTTGGGGATGCCAATAAATTGCAGCAACTTTTCTTTTACTATCTCAATACAAGCGATTACCACCCATCAGGACCAGATTTTTGGGAAGGGGAAGAATATGGCGTGCATACCATAACAGTCAATAAGGTTCCCTTTAATCGTTATAGCAATGATCATTATACCGACTTTCATGCCTTTCATGTCTATTTTGATCATCATTTCGGCAATTTATTTATGGTTTCGATGTGGTTTTCTCTTCTGATGATGCCCTTTATCCGCCGCAAAGAACATTGGTTTCTTCTCCTTGCCGTTTGGGCAACGATATGGGTTCAGCCTCATATTTGGTATGCCCGTTATATTCCGCATCTCTGGCTTATTCCCATCATTGTTGCTTGTTCCCTTTTGTCTCAATTCAATGAAGTACCGGAATACAGACGGCGGTTCATGATTATTGTCGGCGCAATTCTGCTCTGTATGTTTATAAGTGCCAAGCCATTTTTTGTGTATATGACCCCCGGTGTGAAAACAATGGGAACTGGAATGATCGCCTATTTTGTACAGAAGTATCCCAATGCGCTATTTTTTGATGTAGATGGTTTACCAGTGCCAAAGTTTAAATATAGCGTTCAAACCTATATTTCTGACGCACTCCCAGACTATTCCTTTGAACAACCAGGCACGATGAATGATAAGGTTGCCGAGCCTACGACACCAGACTACGAATCATTTCTCAGACATGCATTGTCCCAAGAATTCGACGAACCCAGAGTGCGACCATTAGGATTGTTTTTGCATGTGTGCCCTGTCTATCTCGTGGCGAACAATCAGAGCGAATTCGAGCGATTGTCAAGTGTTAAAGCCCCGACACGTACAGAAATGCTCAAAGCCATCCTGCACCTGCGCTGGCAGCAGTTTAAGCGGGCGTGGACATAGTTAGGAGGCAGGAGTTAGGAGGCAGCAGAGTGTGAACTTTGCGTTCTTTTGCGCTTCCTTGCGTCTTTGCGGTTAAAAAAAAGCAAAGCACGAAAGATTTTACGCAAAACTCTTGTGTGAAAGACCAAACAGTGCTATACTTCACGTCTGTATCCACACACAATCAAAAGGAGTATCCCATGAAAAAGTTGACTCGCCGCGAAATGTTGAAAGCCTCTACTGTTCTCGGAGCCGGTGCCCTGTTTCTGCCGAGCGGTGTTCTTGTCCGGGGACAGTCCCCCAACGAAAAGTTGGATGTTGCCTTCGTCGGACTCGGCAATCAGGGGAATTTTCAACTTTCCAACCTCGGAAGAATGACCAACGAGGTCAACGTTGCCGCCCTCTGTGATGTGGACGATGTCGTTGCAGGAAGAGCGTACGAAAATAATCCCGGTGCGAAAAAGTTCTATGACTTCCGGGAGATGTTCGACGAAATGGAGAAATCAATTGATGCTGTCGCCATCAGTACGCCGGATCATACACATTACCATCCCACGATGCGGGCACTTCGGGCTGGGAAACATGTCTATTTGGAAAAGCCGATGGCGCGGACGGTTCAGGAATGCCGTAACATCACCGAGACCGCTGCCGAAATGAAGACGGCGACGCAACTTGGTTGCCAGCGGCACACGATAAAAAATATGCACCGGGTTGTGGAACTGGTCAAAACCGGAGCCATCGGTGATGTTGCCGAAGTCCACTCTTGGATCGGCGGCAATCGCGGAATGCCGGAAATGCCGGTCTCTTCCAGCACTCCGCCGGACACGTTGAAATGGGATCTTTGGCTGGGTCCTTGTCCGCAGGATTGGGAGTATTCCGTGTCGAAAAACATCAATCCCAACGGCAACGCCGTAGGAACCCACGCACCCTATTGGTGGCGGTTCTGGTGGGATTTCGGCACCGGCGAAACCGGTAATTGGGCATGCCATATTCTCGACATACCCTACTGGGCTCTCGATTTGCAATATCCGGTCAAGGTTTCGGCAAGCGGTCCTGAAATTGATGAAGAGCGGACACCGCGGGAAATGCACATCATTTATGACTATCCTGCGCGGGACGGTTTGCCGCCGGTCAAACTTTATTGGTCGCACACCAGCCGGGCAGCATGTTTCGACAAGTTCGATATTCCCCGAAACATCCAGACCAAAGAGGGACAGAATGTGAACGCCAACACCCTTTTCGTCGGCACGAAAGGAATGTTGCTCACCGGCTTTGACCGGCACGTTTTGTTACCGGAGGAAAAGTTTGCCGGCTTTGAATATCCGGCACCTTTTATTCCCGAATCACCGGGCTTCCACCGCGAGTGGGTGAACGCATGTAAGGGGGGCATCCCGGCAACATGTAACTTTGCCTATACTGGTCCGATGGCGGAGTCGGCAATTCTCGGCAACGAAGCCTACCGGCAGGGGCACAAGACATTCGATTGGGATGCGGCGAACCTGATTGCCAAAAACTGTCCCGAAGTCCAAAACGCTCTGAAACCGGAATTCCGCCGGGGCTGGGAGTATTGAACCGCGATCGGCAACCGTGCTGTAAACGGTATGAGAATTGTCCTTTGCGACCTTAGCAGTTAATTTTTTTAACCGCAAAGGACGCAAGGTATAATTTTATGCCGTTTATACCAGAGGTTCTCTTGACTCACTTTCCCAAATTCCCTATCATTCCCGCTCTTGCTGCGTTTCTCCACAGAAGAACACGATGCTGGATGTTTTGACACTTGGAAAACAAATTTTACAACGGGAATCTCAGTCGATTCTCGAACTTGCCGAGCAACTTGATGCGCGCTTTCTGCAAGCGGTTTATCGGATTCTCCATTGCAAGGGAACCGTCGTCGCCTGCGGCATGGGCAAGGCAGGACTCGTCGGACAGAAAGTTTCCGCAACACTCTCTTCAACCGGCTCCCCATCGCATTTCCTCCATCCCGCTGAAGCCATTCATGGCGACTTGGGCAAAATTAAGTCCGGCGATGTGATGCTGATTTTCTCCCAAAGCGGCGAAACAGAAGAAATTACCCGCATTTTGCCCACCCTTCGGGCACTCCGCGCAGAAATCATTGCCGTTACTGCCTCGGAACAAAGCACCCTTGCCCGAAATGCCGAAGTGGTTTTGCCCATCGGTCGGATCACCGAAGCCGACATCCACGGGCTTGCTCCCAGCACCAGTACATCGGTGATGATTGCACTGGGGGATGCACTGGCACTCACCGTCAGCGAGCGGCGTAGATTCCAAGCGGAAGATTTTGCCAAATTTCATCCCGGCGGTTCTTTGGGACGCAAATTGAGTCTCGTGGAAGAACACATGCGAAGTTTGGAGCGTTGCCGGGTCGCACCGGCGACGGAAACCATCCGGGAAGTCTTTGCTCGGCACGGCGTTTCCGGTCGGCGGTCAGGAGCGATTATGCTCACCCAACAAGACGGTCGCTTATCAGGCATCTTTACCGACAGCGACTTGGCAAGGCTTTTTGAACAGCGGCATGAACATCTCTTGGACACGCCGATTCGATGTGTGATGACATTAAAACCGGCTTCGGTAACAGCAGGAACCCGAATGATGGTTGCGATTGCAATCATGAGGGAAAAGCGGATCAGCGAGTTACCCGTTACAGATGAGAACGGCTTACCGCTCGGTATGGTCGATATTACAGATGTCTTGGCGGCGTTCCCAGAGAGTGCCGAAGAAGAGGCGGCTGCGCCGGTGCTGAAAATTGTGGCGTGAGGTTGACACAGTGGGAACTCTAAAAATAGATTCTTCGCGTCCTTTGCACAACCTTCACGCCCCTTGCGGTTAAAATCGTTCGGATTTAACCGCAAAGTACGCAAGGTACAAAAAGTTCGCAAGGTACAATTTCATGCCGTTTACGGCAGGTGCCCTCCTCTACGCTTCTTCCCAGCACTTACGGAGGTAATCGAGACACTTCGGCACTTCAACCGCCCGGTCGCCGCTTCCGCCAATGCCGCACTCGAAACTGACCACGCCGGTATAACCGATGTATTTCAAACCGCGGAATGCGTCGGTGTGCGTATGTCCTTTTGCCGAATGGTTTTCCGCAGTGGGCAACACTCTGCCCTGCCCGCTGCCGAGATGGACGTGTTTAATGAAATCGCCGCCTGCAATAAATGCCGCCATACTGTTTGCCTCTTCGGTGTACATATGGTAGGTATCCCCCAATGCAGCGATACCCGGAACGCCCGCCTCTTGGGCGAGACGGGCGGCTTGGCTCACTTGACGCATAAACCACGCTTCGCCGCGGCGCAGCGGTTCCAAGATGACATTTGTGTTGAGTGCCGCCGCCATCGGACCGAGGTCTTTCAACACGCCGACGGTTCGTTCCCAAAGAACGCGCTCCGGCAGATTCTTGACAGCGTCCGGCTGACTCCCGCGAACAGGGACGTAAACAAGGACAGGGCAATCCATGGCTGCCGCAATCTCCATCTTCGCTTTGCTTTCGTCGAGTCCTCTCTGACGGACAGCAGGGTCTTCGCTCATGAGAGGACCTTCCGCACCTCCGAAATAGATAGAGGCGACGACTAATCCGGCATCGTCCGCTCTTCTTTTCCAATTCCTGGCGGATTCCATATTTCCGGGATCACCGATTTCGATAGCATCAAAGCCGTTTTCCTTCGCCCATTTGAGTCTCGCTTCGTTATTGTCGCCCGGCATCAAGCCGGGAGGACCGCAAAAGCGGAGTTTTGCTTCGGCACGCCGATCACCGGGAAAGGTCGCGGGGGCACTTTGTGCGTGGGCAGGCAGTGTGGAAGCGGCGGCAACGGCACCTACGGCGGCTGCGGCAGTGAAGAATTCACGTCGTTTCATAGTTTTCTCCTAATTAAGGGTTGCGGGTTATAAAAGTAACCAACTCAGAGTCCCAATGTACTGCATCCTTTGGGAAAAATCAAGGGTTGTGCTGGGTTTTTAACCGCAAAGATGCAAAGAATCGCAAGGTTCGCAAAGGGGGGAGGAGTTAGGAGGAGTTAGGAGTTGCGGTTAAAATAGTTCGGATTTAACTGCAAAGTACAATTTTGTACCGTTTACGATATACTTATAGGCATGTTCTCCTTTCCGCGACAAGTTGCCCTCCTCGGTTCCAGCGGGAGCATTGGGCAAAATACCCTCGAAGTGCTTGCTCAATCGGAGGGGCGGCTCGTTCCCATTTTGCTTTCCGTTCATCGTCAAACCGATCTCCTCGCAAAACAGATTCAATCACTTCGTGAACCTCCCCGCTGGGTGGTCGTTACCGATGAAACCGCTGACCGTTCTCCGCTCGAACCATTGCCGAAAAGCATTGAAATATTCTTCGGACAGGACGCACTCTGCGAACTTGTCCGCCATCCCGAAGTGGATGTCGTCCTCTCTGCCATCGTTGGAAGTGCCGGTTTAACAAGCACGTGGGCAGCACTCGAAGCCGGAAAGATGGTCGCTCTTGCCAACAAAGAGTCCCTTGTGATGGGCGGCGGACTCTTGACCCGCTTGGTCAAAACGCACGGCGGACGCTTGCTCCCGGTGGACAGCGAACACAGTGCCGTGTTGCAGGCGATACGGGCGTGGAGGATGGAATCGGATGACAGAGAGCAGACGGCAGATGGCAGACGGCAGAGGGCGGACGGCGGAGAGCCGCCATCGTACTCTGACGATTACGGCTCTGTTCACACATCTATCGAAAAAATCATCCTCACGGCGAGCGGCGGTCCTTTCCGCACGAAGCCACAGGAAGAATTGGCGAATGTTACCGTCGGAGATGCGCTCGCTCATCCGACTTGGAAGATGGGGAAAAAAATCACCATCGATTCGGCGACCTTGATGAATAAGGCATTGGAAATCATTGAGGCACGCTGGTTTTTCGACGTGTCCGCCGACAAAATCGGTGTGGTTATTCATCCGCAATCGCTGGTTCATTCGATGGTCGAATTCGTGGACGGTTCGGTCATTGCTCAAATGAGTCCGCCGGATATGCGTTTACCGATTCAATTAGCACTCTGCTATCCGCACCGTTTTCCGGGTCCTTCGCTGAAAGTGAACTGGGCACAGATACAAACACTCGAATTTTATCCGCCGGACTTTGAACGTTTTCCGGCATTGCCGCTCGGCTTGGAAGCCGCCGCCGCTGGCGGCACCGCAGGAGCCGTCGTCAATGCAGCCAACGAAACAGCAGTGGCGGCATTTCTTGAAGAAAACCTGCCTTTTCAAGACATCGTGAAGGTTTGCCGTGATGTTTTGGAATCTCATCACTTCGAGCCGCAGCCGACACTGGCACAACTGTTGACCATCGACCGCTGGGCAAGAGCAGAGACAGAGAAGCGGATAAAATCAAAAGGGAACCTCTGATATGTTGTAAACGGCATGAATTGTACTTTGTGCGTTCCTCGCGGGACATTCCTTTCGGGAACTTTGCGTCCCTTTGCGGTTGAATCCCCAATTTTAACTTTGACAAGGCAATAGTTGCCGTTCTTTACCTTTCTTCCAGCCAAATACTCCGCAGCAGTGCCTCGATTTCAGGGGCATCAGTTTTTAATTCGCTGCGGTTGAAGGGAAAAAAATCATTCATACCGAAGAATGATTCTGTAAATTCAGCAAAAAACTCCATCTGGTTGGTCAGGGCGTAATGCTTCGTTTCATGTCCGTTGATATGCAGCGTCTTCGTGTATTTGCCGCTCTCCACGAGTTGTTGCCACGCCTCTTTAATAACCGGATTCTCGAAACCGCGTTCGAGAAACTGGTCATGATAGGCGTGCGCCAACTCGTGCAACATCAGCCAGGGTTGCGTCCGGTGAAGTTCTTTCGAGGCGAACCGGGCGGCATCCGGCAAGTGAACGCACTTTGCCAATAATTCCGAATAGCCGTTTGCCCAGAGCCAGCCTCGGCTCGGATGATATTGTGCTGATGTGAGTTGTCCATGTGTTAAGTCCAGGCGGATTTTTACCGTCTGGAGTTTTTCAACCTTCGGTTTCGGCAGCAAAAAGGCTATCTGAAAGAGTTGGTGGGAGAGAAGCCGCAAAGAGAGTTCTCCGAGTGCCTTGTTCCCTTCTGGCGAGTTCTCATCCAGCAAACGGTCGTCAATCTCGACCATCCAGCCTTCAATGTTTCGGACGGTATGTGAAACCGGCTTGGCGGGTTCCGGTTTGTCTTCCTCGGCAGCAAGTACCGCCGGAAAAAAGAAAAAGGACAGCAGAAACAGCAAAAGGGGAAAACGTTTCATGGATTTGTAGGTTAGGCTTGTTACAGCACTTCCCATTTTTTAAGGATGTAGCCGTGCAATTAGAAGAGAGTTGGTCATGCCAAACGAACTCCCTGCTGGAGTAGTATAACAAAAACGGGATGAAATGGAACTTTTTCCCTTGCGTTCTTTGTCCAATCTTTGCGAACCTTGCGGTTAAATCCGAATCATGTTAACCGCAAGGGGCGCAAAGATGGTGCAAAGGATGCCAACCAAAATACGAAACGATCAGAAAACTTGCAGTCGCCCTGCAGTTTCCAGCCTATTGCTTGACGGCGTGCCAATTTACTGTACAATTAGACCCACTGGTGGAGGCGCGGGTACATTGGACGAAAGCGTTGTTTGGTGCGACATTGAGAAGCCGAAGTGAGGAAGTACAAAAAACGGAAAGGAATGTTCCAGTAATTCCCACTCTACTCCCTTGTGTTACTAATATCGAGGAGCGTGTAATAAGTTCACGATTTTTGAATCAGAGCCGCAACCGGAAGGTTGCGATGTTTATAGACCAGCCATTTAATTTTGCACAGTTCACTAAACACCGTCATTGCACGTTGTTTCATTCCGGCTTTTGTTAACGTCGACAAAAGCCGGAATGGAGTATAGCGTAATGACGGAGGGCGCGGTCAAATTTTTGCGGCAGGTCTATAATCCGCAACTTCCCGGTTGCGGCTCTGGTTTGCGGCGATGCCGCGATGGGGGCTTTGTGCCTTTGTGAGAGAAAAAAACCAGCTTTCATGATACAGTCTCAAAAATAGTTGAGAAAAAACGCCGTACAATTACACGAACTTTCATAGCGCACTTGCGTTTTATTTGGGGGATTAGCTCAGTTGGGAGAGCGTCTGGCTGGCAGCCAGAAGGTCATCGGTTCAAGTCCGTTATCCTCCATTGGCGTAAAGCCTTGGTACACAAGTGTTTCCGGCACTTTGAAAATTCAGTTGTATGGGTATGGAACGCCCTCCCGCATCGTCAGGACGATGACTTGACGATGCGGGAGGCATTTCACCGAAGGGGGTGTGCCTGTGCAAACAAAACTGAAGGAACCAAAATTGTGCGAAGACCGGGGACGATTCTACATCTGGCTTGACAGAAAAAGACATTACTTTGCCGCCAAAGGGAGGGCGGAAGCCGAGATAAAACGCAAGCAGTTCCTCGCCAACCTCTGGCTTGGAAATTCTGTAATCCCGTCGAGGGCGGCTAGAAACAACCCGCCGGACGGATACAGTCCTCCGCAGGAACTGGGAACAGGCGGTATGCTCATCGCCGAACTCGCCAGCGAATTCCTAAAATATCACACGCCCCGATTGAGCAAAAACGAGGGCTTGAATTTCAAATATGCCATCGGCTACCTTGTTGAACTCCACGGAGATATGTCTGTCAACGACATCACCCCAAAGAAACTCCGAAACGTTCGGGAACTCATGGTACGGAGCGGGAGGCTTTGCCGGAAGACAATCAACTGTTACTTTGCCAAACTTGTCCGTCTCTTTATATGGGGATGTGAAGAAGAATGGGTTAGTGCAAACGTAGCGGGAGCGTTGAAGATGGTCAAACATCTGCCAAAGGGAGAGCCAAACACTTTTGACCACCCAGAACGCGAACCTGTCTCTGATGATGTAATCCGCCGGACTCTGCCGTTTACGTGCAAGACCATTGCCACGATGTTGCAGGTTCAATACCTGCTCGGTATGCGGCCCAACGAAATTTTCAAAATGCGAGTTGGAGACATTGACACCTCCCGAAACAACGGGTTGTGGTATTACATGCCGGGTTCATACAAGACTGGTCGGCACGTCGGAAAAATTCAGTTCCCGCTGGGGAAACCGGTACAGGAATTGATTGCACCCTATCTTGCGGGAAAATCGCCTGAACAGGCGATATTTTCACCCCGCACGGCAATGCAAGAACGGAATGCCGAAAGACGGGCGCAACGGAAGACAAAAATTGCTCCTTCACAGGCGGCACGGGATAAGGCAAGAGCGGCGAAGCCTTCATACTATTCCGAGTTTTACAATATGGGCAGTTACCGTTCAGCGTTAGAGTACGCCATCAATAAGGGAAACAAAGTCCTGCCAGAGGGGGAACAGATACCTCACTGGTTCCCGTATTTACTACGAAATGCCGCCGCAACCGACATCGAATTGAAACACGGATTAGACCAAGCACAAGCGCAGTTGGGGCACAAATCGGCGAATATGACTCGACGATATTCCAAAGCCCAGTTGCGGATGCGGGAGAAGTTGGCACGGGAACAGGAGAACCCCTTTGCCGATGCATCGGACGAGTCAACCGACTTGACGAAGCCGAAGGAAGATGTATGATACAGTCGTCGGTGGCGACGGTTGCCGACACTTTGGGTAGAGGCGTTATAAACCTCGCTTGTCTTACCACCCATTGTCCTAGCAATGGGCGGTAGGGCAGCCTGTCTAACTGTGCTAGGAGTCTTTATGATGAGATTTTGGATTGTAGTAGATGGTTTCAATAAAGAAATTGAGTTGCCCGACGAGTTGGCAGACCGATTTTATAAAAGGCTAACGAAAAAATACTGCAAAGATAATGTTGTCGGCAATGATTCGTTTACCGTTGAGCATAACGGTGTCAAAGTAGTTGTTGTTATCCGCCGTGAGAACAAAATGCTTGATGGTATTCATGCCCTCGATAGAGTAAAACCGAAAGATGTGTTTGAAGTGAAGTTTCCGTGGCGGGAAGATACAAAATGGGACGTGCTGCAAACCAAGTTGGACACGGAAGCCGATTTTTGGAAGATAATCGAATATATTAATGCTTTTTTCAAGAAGTATCAATATGTTACATTGGTCACAATCTATCCCGAATCAGTAATTCCACATGACTGTGAAAAAACAGATCATTTCTTTGAGCAAGCCGTTCGCTCCTCACATTCAAAAGTTCCCGGCATCGTCAACGAAATCGTAATGATAGTGGAAGCGGTGCGAAACACTGCGACGCGGGAACAGTGTAACCCCTCCTCTGCTGTCCCTCCTCCTTCTCCGCCACCTCCTTCGACACCGCAAGAAATGCTGCCTGCATCTCCACCAGAGGAAGATATTGCAGATACCATTGAAAAATTGGAGGGACGTTGGGTATCATCAAAGGATTTTAGAAACACAAATGGGCACCTCTAAAAATACGGGGCCTCTCGACAGGATTTAAAAATGGAGTATTCTTTTTGGAAACTCCTTTCTTTATCCGCTTTTTTATGCACCATCGTCCTCCTTCGTTCTTCGATGTCGAGACACA
>Ga0099364_10004928_pt1 | contig 20004 bp, 17 predicted proteins | sample TergutTh196P3_FD_73070 | JGI IMG/M metagenome (GOLD analysis project Ga0099364, IMG submission 73070) | Microcerotermes parvus P3 segment gut microbial communities from Pointe-Noire, Republic of the Congo - Th196 P3 | ecosystem: Host-associated > Arthropoda: Insects > Digestive system > Gut ... | reverse complement strand
TGCACGAGTACGCGTCTGCGGTCGGGGTCTTGGAACACCCAATCCTTGAAGGCTTGCTTCAAAGCGTCCTGTTTCTGGGCGGCGAGTGTGGTTTCCTTGCGGTTGAGGACGCGGAGTTCCCTGCCGTCCTCAATCTTGGTGTCGTAAATCCGCACATCACGGAGGTTGAGCGTATCTTCAAGGATTTTGTATGCGTTGGCTCTGCCTGTGCCGTAGGTGGTGTTGGCGGTAACATCGTCATAGCGCACCCTCGTCTTGCCTGTGACGTTCCATTCCCCGGTAGCCTCGGCAAAGTTCAGCTTAATCTCGCCTTGCAGATACCTCGGCGTTTGCAGAACCTCGTGCATGAATTGCTCGTAATACTGCCTGTCAACCCAAGTAGAGCCGCAGCGCACCGATATTTCGGAAGCGTCAAGGTCTTTCGGCTGGGCTTGCTCTAAAGCCCTGATGTTGCCCGCCACGTTTACGCCGTGGAAATCATCTCCGGCAAACTCTTGGAAAGCCATGGCCCTGTGGAGTTTCTCACGCACGTTGCCCGACAAATACTCATCGGCGGTAACAAGCGGGTATTTCTCGTAAATCTTCATCGTGTCGGGATTAAAAGCTGGCACATTTCGGTTTGGGTTGGCGATGTCGCAGAAGATAACGCCCTCCAAGTCCTGCATTATCTTTTCGGGCGTGAACCCGGTAAGCTGCGCCATATACTCAATGTCAACCTTTGCCCTCGTGCCGATGGACACCGCCAATGCCTCGCTGGACGTGTCCACGGAATCAACAGCCCTCTGCTGGGCGATTGTCCGCTTGGTGAACATATCCGACTTGCGCTCCAACTGCTTGTCCTCATTTAATATTTCCAATGAAGCCAGCAGATAGTAGGAGGAATCGGCTTGAAAGGCTCTGGCGTTGGCTGTGGAGTTGATAAGGCCATGCTTCGCCGTGAACCTGTCGTAAATGGCGTTCAGTTCGGCTTGCTGCGCCGCAATCACATGGTCGGGGTAATCATAAAGCTGCCTATCCATGAGTTCACGGACTGAGTCCCTCAGTTCCACCATGCCCCGGACGCGCTCCATCGTGGCGGCGGGCATATCGACAAGGAACATCCGGGAGTTCTCACGGAAGTACAAATCCCCCTCGCCGATTTTGCTTGCGTGGTGTTCGCCTGTCACGCTGTCCGCTTCATCATTGGTCGTGACAAGGGCGTAGCTGAAATTCTTTACAAGCGGGTCTGCGGGGATGGAGAGCCTGACGGCGGCTTCGTCAGCCAAATCGTCCAGCGACACTTCCGTTATCTGCCCCTGTATATGGGAAAGGGCATCCCTCAGTTGTTCGCCAAGGTCTGCCCCTTCTATCGGTACGCAGGTCGCGGAGTCCTCCGAGCCGTACATTCGCCCGCCGCTGTCTACGGACATTCTGCCGAGCATCATGTGGGGGTTGTCGGCAAAGTAGCTGTTGACGGGTATGCCGTCATCGGTCTGCCCCAAATGCACCCAATCAGGCTCAATATCACGGAGGGCTTCGCACCGCTGGAGGAAGATAATGTCGCTGGTCACTTCCGTCCCGGCGTTTTTGAGGAAAGCGTTGTTGGGTAGGCGCACCGCCCCAAGCAGTTCCGCTCTTTGGGCGATATACTTCCTGACTTGGGGGTTTGCCTTGTCCAGCGTACCTTTCGAGGTCACAAAGGCGATGATACCGCCGGGTCGCACTTGGTCGAGGGTCTTGGCGAAAAAGTAGTCATGGATGTTGAAATTATGTTTATCGTAGCGTCCGTCAACCACTTTATAACCGCCGAACGGCACGTTGCCGATGGCTGCGTCAAAGAAAGCGTCGGGGGTGTCCGTTTCCTCATACCCCATGACTTTAATGCTGGCGTCTTGGTAAAGCTGCTTTGCGATGCGCCCTGTGACGGAATCCAGTTCCACGCCGTACAGCTTGGCGTTTCGCATGGCATCGGGCAGCAATCCAAAGAAGTTGCCCACGCCCATTGACGGCTCTAAGAGGTTTCCCTCTTTGAAGCCAAGCCTGTCCATCGTTTCATACATGGCTTTGATGACGGTGGGGCTTGTGTAGTGGGCGTTGAGGGTGGAGGCTCTGGCGCTGTCGTATTCTTCGGGGGTGAGCAAGCCTCTCAGTTCTTCGTATTCCTTGCCCCACCCGGTCTTGGCAGTATCGGAATCAAAAGCCTGCTGTATGCCGCCCCAGCCGACATAGCGGGATAGCGTTTCCTGTTCTTCGGGGGTGGCAAGGCGGTTTTCCGCTTCAATCGTCTGCAAAACACGGATTGCCGCCACGTTCATGGCGTACTTCGCCTTTGCTCCGCCCTCGCCAAGAGCGTCATCGGTGATGCGGAAGTTCGTTCGGGATTGCGGAATAGTGCTTGGGGTAGCGTCAGCATCGTCCGCTGTTTGCGGCTCAGATGATTGCGGTTCAGGGGATTCAGTTGGCGTTTCCGGCACATCGGGTTCAAGGGTGAGAATCGTATTCGTGCCGTTGTCGAGCAGTTCGTCAAAGCGTGACCGCAGAATCGTCAATGGGTATCGTTCGGGGTTCTCCGTAAAATTGTAGAACACGCTGTAATCGGTGATTTCCAGTATCTCTGCTTTTGTTGATAGCTGCCCGAAAACATCGCCGACACGGTATGGTATCTGCTTTTCCGGCGAGTAATAGACCTCTTGCCCTAACTCCGGCTCTGGCTCTGGCTGCGCTTCGCTTTCCATTGCCTGTTCCAAAGCAAAGTCAAGCATTTGCCCCAACCGTTGCTCTGCCTCCGCTTTCATGCCATTGAAATTGACCGAGGCGTATTCCCTGATATAGTCAATGACAGACTGCGGCATATCCCTATCTTCGATGGCGAGGCTGCCGTCAGCGTAATAACGAGCGACAATGTTAATCTCATCGGGGTCATCAAGGTTATCGTTAAAGACAACGATGCGGTCGGGGTCGGACAGAAACCGATAACTTAGGTTGTAGCCGTCATCATCTTCTTGTTGCTGTTCGTCTACAAGTGACCCTAACTGTGTCTTAGGGTCAAGAGCTACTATGGAATCAGCGCCGTGCCTTAAAACTACGCCAAAACCCTCGTCTAAGAGTTTTTGCACATAGCCGTCAAGGGCGTGTTCAGGTACGCCCATCATCGGCACTCGCTCTGTAAGCCCCACATCGCGCCCTGCCACGGTCAGGTTGAGGAATCTCGCCACGGCGTTGGCATCGCCGCCCATGACCTCATAAAAATCCCCAAGACGATAGAACAGGATTTTATCCCTATGCTCTGCGGCTATGGTTTGGTAGTCCTGCCAATAGGGGCTGCCCTGCGGTTCTTGCTGTGTTGCTTCTTCCGTTTGGTCAGTTACTTGGACAGGCTCAACTTCTGCGCGGTTTTTGTAGGCATCAAGGACGCTGAGATAATTCGCACGGACATCATCATCGGTGAGTTCGCCGCTCTTGTACGCCTCTATCTGCTCGTAAATATCGCCGGGAACGGTGTTGCCGCCCCAAAACATCCCTGTGCTTGTCACATAGGTCAGTTGCCCGCTTCGCCCAAGGCGATGCTCCACGCCCTCCAAGTCGTAGGCTATAACGTCACGGTCTTGGTAGAGGGAGAGGTCAAAGTCACGCTGCGCGTTATTCCAACTTACAACGAAAACAGGCGGCGGGCTGCCTGACAGCGGCTCTTTCGCCTGTTCCGCTTCTTGTTCCTGTGGCTGTTCAGCGTCTTGTATCGGCTCTTGCTCCGGCTCTGCAATGGTTTCATCGGTTTGCGTTTCCAAGCCCCCGGCGTTTTCATCCACGAGGCTTTCCCAATGCTCGTCAAGGGCATTGTCGGCTATCGCTTGCTCATCGGCGGTCAGAAATCTGCCCTCATCCATAAGCTGACCGATGCGCCTCTGCACCTTTGTCCACGGGATGGTGATGAAATCCGGGTCTGCGCCGTCTTTGGTGACAGTAAAAATGCCCGATTCGCCGCCGTATTCCTGTCTTAGATAATTGGCGGTTTCGCGGGCGCGGGCGTGTTCGTGCATATACTCATAAACACGGATTTTGCTGTCTACATCGCCGTTCCAATCCACAATGGCGCTGTCTATGTCATCTTGTGTGATTGAAACGGTTGGCGGCGGTGTTATGGTCTGTACAGCTTGGCGAGTGCCGTTGATAATCTCTATCTGCTCTTGCTCCGTGGGGAACAGGGGCAGCGACAACTGCTCCATCGGCTCATTTACGAAAGCATTGCCAATGCCTGATGTTTCATCGCTTTCCAAAAGGGTGACTGTTTCTGTCACCCCTTGCCCATCTTCCTCATCGGGGCTTTTCCCAACTTGGGAAAAGGTGTCGGGGGAAACAAAATCGCCCTCGTTCGCAGTTTGCGTCTGCTCTGAGGGCGATTCTTCTTGTTGCGGTTGCTCGTCTTGCTCTAACTGTAAATCAGTTCCTCGATTATCAGTTCCTCCGCTTGGGCTTTGAGGCTGTTCATGTGCGCCGTCCAGCCCATCGGGTCTGCTTCCTTGCTCGGCGGCGGGTTCTTCGCCGATAGTTCCTCCATCATCAGGTTCAGCCTGATGTTCGCTTGGTTCTCGACTTCCAGACAATGGGGGAACAGCGTCCCCTTCATGCTGAACATCGTGTACAGAATCCCCCTGTGCTTGTTCAGGTAATCCTTCCGCATCATCCCGAACCTGCCCAGCGTCTGGTTCTGCGGCGGAATCGCTATGTCGGGTATCAGGTACTCCCCGCTCCGGCTGTAGGTTATCTCGCTGGTTGTCGCTGCGCTCATGTCTTTGCCCCTCCATTTCCACGGCTTTCTGCCGTTCGTATTTTTTGATGGTAACTTCTATATCCCGCAGGACTTCCTCTGACACATCGCTGACCGCTTTGCCGAGGGCGTAAACGCTGTCGGGGGTGTTGAAATCGAAAACGGCTTGAAAGTCCTCGTTTTCGATATACTCCATCGGGTCTACGCCGCACCGTGTCATCAATGCGTATGCCGTGCTGACCGTGAGAGCGTCCCTAAACGCTACGCTGACGTTAAACTCGTCAAGCCCATCAAGAAAGCTGTCCTCCACGGCATAGGCTATGTCATGGCTGTTATCTTCATAGTAGCGCGCGGCGAGGCTCTGCGCAACCGTGTAGAGGTATTCGCCGAGGCTGTCCGCATCGCCGGAATCGGCGGCTTCTATGTCATAGGTGTTTCTTAACGCTTCGATTACAGGGGCTTGATGCTCCTGTGTCATTTCCCAAAGCAGCGGACGGCGGGCGTTCTGCCTCCCATCTTCGGTGTCGCTCACATCAAAGACGTACTTCAATTTGCTTTTACCGCCTGAGTTGTCCAACAGGGCGATACCTTTAGAGCCGCCTTTAACGTATCGGTTCATGGGTTTGTTCCAGAAGTCAAAGGTGGCACAGGCTGTGGCATCAGGTCGCTGTGCGTGAATCATCAACTGTTCTTCAAAGGGATACTTGTATAGCCGCCCCGCCGTATTGAGAAAACCTGTCCAATCGCCCATGCTCTGGGTGACTTGCCGGGTCTGCTGGTCGGCGAGGTCAGCGTACATTTGATATTTGCTTGCCAAAATAAACCTCCTCTCCATAATAAAACGCCACTCGATGATGAGAGGCGCTATGTACAACTTTGTATGGTAAATTATTGAAGGGCGTGTTATAGTTGTCGTGTCAGAATTGTTAGTAGCATTTGCTATTGTCAGACCGTTCGAGTCTGAGTGTTTATATAATCTATTTTCGAGTGAAATGCTGAATACTATTGGGAGAATAATTCATGTTTGAAAAGCTCTTATCTATAAGTGAGTCGTGGTTGCAATATGCAATCAGGATTAATCTGCTTGGCGAAAGCAAAGCGGGTTTATCCAGCTTGCGAGATGAAGCATTAAAGGACAAAAAAGTCCAAGCATACCTAAACGACATATCCGATTTTCATAGTATGTTGGTCAGCAATCACAAAAATCCTGAATTACCTATCCGCAAACTCATATTTTTACTTGATATGGGTTTCGATATGGACATACCCGAAATTCAAAACGCTATAAGTCAGATTATGAGTCACAAGGATAAAAATGGGATATATCAATCCTTGACCAACATACCTAAACACTTCGGCGGAACGGGTACAGATATATTTGGTTGGTGTTTATGTGACGCTCCCTTATTACTAATGGCGTTGCAAAAAGCTAATGTGAATTATCAGCAGCACATAAAACAGGGCGTAGATGTTTTAGCAGCCCTTAGTCAGCCGCAGGGCTTCCCTTGTTCGGTTTCAGAAGAATTAGGCAAATTCAGAGGCCCGGGAAGAAAAGACGACCCATGCCCTTACGCAACGCTTATCATGCTTAATCTGCTGTCGGATATTGATGAATACAAGAACAGCGACATTGCTATCAATGGTGTAAAAATTATCCTCACTTTATGGGAAACCAGCTTGGAAAGACATCCGTATATGTTTTACATGGGTACTGATTTCCGAAAACTAAAAGCCCCCGCCATGTGGTATGACATTGTAAGCGTCACCGACTGTTTGGGGAAATATGAATATGCAAAAAGCGACAAAAGATTTCTTGAAATGGTCGGGATGATAAAAGCAAAACAAGACGAGAACGGGTTATTTACACCCGAATCCATATACACTAAATGCAAAGGTTGGGACTTCGGACAAAAAAAGATTCCATCACCCTACCTAACCTATCTATGTCAGGGAATACTTCGGCGAGCGGGAGTATAAGCTTTTCGGCTCTGAGATTCAAAATTTCGTTGTCCTTGATAGTGGAGATTAGCAACCATATTGAAAAGCCGTGCGCCCCCGAACACGCATAGTTCGAGGGCGCTTGTCGCTGTTTGCTTTGTTGTGACTACTCCCAATCCCCATCGGTGAACTCATCGTCATCAGCGATATAAATACCGATTTCCGCGAACTCGTCATCGGTGAGGTTGTCCAGCTTCTCCAACGTGCCGCCGATGACCTCAATCATATCCGGGTCATAAACATCATGGAGGGCTGTCAAGAGGTCATTTCGCAGAGCCTCACGGCTTGTTGTGTCGAAAATGCCCATAAGGTTGATTTCCTCGGCGCTGAACCTGTCAAATGCTATCATCATATGGCTAAACCTCCATTCCTGTATTCTTTTTGCGGGTGGACGTGTCGGGAGCGTCAAGCCCCGGCTGCGACTTGCTGGCAAACTCCGCTTTGCTTTTCTTCTCTGCGGCGGCGATAGCGGACATCAGGGAGGGCTTCTCCTTTTCAACCTTGCGGAAGTTGTCCACGAAACCGTCAAGCACGGCAAGATGCGTTTTCAAGTAAATATCGGGCTTGGGCGTGTCAAAGCCTTTCGCCCATTCCTTGTTGGCGTTCGACAATCTGCCGTCAAAATCGTGGTAGTTGACATTCCCGGCGATAACCCAAGCCACACGGTCAGCACCAAACTCGTCTATGACTGTCCTTGCGGCGGTTTTCAGGTCATATCGGTACTGCTCGTAATTGCTGTCGATAACGGCTCTGTCAATGGCTCTGCCGCACTCTGCATTGAGGTCACGGCTGTCGCGCCACGCTTGCATCTCGTCATTCTCCAAGGCGTGGTCTGCCGAAAGCCTGTAGATTGGCTGTTCGGTTTTGGGTATATAGGGCAAATCGGGGGCTGGCGATTCGGTTTGCGGTGTCGGCGGCTCGTTGACGCTACGCTCGATAGCGGGGTCGATATGCTCTTTCTGTTTCTCTATCCCAAGAAATGCGGGGAGTTCTGAAAAACCGAAGCTGTCAACAAAATGGGAAGTTATCTCGCCGCCTTGGTTAAGCACGATGACATCGCTGACGGACAGGCTATGCCCCGAAAAATCCTTGGGCGGGTCATTGTACTTCTGGAATATGCCCTCCAATGTCGTTTCCGGCTGCATCGGCTCTGTGTGGACGATGACGTAGTTGTTGCGGTTCACTTCCAATCCACGCTGCTGCAAGTAGTCAAGCCCCTCGAAACGGTAATCCCTCGCCTTTTCCGCATCGTCCATAATCTGATATATGGCGAAGGTGTCATCCTCGGCGGTGATAAACGCAAATTCCTTTTCCGCTTCCTGTTGCCTGTTGGTCGTATTGTCCATAGCTCTGTATTCCTGCGACTTCTGCCAATCCTCACGCTCTATGCCGAATATGCCGTCATGGGCTGTGATTTCGGCAACCTCGAAAGCCATAGACTCGGTATTGTCGGGGTACAGCAGAAAAACGGCATGGTCGTTGTTGAACAATTCCACCGCTCTGTCCATATTCAGCGGCAACATACCCTCGAAGTCATAGCCGAAAGCATCACGCTCTACGGCGGTGATGGACGGGTCGGGCATAGGCTCGGCGGTTTTCGCTTCTTGCGGTTGCCCGGTTTCGGGCTGCCGCTCCTTTTCGTTTGTCAGCTTCACCCGCTCGATAATGGACACCACATTGGGGGGCATCTTTTCTTCAAAGAGCGTGACCGTGCGGTAGGAATCCACATGAGCAAGTTTTGCCATATTGCCTGTGTCATCCCTGTCAAGGTTGTTGAAAACCGTTGTACCCTCGCTGTCATACTCAAACAAAAGGCTGTACGGCTTTTTGTCCTCATTGAAAAACACGTTTGGGTCTGCGCGTCCGGCATCCCGTAGCACGGCGCTGACTGGCTCATAGCCCTGATTACTTGTTCTGACAAGCCATTGCGCGGTAAAGCCGCCTATACTGTTTTCCAAATTTGGTATGACACGCTCACGTCCGTTGCCGTCTATGCTATGGCCGATGCCATCATCGTCAATCTGCTGATAGAGCGGCGGGTTTGATTGCTCGAACTCGACGGCGGTGGCGGTCTTAGCCCCTTGGTCAACTTGCAGGACAATCATCGGGTCGTACATCAAATCGCCGTTCTGGGTGTAGGTGTGCATGATGGACAGCTTATCGGTATCAATCCACTCCAATGACAAGGGCATGAAGCCTTCCCCGGCTTCGCTCCTTTGGTAGTAATACTCGCCGCTTGCGACTTGCGGGAACAGCTTTGACAGCAAATCATAATTGTGCTGCCCGATTGTCTTGGCGCTGGTAGGCACGACTTCGCTCACGGTGAAGTCCACCCCGGCGATGCTCTCCGTGGCTGTCACGGTGGTATAGATTGGTTCTTCGGGCTTATCCGTTTCCTGTGACGGCGTTTGCGCTTCTTCGGCTTGCTCCACGGCACTCAGGTCTATCCCACGCTCCTTGCAGATAGCTTTGAAGCTGTCATCAATGGCGTTAATAAGGTTGTTCGCTTCTTTGCGGATGGTGTCCAGCGATGCCTTGACTTCGTTCAGGTCGTGGCTGCCCCAAGTGGCAAGGTAGCCGAAGGAGTTATCGCCTGTTTCGATGCCATGTTTCTGGCACACGACATAGGAAATGCTCTCGGCTTCAATCTCTATGACTTCTTTAGGCAAAGGTTTGGCGTTCTCGGCGGCATTATCCCTGTTGTGCAAGCGTTCATGGGTGATTTCATGGATAATAGCGGAAATGGTCTGTATCTCGCTCATGCCCTCGCGGATGCCGATTTTTACCCCGAAGTGGCAATAGCCGTCTTGGTTTTCGTCCATCGGCTCAAATTCGATGGGCAGGGGGGATATGGCTCTGAGGCTGTCCAAGAACGCCTCGTAATGCTCCACATTTCCTGTCAGATTCTCGGCAAGATGGGGCAAAGGTTCGCCATAGGTCTGCGATACATCAAAAACAGGCACTAACTTGAACGCAATGCTTCGGGAAGTGAGCGCCGTCATTTCCTCCATGATTACCTTGCCGTTCTCGTCAACCATCGGCGCTCCCGTTTCAGGGTCAAGTTTCTCCATCAGTTTCTTTTCGGGCTTGATTTCGATAGGGGCGAATATCCGCAGGGATTTCTCGCCTTTCTTGACTTGCCTGTTGAATTTGTCGTTCCACAGCTTATACGAAGCAACCCTCGTAGCGTTCGGCATCTGCTGGTGGATGAGCATGACGTTCCGGCTGGAGTAGTTGTGGAAGTGGGACATGGATTTCAGGTATTCCTTGTACTTGTCGCTGGAAAACAAGTCCTTAATCCCGGCTTCCAGCTTGTCGGTGAGTTCCTTGGTACGCAGTTCGCTCTCCTGCTGCCAAGCGGGTCTTTCGGCGGTTGCCGTTGTGGTATCAGCCATTGTTTACCTCCTTCAAAATAAAATAAAGCGGAGTCTTGACTTTTAAGACTGACCGCTTAGATGTTAAACATATATAGAATCAAAATTTGTCATTGACTTTAATATTATTAAATGTTATACTCAATAATATTAAAGGGGGTGCTGGTGATAGCTATTGAAATTGTACCTGAGTGGATGATTAACCTTGAAGATGAGGATGTTGTGTTTATCAAGAGGTTTTTACAAGCATCCGGCTCACTAAAAGAAATGGCTCGGCAGTATAGTGTTACCTATCCGACTGTCCGTTTGCGGCTTGACAAGCTGATACAGAAAATCCAAATCAGCGAAGATACAGCCAATGAACCGTACATCGCACTCATCAAGCGGCTTGTCGTTTCTGACAAAGTTGATTTCGACACCGCAAAAATCTTGATTTCCGAATATAAAAAATTAGGGGGGAAGTTATAATGGGATTATATGGTCTATTGGCTTTGATTTTTCTCATATTCATAGCATTTATCTTTCTTCAAATCTTTTTGTCAAAGAAAGATAATAAATGGGTGGGTCTTATCCTGCCAATTATTACGTTCTGTTTCTCTTTAATCATTGTTTTAAGCATTGCGCTTGATAATTACTACGGATTACCTGTTGTACCGATTGCATTTGCTTTATTCGTACCGACAGCGGTCTTGATTGCCATATATATATCTTACAGAGGTAAACGAAATAAGCAACGCGCCTTGGAGAAAATGAGTGTGCAGGATTTAGGATAACGCACAGTCCAAACCAGCGAGGACACAGCAAATGAACCGTATGTCGCACTCATCAAGCGACTCGTGGTCAATGATAAAGTGGACTTCGATACGGCAAAGATATTGATTTCGGAGTTATAAAAAGATGGGAGTAAAGGAACAATGAGTATATGGGGTTTGTATTTGGTTTATGGTGTTCCTATCGTGGGAGTTATCATGATGCAAGTATTTTTATCAAGAAAAGAGAACAAGTGGTTGGGTTTATTATTGCCGATTATTTCATTGGGCGCAAACCTTTTATATATCCTGATGGGCGTGTGGACTGCAAACCGTGTTGGAATTACAATGTTGTTGTCAGGAACAGGGGAAGAATATAATTTCACTTGGTTTGCTGTGCAACTATTTTTTCGTAATAGCATTGCAACGGTTATTCTGCTTATTCTATATGCGTTGTGTAGAGGTAAAAGGCACAAGCAACGCTACTTAGCAAAAATGAGTGTTCAGGATTTAGGATAGCGAACATTCCAAATCCGCGCATTTGCATCTGTACATCAAAAACGTAGGGCAGAACTCGTTTCCGCGCTTGCCGAAGGACAGAGCCAACTCTCCCGGCTTGAATTTATTCTACTGTGACGGAGATTTGGCAAAACAAAAACTATGGATAAACAGCGCGGAGTATGTTATGCTTTGCAGTATCGTAAGGTGGTTTTGACGTGAACAACAGGGAAATTGTCGAAAAAGTGCATAGTTCCATGTACCGGCAAATTATAAGCAGCGGAATTGCCGTGCCTGTACAGGTTCTTATGGACTTGGGCTGCCTCTCCCCCGCAGATCTTGAACGCTGGCGCTTTGGGAAAGTGGATTATTTGGAGCGCGTGTGCAAGGTCAACCTGGGAAAGCTCTCCACCATAATGAAAGAAGTCCGCGCCTACGCACGGAAAAATGATTTATCGGCGTCTTTGTCTTTCTACAAACAGTGGGGCCGAAAAGGGAAAAACCCGGCAATAAAGCTCCGGTTTTCAAAATATGGGAACGAGTCCGTTGAGCGCAATTACGCAACGCACTACATATCACAGAAACGCTTGGCTGAGTTGAAGCAGACGGCAACTGCGAACGGGGAAAGGGAATGATGGATAACATAGTCAGTTTGGGGCGCGTTTCTTTCGACTTCAGCGTGGATGGAGGCAGCGAGGCGCTGAATTCCATTGAGTGCCTCCTGCGATCAGGACACTGGAGCGACAGGGCGCTGAACTTCGAAGACGAATGGACAATGTTCCTGTTGAAGCTCCTGCGTTTCGGGGATATAGAGGTATACAGGCACGGTTATGAAAGGCAGGAGGGGTCGGAGGAAATCCGGCGCCGCGCCGGAGAGTTCAACATGTTCATGAACAAGCGGAATGTGAGCCAAACACTTATTGACATCGCGGCTATCTTTTATTCCCATGAATACGACAGCCGGAAAACGGAATACAACTCGCTGTTTTTTCCTGAACTGAAGGCTTTCGTGCGTTATGGCGGCATCCACCCTGACAGGTTGCTGGAGCTTTTGGGGCGGGACGGCTGCGGGACCGTTTACCTTTTCTCCGATGCTTTCCCTGACGACGGGGATGTGTTTTTCGCGGTAACGCTTGCAATGCCGAAAGATGCATTTATCAAAGAATCCGGTGATATCCGGGAACGGATCTGGGATGCAATCGGCGAGGCCGTGCGGAGGGCGGACGAAAAAGCAGGCAGCATCTTCCCGAAGATACCTGCTTGGCATGATGACGACGAATAGCCGGAAACGGTGAAAATAAAACAAGCCGGTGCGTTGCTTTTGCGTGGCGCACCGGCGTTTTCGCGCTCGGCGGTCATTTCGTGCTATCCTCCGCGTTAACGCCAATGGCCATATCAACCTTGTTTAATCCAACCGTTTTCATATAGAGGTAATAGTTGAATCCGCCCCTTTTCGGGGCTGGAACCCGCTCAAACACAACGAATCCCGCCTTTTCATACAACCTGACGGCAGCTTCGTTGGTGTCGGCAACTTCCAACACATACTCAGCATGGGGTATGACACCCATTATATGGGCGATAAGGCCATAAGCCGCGCCTTTTCCTCGATGCTCCTGCGCGGTGGCGACAAACTCAATGGATAGTGTCTGCGGTGGCAGTTCAAAGGGGTAAGCATGGTTTACTAGATGCTTTGTCAGCATTATATAGGCAATGCTGCCGCGAATACAGCCCAATACCCGGCACAGTGTTTTCCTGTCAAGCCGGATGGGTGCTGCTTTCCCATCGGTGCAAGCTGTGATTGCAATAATTTCGTTGCTGTGCTTAGCCACAAAAAAGCGGCTCAAATCAAATATATGCTCGAAAGCCTCCGACAATAGTTCCGCGTCTTTGGAGAAGTATTTCAGCCATTGATAGAAGCCATGTGCAAAAATCCTTCCCATCTGAGGTCGGGGATCGAACAGCAGTTTGTCGGCTTCTATGTAGTCTATGTTCAATTATGCACCTATCCCCTTCGCGCACCTTGCTAATAATCAACAATAGTTCATTGCGATATTCTTTCGCTCAGTTCACTTTCAATAAACCGGCTGATTGCTGCGTGATTTTCATCTTTTGCGTCAAACATAAAGCAACTGTAGCGGCATTTCTTGTGTTCCACTCCATTAAGCTCAAAGATATTCCCCATCTTGCAGCGGGAGTTGCACTTGGTAAGGTCATTCAATCTTTTGCATGGAGGGGACTTTTCGATAGAGTCCGCCATGCCTTTCGGAAGGGTCTCCAAAATATCAGAGTAATTATTTACGAAGTCGCCGTAAATGCGGACGATCATGCCGTTTTTACGAAAAACATAATTGAGCAGAACCTTTTTTGATCTCGGCAGTATGTACGATAACACATGGCCGCTTTTTGCCGCTTCAATTTTGTATGTGCATCCGCTTTTGGTCACATAGGCATGGGTTGAGCTGACAAAATCCAAGTTGTCGGGGGTTACGTTCGTCAAAAAATCCTCAAATCGTATTTCTTCCTTCGCCATTGTTATACACGCCCTTTGCTTAGAGTTTTTTACGCTCCCGTCATGTTAATACAGTTAGTTTTTCTTCGTAGTCTTTCACTAAATAACGCTTGCCTTTTTGAATGACCGTGTGGCCTTCCATTTCAAGCTTCAGCTTGTGGCCGTCAATGCCTTCCGGGTATTTTTCGTTAAGTTCGCCGTCCTTTTTGAGCGTCCTCCACCACGGCGTTTCGTCAGCGCCGCCGCGTTCCATGCTGGCGTGGGCAGCGACATTCACAAAAATGCCGGCTGTAAGCTGGCAAGTGAAGTCAGCGCCATGCTTTTTTGCAAGGTGGGCGCGCAGCCTGTCCGTGGTGATGAGTTTTCCATAAGGGACGCGCTTCATCAGCATGTCATACTCAATAGGCGGTGCTATGAGCATGAGGGGGCCGCCATATCGCGCTATGGCTTTTGGGTCGGCAAGGATCTCGATTTTTGGCATGTCCTTGCTGTCGTTTAGCTTTAGGTTTGGGTTTTTGATTGGCATCAGTCCGTCAACTCCTCACACGACTATACCATAAATACACCCACATATCACCAATAAAATCAAGGAGGTAACAACCATGCCCGCATATAAGCTCGTAATCTGCGAAAAGCAATCCGTAGCAAAAACCATCGCCGACGTCCTTGACGCCAATGAGCGCAAGGGCGGTTTTTTTATCGGCAACGGTTACATCGTTTCATGGTGCGCCGGACACTTGCTCGAACTTGCCGCGCCGGACGCTTATGGGGATTACGCCAAATGGCGGTACGCCGATTTGCCGATTATCCCTTCGATATGGAAACACGTCCCGGCAAAAGGCAAGGAGGCGCAGCTTAAAATCGTGACAGACCTGATGAACCGCGCCGACGTGGAGTGCGTCATCAACGCCTGCGATGCCGGGCGCGAGGGCGAAAACATATTCAAAAGCGTCTATAATCACACCAAATGCGCCAAGAAGATTTACCGCCTATGGATCAGCAGCATGGAGGGCGCGGCTATCAAGGCGGGGTTTGACAGCCTCGCAGACGGCAAGGAATATGACAGTCTTTACGCTGCCGCGTCTTGCAGGGAACGTGCAGATTGGACGGTCGGGATCAACATGACGAGGGCTCTCTCCGTGCTTTACCACGTCACATTGGGCGTTGGGCGCGTCCAATCCCCGACACTGGCCATGCTTGTTAGGCGCGAAGCCGATATAGCGGCGTTTGTTAAGGAGCCTTTTTACATGGTGAACATAGACATTGACTATCTAACCGCAAGCAGCGGGAAAACGAAAGCAAAGCAGGAAGCCGAAGCGGTACGCGCCGACTGTGACGGAAAATCCGCAGTCGTCCGTTCGGTGGAATATCAGAAAAAGACCGCCGCGCCACCTAAGCTGTACGATTTGACTACGCTTCAGCGCGAAGCCAACAGGCTTTTAGGGTTTACCGCGCAACAAACGCTGGACTACGCCCAATCTCTCTACGAAAAGGCGATCCTGTCTTATCCCCGCGTTGACAGCCGCTATATCACTAGCGATATGCGCGGTACGGCGGGCGCGATAGTGGAGTGGATTCAAAAGGGCATGGATTACAAGGACGGCGCGGACTTTACGCCTGACATTGACAGGCTCATAGACGACAATCGCGTCACAGACCATCACGCCATCATCCCCACCATCGGCATGACTGCTACAGACATATCCGCCCTACCATCCGGCGAGTGCGGCATCCTTAACCTCGTTGCCTGCCGCCTGCTCTGCGCTACAGCGCCGGCGCACACATTTGAAACTGTCACGGCGGTACTGGACTGCGGCGGACACGTCTTTACCACAAAGGGCAAAACCATTATCGCAGATGGTTGGAAAGCGATTGACACGGCGTTTAAGTCGCCGCTCAGAAACAAACCCGAAGCCGTGGACGATGACGAGGACGGCGATGCCCTGCCCGGATTGTCAGAAGGGCAGACTTTTGACAGCGTTGCCGCCTCCATAAAAGAAAGCTCGACCGCACCGCCACGCTCATATACGGAGGACACGCTGCTTTCCGCAATGGAGAACGCGGGCGCGGAGGAAACCGACGACGATGTTGAGCGCAAAGGGCTTGGCACACCGGCCACCCGCGCCGCGATCATCGAAAAACTCATCAAGACCGGTTTCGCCGACCGCGTTAAGAAAAATATCATTCCATCGGACAAGGGCAGAAATCTAGTCGCGGTGCTGCCCGACGCGCTAACCTCGCCTAAACTCACTGCGGAGTGGGAAAACCGACTTTTGATGGTTCAGCGCGGGGAGTTGCCGGAAACTGAGTTCATGGACGGCATCACAGCGTTCACAAAGGCGCTTGTCGCGGAAAACAACGTGCCGAAGCAGGAGTTTATGGGGCTGTTCGGCGGCGACAAAACGCAGAGCGAACCCCTGGGAGCATGCCCCCGCTGCGGATCGCCGGTGCGGGAGGGCGGCACAAAGGGGTTTTTCTGCGACAACCGCTCATGCGGCTTCAAATTATGGAAAGCGTCAAAGTTCTGGACTGCGAAAAAGAAGCCGCTATCTGCCGCAATCGTCGCAGCTCTGCTCAAAGACGGGCGAGTCGCCCTCAAAGGGCTATTCTCGGAAAAAAGCGGAAAGAGGTATGACGCCTCGGTCGTTTTAGACGATACCGGCGATGGATTTGTCGGCTATAAGCTGGAGTTCGATAAGTGAAGAATGTCAGCCAGTCCTGCATACGGCAATTTTGCCTCATGCAGGACTGGCTGCATTATAAAAACAGCCGGGTAATTTTTGACTAAAACAGCAAAAGCATAAAGCCCTATAGAAAGCAACCTTGAATCCATGCGGAATATGGCGTATAATAGGCGGCGGAAAAGGTATTCATTCGACTTGGACTATTGACCCTGGGGCAAAACGTGCGCGGACGGCTTTTGTTGCCGGGTTGGTGTTAATGATTATGTACGGAGGCGGGACGATATGAACGGAGACTACAGATACAGGCCCGAAGATTTCAGCGGGATGCTAGGCCTGCCTGGGGAATTGCGGGCCTTTTATGAACTGCTGGAGCTTTTCAAGGAAGATTCGACGGACGATAACTGGTTTGGCTTGAAAAAGCATTGGGAAGATTTGTTTTTCACAATCAAACACAGGGAAGTCGAGGGGATTCTGAATCCTGTGGCAGCTTCCGAGTTGAGGGGGTATCTGGAGGAACTGGTCAATGCTTGATTGGGGCAACGGCGAGGAACGGCTGAATAAGTTTCTCGGTTCTGAAAAGAAGACGACAATCCTATACGACGGCACATTGCATATCGACAGCCCCCCGATCCCAACCATAAAAAGGGCCGTGTCAACCCTGAGATATAACTGAAGCAAACATAGCTGTTCTTGCATATTATGGCCGCCTCCTAAATGGGGCGGCTTATTTTATTTTTACAGAGTGTGCCGAGTTTTCATTTTAGTGGCAAAGGCACATTATCAAAATAGCATATGCTACCCGGCAATATAAGGAGGAAAGAGAATGAACCACTGTATCAACGGCAATATCCAAACCCCGGCGGGCTTAGGCGCTGCCCGCTCCGGTTTCGCGCACACCGCGATAGCGCCGCCTAAAGGCCGGATTGACCGTGCCGATTTTGGGTGCAGGCTTGCGGCGGCAGAAGAAGAAACATTTGCTACTCACGGAAATGCCATATCCATGAGCGCCGAAGGGAGGGCTGAAAATGCCGCATGAATACACGCGCCAGCGCCAGGGCAAGGACTTTTCGCTCACCAATTATCTCAAAAACGCGGAAATGGGCGTAGAAAGCAACTACAACAACATTGACGGAATTATCGGCAATAACGAACCGAAAGACGGCACGGACGCGAAAAAAACGCTCCATGAACGTCTGGAGCACTATAAAAAAGAAGCGGAGCGCAGCGCCGTCCCGGTGGACGGCTGCGAACCTACGTTGGAAAGGGAAAGGTGACAGGAATGGATTTTAACGGGGCAATCAATAAAATAATGCCCGATGTACGGAACGGCTCCACGGAGCCGTTGATTATTTACCGCGATACAAGCGGTAGCTGGCATTGCGATTATACGCAAAACCAGTACGGTGAGGTTTACGATTGGGTTGAGGATATAAAGGCGCAAGACCCGCGCGCCTTGGTGTTTTCAGGCAAAGACTTCGCGGGCGGCAGTTACCCGTATGTTCATGACAAGGTTTTGTCAGCACGGCTAAACGCTGAGTACAGAGTCATTTTATCAGCCTCTTGCAATGCTGACGAGTTGCTTGCATTTACAGACTTCCTTGACAGCCACATAGGCGGGCTTTCGCAAAAGGCCGTTGATTACTTAACTACGCTTGAACGCCCGCTCGCCGCGCTCATCGAAATGTGCCCGTTTGACATGAGGACCGACCGCGAGGGCAGGAACTATAGCGAGGGCTTAGCAGCAGACGCGATAGACAGTATAGAAAACGCAGTCCGCGGCCGTCTGCACGTCCATGTGGATAAGGCAACGTCGGAAACCAAAAAGCCCACGCTTCAGGAAAAACTCGACAGCGCCAAGCAAAAAGCGGCCATGACCGAAGCCGCTAAAAAAGACAGCCGCAGCGACAAGCCGAAAAACAGGGGCAGGGAGTGAGATAAATGGCAAGCACGTCACAAGTCAAAGAGTTGACGACAAAACTTGAACAGGGCTTGCAGGACCTGTTCAACAGCGCGGAATACGAAAACTACCTTAAAACCATGTCGCGCTTCCACAACTACAGCACACGGAACATACAGCTTATCCACATGCAGAAGCCCGATGCGTCAAAAGTCGCCGGTTTCCGTTCATGGCAGACAAAATTCGGGCGGCATGTCAAAAAAGGCGAAAAAGGAATAAAAATCCTCGCGCCAGTCCCATTCACCAAACGCGAGGAAAAGGAACAGCTCGACCCCGACACGCGCCAGCCGATACTTGACGAGAACGGCATGCCGGTCGTCGAATACACCGAGCGGCAGTTGGCACGGTTCAACGTCGTGAACGTATTTGACCTGAGCCAGACCGACGGCAAGCCGCTCCCGACTCTGGCACATGACCTGACGGGCGACGTGGAGCAGTACGGCGCGTTCATGGATGCGCTCCGCGCCGTGTCGCCGCTCCCCATCGTTTTTGAGCAAATGCCGGACGACACGGACGGCGTTTGCCGTTTCGGTAAGGAGATAGCGATCCGCAAGGGCATGAGCGAGATACAGACGGTATGTGCCGCCATACACGAGATCGCCCACGCAAAACTGCACGACATTGAATCGCTGCGGCTCTTGGACGAAAAAGCCGTACCTAAAGACCGCCGCACCGAAGAAGTTGAGGCCGAGAGCCTTGCGTTCACTATTTCCGCGCATTTCAACATAGAAACCGGCGCCAACAGCTTCGGGTATATCGCCGAATGGAGCAAAGGGCGCGAGCTGAAGGAGCTAAACGCTTCACTCGACACCATCCGCAAAGCAGCGGCGGAACTGATAGACGCGATTGATGGCAAATTCCGTGAAATAGCCAAAGACCGCGATATTACATTCTCCATAGGCGAACGGCAGTCTGAGCTGGCAGGGCCGGAAGAGAGCCTTGCAGCCGCCAATGAAACGCCCGCCACCACATTGACCGGGGAGCCGGCATCCCCGGCGGAAGATCGGGCTGACGCCACGGAGCAAAAGCTGTTCAAGAAATCCTCCGAACTGTTCCCGAAAGTAATGAGCGGCGAATACAGCTACCTGCGGCTTGAAGCGGGAGGCGGGTTCATGCCGCTGTCGCTAGAATGGATCGGCAGCCACCTCCTCTCCGTCATGCACTCCTACAGGCAAAACGGCAACCTGTGCTACGACCCGATGATCGTGTTCGACGTCAAGGAGTGGGACGGCACGATGACAGCCGTGGAGTATGAGCAAAGCTCGCCGTACATGTACCAGGTCTACGACGCCGACGGCCTCTGGAACTGCATTGACAGGAACGGCAACGAGAAAAACGTAAGGGGGCTGCAAAGCTCCATAAACGAATTTGCGGCGCAATGGTTCGACAATATCGGGCAGCAGGGCTATGAGCCGGATCAGGCAAAAATCAAGCTCAACGGGGACATCACGCGGATCACTTTCGACAAGGAGGGAAACATTATAATGCCGG
>Ga0099364_10004927_pt1 | contig 20009 bp, 17 predicted proteins | sample TergutTh196P3_FD_73070 | JGI IMG/M metagenome (GOLD analysis project Ga0099364, IMG submission 73070) | Microcerotermes parvus P3 segment gut microbial communities from Pointe-Noire, Republic of the Congo - Th196 P3 | ecosystem: Host-associated > Arthropoda: Insects > Digestive system > Gut ... | reverse complement strand
CGCATGTTACTCCTAACGTTTATGTTAACCGGCACCCAATCGCGAAGCGATTGGGTGTCCAGCGACCGAAGGGAGCGGGGTTGAACATGTTGTTAGGACGCTTGGCGAAACCGGACTCACGCTCAACCGAACGCACGACCCGTAGAGCATACCACTTGCGCCTGCCAGTGCGGGATGCAACTACAAGGTTAAACTAGAGCAAAATTTGGCCGCATACTGCAAGGTGCGCTTAAGGGCTGGTTGCGAGGAAGAGGCAATCTCAGCGGCGATTTTAAGCCTACCTTGAAAAGCTGACAGATTTGCTTGAGGGTCACTGGTTTTAATAATGCGAAAGTGCCCAACAGCCTCTGTAACGACTGCTTCTACAGCAGCCTGCACATCGTCGCCTGCTTCTGCGCGTACGGCCAACGCTTGGATCTTATGCACGTACTGAGTAACAAGGCTTTCTTCATGGTTGCTCATGTGTCGCTCCTCCTAACTACATTTAGACAAACTGTCTTGAAAGGGGGAGTGTCACCTAGCATGTAAATTTTGTCAATCCAAACAAAGTAACAGCGCTTGTTTTTCTGATTATACAAACCTAAAATTAGGCGGATGGAAGGTAGACCACCAAAGTTGCTGGATCAGTTGCGCGGGGCGATTCGGGCGCGGCACTACAGCATTCGCACAGAGAACGTCTATTGCGATTGGGCGCGTCGCTTCATTTTGTTCCACGGTAAGCGCCATCCGCGCGACATGGCGGCGGATGAGGTCACGGCGTTCCTGACACACCTGGCGAATGAACGCAATGTGTCCGCTTCGACGCAGAACCAAGCCAAGAGCGCCTTGCTGTTTCTCTACAGACAGGTGCTCGGTATCGAACTGCCGTGGCTCAATGAGATCGTGCGGGCCAAGCGCGGCACGCGGTTGCCAGTGGTGCTGACACCGCGCGAGGTGCGCGACTTGCTCGGCGCAACACAGGGCACAATGGGACTCATCGTCGGGTTGTTGTACGGTACCGGCATGCGCTTGCTCGAATGCCTGCGTCTTCGTGTGAAAGATGTCGAACTGACACGCCGCGAAATTCTGATTCGAGAGGGCAAGGGCAACAAGGATCGCGTGACGGTATTGCCGGAGAACCTCGTGCTGCCGCTGCAAAAACATCTGGTGCGCGTAAAAACACTGCACGATGCAGATATCGCTGCCGGTTTCGGTGAGGTGTATTTGCCCGATACGCTGGTACGCAAATATCCGCACGCAGCGCGTCTGTGGGGATGGCAGTGGGTGTTTCCAAGTCCGGTGCGCTCGACCGATCCGCGCTCAGGGGCACAGCGGCGACATCATATTTATCCCGAAAGCGTGCAGCGCGCAGTACGCGAAGCAGCGCGACATGTCGACATCGCCAAGCCGTGCTCGCCGCACGTGTTGAGGCACAGCTTTGCGACACACCTGCTACAGGCCGGCTACGACATCCGCACGGTGCAGGAGTTGTTGGGTCACAGTGACGTAAAAACGACCATGATTTACACGCATGTACTCAATCGCGGCGGGCGCGGCGTGATCAGCCCGCTGGATGCATTGTGAACAGCGAACATAACCGGGCATGACAAAGCGCCGTCCAGGTACGTACCGTCCAATGCGGAGCATCGCAAATCATAAAAATGGAGATGCTGCACGCCAGACACGAATCAGCACAATCGCACGCGCAGATGTCGTAGCATTCTTCCGGGAGCGTCTGGAAGCGCCTGATAACGCCGGACGCCTGCCCGACCAGATGATCTGGATTACACTTTGTGGCCGCGCTGTCGCGCGGCGCACCCAGACATCGGCTCGATCATAGGGAATAAATACGATTGCGCAGACAAGAGTCGTACTCGAACCTTCGGAAACCGTCTTATAAAGTACAATTTTGCGCCTGCCCTCAGGAGCGAACGATGTCTGCCATCCAAACCGAAAATCTCAATATCCTGTCCATCGACCACATGCCCTCGCCGGAAGAAATCAAGGCGCGCGTAGCGCTGGATGACGAAACGGCTGCCGCAATCGTCGCGGGACGTCAGGCATTCATCGACATTCTCGACCGCCGGGATTCCCGGCTTTTCATCATCGTCGGCCCCTGCTCCATCCACGATCCCGAGGCCGGACTCGATTACGCCCGACGACTGCGCGCGCTTGCCGATGAGGTCGCAGGCACGCTGATGCTGGCGATGCGCGTGTATTTCGAGAAGCCGCGTACCGCTATCGGCTGGAAAGGCTATATCAACGATCCCTGCATGGACGACTCCTTTCGGATCGACCTGGGCATGGAAAAGGCCCGCCACTTCCTGCGCGAAGTCTCGCGCCTGGGGCTACCCATCGCTACCGAGGCGCTCGATCCCATCGCCCCCCAATATTACGGCGATCTCATCTCATGGACGGCCATCGGCGCACGTACCTCCGAGTCGCAAACCCACCGCGAAATGGCCTCCGGCCTCTCGACGCCTGTCGGGTTCAAAAACACCACCGACGGCGATGTCACGGCCGCCATCAACGCCATCCTCTCGGCAGCCAATCCGCACAGTTTTCTCGGAGTCAACTCCGAGGGACAATCCGCCGTCGTGCGCACGCGCGGCAACCGCTACGGTCACATCGTTCTGCGCGGCGGAGAACGACCCAATTACGATTCCGTGTCCGTCTCCTGCACCGAACAGGCGCTCGTCAAGGCCGATTTGCCCTGCAACATCGTCATCGACTGCTCGCATGGCAATTCCTGGAAACGGCCCGAAATGCAGCCCCTGGTGATGAAGGATGTCATCAACCAGATCCGGGACGGCAACCGCTCCATCATCGGCCTGATGATCGAAAGCAACCTCGTGGCCGGCAACCAGCCCATCCCCGCCGATCTTTCGCAACTCATATACGGTTGTTCGGTCACGGATGCATGCGTCGGATGGGAAACCACCGTTGAAATGATCCGTTCCGCCGATTCGATCTTGCGCGAAACACAGGGGAAACGGTGCATGCCCGAATGAACCTGATCGTCCAGGGCAATACGCTGCCCCCCGCGACGCTTCAGTTCCTGGTCAAACTCACCGGCACGGACGAGTTCGACGTTATCGACGCCTGCGCCTGCCGCTTCGACGGAAAAAACCGGGAACGCATCGCTGACGAACTCGCCCGGTTCTGTGCCGCCAACGCGCTCGACTGGGCATGGATACCCAAAGGGCGGCGCCTGGGCGATTTCGGCCTCTTCATCACCGATATGGATTCCACCCTCATCAATATCGAGTGCATCGACGAGATCGCCGACATGCAGGGAGTCAAGGCCGAAGTCGCCGCCATCACCGAATTGGCGATGCACGGGGAAATCGACTTTCGCACCTCGCTGGAGCGCCGCGTATCTCTGCTGGCCGGACTGCATGAACAGGCGCTGGCCAAGGTCTACGCCAAGCGCCTGCGACTCAATCCTGGAGCCGAAGCCCTCATGGTCAGCCTCAAGGCCGCCGGTGTGCGTACCGCGCTCGTCTCAGGCGGCTTTGCCTATTTCACCGATCACATGCGGCGGGAACTCGGTTTCGACTATGCCTGGGCCAACGAACTGGAAGTCGTCGATGGGCGTCTCACCGGGCGCTTGATCGGCCCCGTGATCGACGCCCAGGCCAAGGCCGATTGTCTCACCACCACCCGCGATGCCCTGGGCCTCGCCCCGGAACAGGTTCTCTGCTGCGGCGATGGGGCCAACGACATCCCCATGTTCCGCGCTGCCGGTTTTGGCATCGCCTACCGCCCCAAGCCCGCGCTGCGCGAAGTCGCCGACTGCTGCCTCGACCACGTCGGGCTGGAGGGTATTGCGCGGCTGTTTGGCTGACTCTCTGCGTTCTATTTAGTTTTTATGAATTGCTCTACCCCAGCGAGAACGACTTCATGGGAAATATCTTTACTGTTTTCCCAGTCGTACTGAAAGTGAGCTGAAAGGTATTTATATGCCTCCGCACCCCTTGCACACTGAATTACCGGAACATATGTTCCTATACAACGCCCCCCAAGCTGGCTAAGAGGACGCCCAAAGTGGTACTGTTCAGTGAAAAGCGAGCCACAAAATCGCATCATATACATGATAGGATCATGATCATACAAATGGACGTTCAGCTTTAACTCGGTGATGAGCTCATCAAGAGCGATGGGGTTTCCTTTATCGAAGGTCTCCACCCTTTTCTCGAAATTGTTGTCTTTCTTGATCCTCTTACATATTCGCTGATACACAAGATCGGGAATCACTGTTTTACGGGCGTTCTCTATCTCCTGAAGGGTGGTTCCGCTGTCCTCTATCTTGGCGCGTCGATCGGCTGCAGGTGAGCTGCCATCGAGGAGAAGGATTCTGAGCTGTACATCGGGTGAGGTAAGCCGGCCCATTATTTTAGTGTCCGTGTGACCGAACAAACTGTAGAGGGAAACCCCGAGAAGATCTACTTCTTTTGAACGAGCGGCAGCTTTGTCCACTGCCTCACGGAAGATGCCCTCAGCCAGCCTTCTGTTCGGAAAAATTTCTAAGATTCCGCTTGCTCTGCAGGCATCAAGAAATGTATTGCCTTTCTGTTGCCCATAGTCTGGAAACTTATAGGTCTCCCGTTCAGCTTGTACCTGAAATTGATTGTCAGGTCGATTAGGGTTATTATCAATGCTATCAAAATACTTTTTAAGTTTCAGAGAAAGATCTTGGAGACCAGGAGGGGTGTTCGCGTACACGATACGCCGCTGCTGAGCTACGTCGAACGGAACGGGCGGACCATTTTTGTCTTTGATAAGAATTGTTCCGACTCGGCAAGCGTGCCTCAATCCCAACTCGTAATATACGTTTGGATTTGGATAAGTAATATCGGCCACAACATAGTCCGAATTCATTATTCTCTCAATGATGTCATTCGTGAGGATTCCTGGCTCCGATATATCATCTGCCCGAACGACTTTCAGATTGGGACGTGCCTTAAGGATTGCTTCTTTGATCAAGCTGTCATAATTTTCCCTTAGTTGCTCTTTTGTCACTTCGGTGTCGCCAGTCTTTTGAGTACCGATGGACATCATAACAAAGCAGGTTTTTTCGGTGGTCATAGTTGCTCCGATACTTGCATAAGTGATCCAGCGTCCAAGGTAGGCGGCGACCGAAGGCCGTCCGCTTGAACGCAAAGTTTGACACAAACTTTGCTCAATGGGCAACGCCAAAAGCGTATCACAGCCGCAAGTCTGCGCGGGATGCAATTTGCGCACAGCATCACTTCTTCGAAATTCCCTTCAACGCCGACGTTGGCGCAGGCCGCCATTGATAACGGCCCCCATTCTCCCAAGCGCCTCGCGCAGCAAAGCTGCATTGGCAGGGTCGTGCCAGCGAAGAAAGGCTTTGTGGAGCCGCCTTTGCCGTTCGCCACGCGCACAGGCTACGGGTTCCGGGGCAGGCGTCATGTTCTTCAGCGGATTGAAACCGCTGTGATACATGGCCGTGGCGAGGGTAAGCGGCGTGGGCAGGAAAGTCTGCACCTGATCCGGACGAAAACCGCGCGCTTGCAGCCAGCGCATGAGCCGGAACATGTCTTCATCCGTCGTGCCGGGATGGGCGGCAATGAAATACGGGACGAGATGCTGCTTTTTGCCCGCACGGCGGCTGGCGCGCTCGAACAGCGCGGCAAAGGCATCGAATGTGTCGATGGAAGGTTTCATCATCGCGGCGAGCGGGCCGGGTTCACTGTGTTCAGGCGCGATTTTCAGCAGGCCGGAAACATGGTGCGCCGCAAGTTCTGCAACGTATTCGGGAGATCGCACGGCGAGATCGAAGCGCACGCCGGAGCCGATGGTGATTTTTTTGACTCCGGGCGCGGCGCGGGCGGCGCGGTAGAGATCAATCAAAGGAGCGTGACGGGTGTCGAGCCGGGAACAAACGGCGGGCCAGACACAGGACAGCCGACGACAGGCGGCCTCGGCGCGCTTGTCCCGGCAGGCCATGCGGTACATGTTGGCGGTTGGGCCGCCGAGGTCGGTGATGTGCCCCTTGAAGCCGGGGGTGCGGGCGCGGATGTCCGCGATCTCGCGCAGGATGGATTCCTGGGAACGACTCTGGATGAGACGGCCTTCGTGCTCCGTGATGGAACAGAAGGTGCATCCCCCGAAGCAGCCGCGCATGATGCTCACGGAGAAACGAATCATCTCCCAGGCGGGAATGCGCGCGCCGCCATAGGACGGATGCGGGCGACGGGCATAGGGCAGGCCGTAGACGAAATCCATCTCGGCGGTCGACAGCGGCAGCGGCGGCGGGTTGAGCCATACGTCCCGCGCGCCCGGCCCTTCGCCGTGGCGTTGCGCGAGCGCCCGTGCATTGCCGGGATTGGATTCGAGATGAAAGAGGCGCGAGGCGTGGGCGTAGCGCAGCCGGTCGGCCTTGACCTGCTCGAAGGACGGCAATCGGATGACGCTGCGGGCGCGGTCGGTTTTTTGCGCCGGAGTTTCACGAGGCGCGGAGGCGTCGATTTCCGTCCAGCCCTCGGGACGCCAACCGGGTGAAACCATGAAGGCCGTGCCCCGCAAATCGCGGATGTCGGCAGCCTTTTCCCCCGCTTCGAGCCGTTGCGTGAAGTCGATGAGCGCCCGTTCGGCATTCCCGTAAAGCAGGATGTCGGCCTTGGAATCCGCCAGCACAGAGCGCCGCACGGTGTCGCTCCAGTAGTCGTAATGGGCGATGCGGCGCAGGCTGGCTTCGATGGAACCGATAACGACGGTCACGCCCGGAAAGGCTTCGCGCGCGCGTTGTGCGTAGACGGTCACGGCGCGGTCGGGCCGCTTGCCGGGTTCGCCGTCCGGCGTGTAGGCATCAGCGGAGCGAATCTTTCTCTCGGAGGTATAACGGTTGACCATCGAATCCATGTTTCCGGCGGTGATGCCGAAATACAGACGCGGGCGGCCCAGCGCGCGAAAGGGTTCGGCGGAACGCCAGTCCGGCTGGCTGATGATGCCCACCTTCCAGCCATGCGCCTCAAGCAAGCGCCCCACGAGCGCCATGCCGAAGCTGGGATGATCGACGTAGGCATCGCCCGTGACGAGGATGATGTCGCACGCTTCCCAGCCCAACTCGTCCATCTCGGGGCGCGACATGGGCAGGAAGAGGGCGGGAAGAGACGGGAGGGCGGTAAGCATAGCCCGGATTGTAGGATGGATAAGGCCGAAGGCCGGTGCGCGACAAGCTAGCGCAACTCGGCATCACCGAGCAGGATGTCGAGGACGCCGTTATGCATGCATCTCATACGGTTATCTTCCTCTCAAGCGTTGGGGTTTGCGGGACTCACCCCAACCCACCGGGCTAATCCGCTTCCGGAGCAGAATGGGTTACGAAAACAAGCTTGCGGATACGCATGTTGCCTTCATCTGCCACATAGAGGTTACCTGTCTTGTCAATCGCGATGCCGCCAGGGATAGCGAACCGTGCAGTGTTCCCGGGGCCATCGGCAAAGCCGATAGCCTCGGAATCCGTCGGGCCGCTTCCAGCAAGGGTTCTGACCTTTCCGTCTTGTGTGATCTTGTAGATGCTGCTGGCAATCGCCGTTATATAGACGTTCCCCGCCTTGTCTATCGTTATGCCAAAGGGAGAAGCAAATCCTTGCTTGCCACGACCACTTGCAAGGGTACTGACTTCTCCCTTTGGCGTAACTTTGCGGACGCGGTAATTTTCGCCATCCGCCACATAGAGGTTACCCACTGTATCTATCGCGATGCCGCAAGGCTGCGCAAACCTTGCAGCACTTCCAGTGCCTTCGGCAAAGCCGTACTTGCCACCGACAAAGGTGCTGACCTCGCCTTTCGGCGAAACCTTGCGGATGCGGTGATTATCTCTGTCCGCCACGTAGAGATTGCCTGCCGCATCTACCGCGATGCCGCAAGGGTGTGCAAACTTTGCGGCGCTTCCAGTGCCGTCGGCGAAGCCGTACTTGCCATCGCCAGCAAGGGTGCTGACCTCGCCTTTCGGCGAAACCTTTCGGATGCGGTGATTAGCCATATCCGCCACATAGAGGTTGCCAGATGCATCTACTGCGATGCTGTAAGGCACATTGAATCGTGCAGCATCTCTAATACCGTTTGCATAATCACTTTTGTCGCTACCAGCAAGGGTACTGACCTCTCCTTTCGGCGAAACCTTGCGAATGCGGTTGGAATCCACCACGTAGAGGTTATCCGATGCGTCTATTGTGATGCCTCTGGGGTTCATGAATCGAGCGGCGCTTCCGGTGCCATCGGCAAAGTCTCCTGACTCGGGGTACGTTGCTCCGCCACCGGCAAAGGTGCTGACCATGACCGTTTTGCTGCCATCCGGCGGGGCTGCGTTCGATATTTTGTATCCCGCGAGAAGGCTAAATGCGAGGACGATGGAGAGAAAATGGATGACAGACAGTTTTCTTTTCATGGTGGCAATGGATGGTTGAATGGTGAAGGTTGAATAGCTACCGTTGCGTCGGTGAGGCCGCGCCCGCGCCTGCCTCCCGGTCATGCGGACCGCCGCTGCAACAGGGCTACGGCCTGCGCGGCGATGCCCTCGCCCCGACCCGTAAAACCGAGCTTTTCGGTCGTCTTGCCCTTGATGTTGACAGAGGTTGCGCCGATATTGAGATCGTCTGCGATGTTGGCCGCCATCCGGGCCGCGTAGGGTTGTATTTTCGGATTCTGGCAAATGATAGTGGCATCCACATTGCCTACTTCCCACCCCGCTTCCCATATCTTGGCAAAAACCGTACGCAACAGCGCGCGGCTGTCCGCGCCCCTGTAGCGCGTGTCGGTATCGGGAAAAAGTCGACCGATGTCTCCCAGCCCTGCCGCGCCGAGCAACGCATCGGAGATGGCATGCAGCAACACGTCGGCATCGGAATGCCCGAGCAACCCGCGCCCGAACGGGATGGTGACGCCGCCAAGAATCAGGGGCCGCCCTTCGATAAAGGCGTGGACATCGAACCCCTGGCCGACACGAAGGGCGCACTTCACGGCATATTCTCCTCGATGTTTTTTCTCTCTTCGTCTTTGTGGCGACGCAATATCCACTCCGCGAGAAGAAGATCGAACGGTCGCGTCACCTTGAGATTGGCGATATCCCCCTCGATGAGTCTGGGACGCAGGCCCGTGGCCTCGATGGCCGCAGCTTCGTCGGTGACATCGCGCACGCTCTCCAATGCGCGGCGCAGCATCATATAACGAAACATCTGCGGGGTCTGCGCACGCCACAAACCCTCGCGCGCCACGGTTCCCGTCACACGATGGCGCTCGTCGGCACGCTTGAGGGTATCGGTCGCGGGCGCGGCCAGCAGCCCACCCACGTCGTCATGCGCCAGTTCGCTCATCAGCTTCTCGATCTGCCAGCCTGTCACGCAGGGACGCGCGGCATCGTGCACCAATATCCAGTCCGAGGCGGCAACTTCGTCTTCGATGGTGCGCAAACCGCCCAACACCGAATCGGCCCGCGTCGGCCCGCCGCAAAAAAGCGGCGTCAGGCGCGCCCCCAAAACGCTCCAATCGTGGCGCGCCCACTCGGCATCATCGGTCGAGAGCACGACGAATACCCGCTCGAAGGCGGGTACTGCGCACAGGGCGGCGAGCGTGTGATGAATCAGCGGCTTGCCGAGCAACGGCAAATATTGCTTGGGAACTCCGCCCCCCATGCGCGCACCGCTTCCCGCCGCAGGCACGAGGGCGAAATGTCGAGTACCGGGATGTTGGTTCTGCATTTTGCGGATCAGGACTTTCTCTGGGCTTCTCAGGACTTGATGAGTCTCATATCTGGGGGCAATCTTTAAGGAACCTCTGAACAACCCTCCTGTCATTGCAGCGCGTAGCGAAGCGAAGTCGCAGAATCCACACATACATGGATCCTGCAACTTCGCGCAGGATGACAAGCGGTGGATGCTTAAGTTGTTCAGAGGTTCCTTAAGTCACCCCGCCAACAATGGCGGGGATTGCATTCGACCCATGTTCAAGTAAAAACTTTCATGAATTCTACAACGTATGCGCCCGAACCGGACAAACGGAAAAATATGCTTGCAAAGAAAACAGCTTGAACGTTTGTCACCAGCGCCAATTGAGAATGAAGACATGAACACGGAATGGAAACGGGAGATTGAGTCCCCGTTTCCGCGTTCCTTTCACCCCTGACGACGACGGCGCTTCGCAGCCACGCTACCCATGATGCCGAGTCCCGCCAGCAGCATGGCCCAGGTTTCCGGCTCGGGAATCGTCGTCGTTATGATGGGCGAAGAAACGATACCGTTACGCACCTGGAAGGTGAACGACTGGCCCGCCAGCGCGTGGGAGCCGCCATCGAGAAAGGCTCCTGTGCTATATAGATTGTTGTGGAGGTTGGCATCATATGGGACGCCTTGGCCTGCGGGAAACTCAAAAAAAGTTCCTTCTACGGCCGATGATTGACCACTCTTCCGTCCGTTCGACCAGCCGATATGCACGGATTCTTGCCATTGGATGGAGTCGTAATTGAAGATGAAATCGAAGTCACCGTTGGAACGGTCAACAATAATGAGTTGGTAGCTGTTTCGCGCCGAATAGATATCATCAGGATCGGCGAAACGAATAGAACCGCCGGGTCCCACGGAACCGTTTCCGATATAACTGATGTCGACCCAGTTCACACCGAAAGCTGCCTGACCGTCATAGGTGCCAACACCATATGTCACCGGACTTCCCGCATAGCGAGTGTCCACGCTGCCATAAAACGGAGAGAGCACTGTCTGTACCGAAGTATCCATTCTTCCCGGTCCCGAACCACTTCCAGCGCCATTGAGCGTTACAGTGCCCTTTGCATTGACCCATAGCTGAGAATACTCGTTTCCATAGAAATAGAGGGGGAACCCGATATCCACAGCCCCTGAGTTGCTATAGTAAGTTCCTCCTTCAATAGCATTCGAGTCAAAGCCCGGTACAACCGGCCCCGCGAATGAAACCACCGAGGCAAAAAGCCCCATCGTAATTACAAAAGCATTTCTAACCTGCATGCAATCCTCCTGGTTGGTTTGCTGATTGATGAAACTAATGTATGCTTATAGCATTGTGAATATGGTGTACATATTATCAAAAATACAAAGCAATGTGAAAAATATCACACTTTATATCTTTTTATTCTTGACAGATTATCCGTATCCACTATTGCGGATACAGGAAGCGTTTTCTCTCGTGTGATGACAGCCATCCTCGTTATGACAGGGACGGGCAGCGCAGGACTTCTTGCTTTCATGGCGAGGTCGTATGGCGGTGAGAACTTCGGGCAGTCTGTCAGGCGGCTGCGCTCGATCGGATGCGCATATCGTGCGCCGCTTGCCTTGTGCGTTTGGTATTATGCCCGAGTTGGTGCGGGGCACGTCGCCCCCGCCGTGGGCCATCGTGAAACGATGCCAGGATTGTGATGACTGTCGCCTGGAGGAATGGTATGAATAGTTTTGGTCGATACAGCTTGTTCTTGCCTGCGTTGCTGATTTCTTTGGGCATATCCATTGCCGGATACTTCGTTGGCCGCACGCTCTACAATGCGAATGTGGGAATCAACGTCGCAGAGGTGAAGGGGCTTGCCGAAAGGCGTGTGGAAGCGGATCGCGCCTTTTGGAAGATTCAGTACAGGGTTTCGGGACCGGGAACGACACAGGTTTCCACACTGTATGAAAAGTCAGAGTCCGATCAGGCACAGATTGTCCAGTTGCTTGTTGATAGCGGCTTTGATAAATCGGAAATTACGCCAGACGTCATCAACTATCATAAGGAAGAGTTTCGAGACAACAATAAGAAGCTCATTGAAGAGAAGCACGTGCTGAGCGGGTCAATCGACGTCGAGACCAACAAGGTTCGCCTTGTGGCAGGCGTGCGGACAAAGCTGAATAAACTGATCGCTCAAGGGCTCGACATAGAGAACAATGCGCCTGCCTATCACTTCACGAAATTAAACACGATCAAACCCGAGATGGTGAAGGAAGCCACTACAAACGCCCGCATCGCAGCTACCGAGTTCGCAGCAGACGCTGGAGTCAAAGTGGGTGGAATCCGAAATGCGCAGCAGGGCGGCTTCAGCATTCGTGATGTCGGAGAAGAGTATGGAGACACGAAGAGCCTGGAGAAAGATGTTCGGGTGGTCACAACCATCACGTTCTATTTGAACTGAACGTGTCTCATCGCTGTTCTTCGCCTGACTTTATGCTCGAACGGACGGTCTTCAGCATGCTGGCTCAGGCGCGCAGGCTGGCGTCCAGTTGCGCGAGGCGCTCGGGCGTGCCGACATCGACCCAGCGACCACGATAGTGTTCGCCGCTGACGCGATTCACACCCATCGCGGTGCGCAGCAGCGGGGCGAGACGGGCGGGTTTGCCCGCTTCGAGCGAGGCGAAGAAGACAGGGTGATAGGCGGCGATGCCTGAAAAGGTGAGACGCGATTCCCCGTCCGAGCGCACGCGCTCGCCGTCGAGCGCAAAATCGCCCTGGGGGTTGTGCTCGGGGTTGTCGATCAAAAGAAGATGGGCGAGATCCCCGTCCGGCGAGAGGCGCGCGGCAATCCGGGCCAGGGAGGCGAAATCCGCTTCGCAAAAAACGTCGCCGTTGACGACGAGAAAAGGACTTTCTCCAAGAAATTGCAGGGCCTGGCGGATGCCGCCTGCGCTCTCCAACGCGCCCGGTGGTTCGGGCGACCAACTGATGCGCACGCCGAAGGCGCTTCCATCGCCTAGCGCCGCTTCGAGCATGTGGCCGAGGTGGGCGTGGTTGATGACCAACCGGGTGACGCCGACTGCCGCCAGACGTTCGATGTGACGAACGATCAGGGGCTTGCCGCCCACGGCGAGCAGCGGCTTGGGGCTATGGTCGGTGAGCGGACGCATGCGTTCGCCCCGGCCTGCAGCGAGAATCATTGCCTTGATCGTCATGTCAATTGTTCTGCCAGCCAGAAGAGAATTTCCGATAACAGCATCGATACAGGGAAGGTGAGTACCCAGGCGATGAGGATGGTGCGAATGGTTCCACCTTGCACGCCGCTGCGGTTGGCAACCATCGTGCCTGCGACGCCGGAGGAAAGAACGTGGGTGGTCGAAACCGGCAGGCTGTATAAGTTGGCGACTCCAATGGCCAGGGCGGCGGTGATCTGGGCGCTCATGCCCTGCGCGTAGGTCATGCCCTGCTTGCCGATACGTTCGCCCACGGTGACGACCACGCGCTTCCAGCCCACGACAGTGCCGAGCCCGAGCGCCAGCGCGACGGCGAAGATGACCCAGACCGGGGCATATTCGGTGGCGAAGGCGAGATCCTTGCGCAGGCGGATGAGGTCGGCTTTTTCCGTGGGATCGATTCCGGTGAGTTTGCCGATCTGGCGGGCCATGTCGTCGAGGCACAGCAATTCACGCCGAACCTGCACGCGTTGCTCGGCATTCAGTTCTCCGAGGTTTTTGATGCCGGACAGGCTGCTCAACAAGCTCTGGATGGTTTCCTCGGTGTGCGTGATTTCGCAGCGAAAGCGCTCCGGCGTGGAAGAAGAGGTTTCCTGGAGGATGGGAGGCCGTACCCTGGGGGCAGCGGCGCTGAGGTGATCCTGATGGCGTTCGTAAAACCGCTGCATGTGCGCGGCGGCATCGCGCGTGCGTTCGACCTGGTATGGGCTGGCATTCAGATTGACGACATACTGCACGGGCACGAAGCCGATCAGCACCAGCATGATGAGGCCGATCCCCTTCTGACCGTCGTTGGAACCGTGCACGAAGCTGACCGCCATGGCGGAGAGCACGAGCACGAGGCGGTTCCAGAACGGGGGTTTTTTGAGTTTGCTGCTGTCGGTGCGGGGTTCCGGAGCGGAGTGCATTTTTCCGCGCGGACGCCAGCGTTTGAGGGCGAGCAGGACAAACCCGGCGATGAAAAATCCTATCAGCGGCGAGAAGATCAGCGACATCACGATGTCGACCGCCTTTTGCCAGTTGATGCCCTCTGCAACGGAAAAATCGTTGAGCAGGGCGTTGGTGACGCCCACGCCCAGGATGGAACCGATGAGCGTGTGGGAACTGGACGCCGGGATGCCGAAGTACCAGGTGCCGAGATTCCAGGCGATGGCAGCGCCCAGGAGCGAGAACACCATCACCATCCCTTGCCCGGTGTTGACGTTGATGAGAATTTCGACGGGCAGCAGGTGCACGATGGCGTAGGCAACGCCCACGCCGCCGAGCAGGACGCCGAGAAAGTTGAAAATGCCCGAAAGTATCACGGCGCGATAGGGCGACATGGCACGCGTGTAGATTACCGTGGCGACAGCGTTTGCCGTGTCGTGAAATCCGTTGATGAACTCGAATGCGAGGACGAAGAAAAGAGCCACGAAAAGGCCGAGACCAAGCCAGATGCTGGGTATGCCGAGAGATTCAAGCATGATTGATATTTACTGGGTGATCAGAAAGAAAAAAAGGTTTCGGTTGGAACGGGATCGAGTTTGTCGAGCAGTTTGAGCAGGGGACGGAAGTCGCGGTAGCGTTCGCACACCTTGCGCAAGTAGCGCATCAACAGGGGCAGGCTGGAAAGATAGCCCTCCTTGCCGTCACGGTGGCAGAGTCGGGCGAAGATGCCGATCACCTTGAGGTGACGCTGCACGCCCATCCATTCGTAGTCACGATAAAAATCGACGAAATCATCCCGCACGGGCAGGCCGGATTTGCGCGCCATTTCCCAGTAACGCGCGAGCAGGTCGAGCGTGAAATCTTCTTCCCATTCGATGTAGGCGTCCTTGAAAAGCGAGACCAGATCGTAAGTGAGTGGGCCGTAGACTGCGTCCTGGAAGTCGATGATGCCGGGGTTTGCGCCTGCTCCCTCCGGGACGACCATCAGGTTGCGCGAGTGGTAGTCGCGGTGGACGAACACTTTCGGCTCGGCGAGGTTTACCGCGATGATCCTGTCGAAGACATCCATCAGCGCATTTTTGTCTTCATCGTTGAGCGTGATGCCCTTGTGGCAGGCGATGTACCAGTCCGGGAACAGCATCAGTTCGCGCCGCAGCAGGTCGTCGGAATACTCCGGCAGCGCGCCTGGCCGACTCGCGGCCTGGATGGCGAGCAACGCGCCGATGGCATCGGCGTACAGGTGCGCGCTGGCGTGCGGCGTGCAATCGGGGGATCTCAACCGGCCAAGATAGGTGTCGTTGCCGAGATCGGACATGAGCAGAAAGCCCTGCTCCGGATTGTCCGCCAGGATTTCGGGCACATGGACGCCCGATGCGGCGAACAGACGGGCGACGGCAAGCCACGGACGGCAGTCTTCCTGTTCGGGCGGGGCATCCATGACAATCAGGCTGGCATGCCCTTTTGTAATGGAGGGAAAATTACCGTCGGGAAAGGTGATCCGGAAATATCGGCGAAAACTGGCGTCAGCCGAGGCGACAGCGAGGTCGTGCCGAACGCCTGCCAGCGTTTGCTCCAGCCACTGCCTGAGTTGATCGATTCGAAGCAAAACGGGTACTCCGCGATGTTTGTTCGTGTAAAATTCGATAATTCTATCAGGCGGCCGGTCACGGCTTCAGATTTTTGTTTCGACGGGGATTATTTTGCAGATCAGGAGGCCGATGGCACGTACCCGGTTTATTCCACTGTTGTTATGGTGCATATCGGGCGTACTGAGTGCAGATCCGGCACAAAATAATCTTTCGGGCGGCCTTTCCGGACAGCCCCAGGAACCGTTGCAGGCGGTAGATCGCCGCAACGGCGCGGACGAAATGGCGACGCCGCCCGGCGCGCGCAGGAAAGTGAAAAAGGTCTCCGGGACGAATAACATCGTCACGGAAGAGGAACATACCGAGTCGTTGCGACAGACGTTGTCGGCTGCTACTGCGCCAGAAGCCGAATCCACACCAGAATCGTCGGAGCCGTCCGCTCCGAAATCGCAGGGTGAGACCCGTATTTCTGCGGTGCGGGTCTACGGCACGCACGCGATCGACGTGGTGGCCGAAGGCGAAGCCGAATTGCAGCGCGATGCGCTCACGTTGACCGCCGATCGTCTGACTTACCGCGAACCCACCGACGAAGTCCAGGCCGACGGCAATGTCTGTCTGAGGCAGAACGAAGGCAGGTTTGAAATGTCGGGTCCCTCGGCCTCATTTGTCGTGGGGGCGCGTACCGGCGAAATCATCGATCCGAAATATTCGATGTCCCGTTTCCGACCCCCGCGCGAAGAAGGTGCGCAGTCAAAAGTGATATCGGGTAGCGGTCATGCGGATTCGCTGCGACTCGCGGGCGAGAATCAATACCGCGCCACGAACGCAACGTGGTCGACCTGCAAAGGTTCCAGGCCCGACTGGTACCTCAAGGCAGGGGAACTCGAACTCGATTATGATCGCGAAATCGGCACTGCGCGCAATGGCAAGGTGGTGTTCAAGGACGTGCCGATTTTCTGGCTGCCCTGGGCGGAATTTCCGCTGGCCGGTCAGCGCCACTCGGGAATTCTGCCGCCCACGATGGAATCCTCGACCAAGACGGGGTTTGGCCTCGCCGTTCCCTATTACTGGAACATCGCGCCCAATTACGATCTCACGCTGACTCCGCGCTACATGAGCAAACGCGGGATACAGCTTGGGGCCGAGACGCGTTATAAGAGCGCAACCTACAGCGGAACGGCCAGGGCCGAATACCTGCCGCGTGACAACGTCACCGGCGAGAGCCGTTCGCTCGGTTCCCTGTTGCATCGGCACTGGTTGACTCCCACGCTGTATGGTTCGATCGATCTCAACACGGTATCGGATGATCGGTATTTCGAGGATTTGAGCACGAGGGTTTCCATGTCCTCCAAGGTCAACCTGTTACGTGAAGGGCGGCTGATGTACGTCGGGGGCGGTTGGTGGAATATTTCGGCGCTGGCCCAGAGCTATCAGACGCTTTCTCCCGATCCGGCCAGCCCGACCGGCGCGCCGTATCGTCGCTTGCCGCAAATCGCCCTCAACGCGACCCGTCCCGGCGAATTCAGCAAGTTTCTGGGGACTTCCGGGCTCGATCTCGCCTGGAAGAGCGAATTCGTGCGTTTCGTCCACCCGGATGAGAACCGCCCTGACGCAACGCGCCTGACGGCCTATCCACAGTTGTCGCTGCCCCTGCATTGGCCCGGTTTCTACATCACGCCGAAGATCGGCCTGCATTACACCCGCTACGACATCGACCGGAAACAATCCATGCCGGGCATGCGCGATTCGATCTCCCGCGCCGTGCCGATTTTCTCGATTGACTCCGGGTTGAGCTTTGAACGCAATACCCGCCTGTTCGGGAGCAATTACGTCCAGACCCTCGAACCGAGAATCTATTACCTCAATACCGCGTATCGTCGGCAGGACGACATCCCGCTGTTCGATACCAGCCGCTACGACTTCGGCTTTGCGCAACTTTTCAGCGAAAATCTTTATACTGGCGGGGATCGCATCGCCGATGCCAACCAGTTGACCACCGCCGTGACTTCACGCTTGATCAATCCTGTCACAGGCGCCGAAAACCTTCAGGCGATATTGGGGCAGCGTTATTACTTCCAGGATCAGCGCGTCATCTTCGATGAGCGTGCTCCCCGCACGAACACGCGCACCGACTTGCTTGCCGGGTTCAACGTGCGGATGGGGCGGTACGCCTCGTTCGATTCCCTGTGGCAATACAATCCCAGCGTCGGTCAGACCGAACGCTATACCGCGACGGTGCGCTACAACCCCAGCCATGCCCGTGCGCTCAACCTCGGTTTTCGCTATGCACGCGGCATTCTTCGTGACGTGGACATTTCCGGACAGTGGCCGTTGTGGGGCAGGTGGTATGGAGTCACCCGCCTGACCTACTCGCTCAAGGATTCCAGGATGACGGAAACTATCGCCGGGCTCGAATACAATGGGGGCTGCTGGGTTTTACGCATGGGAGCGCACCGCTATGCGCTGCGTGAGCGCGAAGCCAACAGCGCCTTTTTTCTGCAACTCGAACTCAACGACTTCACCAGCATCGGCACTGGCGGAAACGTGGTCAACCTCATCCAGCGTAGCGTGCCCGGCTATGGCATGATCAACGAGCCAAGCGGCGGTCTACTCAAGGAATAAAGCTGGATGGCTGCTGGAGCGCGATATTCAAATCTCGTCATTACTTTCCGGATGGACATGAACCGTTTTTTCTTCAAAGCATTTCTCGGCGCAGTTTTGGCCTGTTCCACGCTGGCGCAAGCCGCCATCAACGAAGTCGACCGTATCGTCGCCATCGTCAACTCCGAGGCCGTCACCTCGTCGCAACTGCGCGACCGCGTGGTTCGCGTTCATCAGAACCTGAAGAAACAGAGTCAGGAAGCACAATTGCCGCCCATGAATGTGCTCGAACGGCAAGTCCTCGAACAGATCATCATGGAGCGCGTGCAATTGCAGCAGGCGCGTGAAGCTTCGCTCAGGATCGACGATGGCGCAGTCGAACGCGCGATCAATCTCGTGGCCAGCAACAACAGCCTCACGCTCGACCAACTGCGTGACGCCGTCATGCGCGATGGCATGTCATGGAACAAATACCGCGAGGAGATACGCACCGAACTGGTACTCGGTCGTCTGCGCGAAATCGAGGTGGACAACAGGGTGACGGTCAGCGATGCCGAAGTTGACAACTTCATCAGAAACAATCCCGAGGCTCTTTCGGGCACGGAATACCGCGTGGCTCACATCCTGTTGCGCATCCCGCAAAATATGGACGAGGCCCAACTGAAAGCCCTTCAGGCGCGTGCGGACAAGGTTTTGTCGCGTCTGAATGCTGGCGAAGATTTTGCCATGATCGCTACGGACAGCTCGGACGCGCCCGACCGGGTTCAGGGTGGAGATCTCGGCTGGCTGGGTCGTGACCGCCTGCCGGGGTTTTATGCCGAGATCGTCAACAAGCTCAAGCCCGGAGAAATCTCGCCGCCACTGCAAAGCGCCACAGGGCTGCACGTCGTCAAGTTGCTGGACAAGCGGGAAAAAAACGACCCCGCCACACAGACGATCGAACAGACCCGTGTCCGTCACATCCTGCTCAAAGCCTCCGAACTCCTTTCCGATACCGAAGCCCAGGCAAAACTCAGCCTCCTGCGCGAGCGCATCGTCAATGGCGCAGATTTTGCCGAATTGGCCAAGGCCAGTTCGGCTGACCACCTTTCCGCCGCGCGCGGCGGCGAAATCGGTTGGGTAAATCCGGGCGATACCATGCCCGCGTTTGAAAAGGCCATGAATTCACTCGCGCCGAATCAGGTCAGTGAACCCATACAAACGACTTATGGCTGGCACATCGTCGAGGTGCTCGAGCGCAGAAAGCAGGACATCGGCGAGGAACATCGTCGCAACTTTGCGCGTGCCATTCTGCGGCAACGCAAGGCTGAAGAAGCCTATGAAGACTGGTTGCGCCAATTGCTCGACAAAGCCTATGTCGAATACAAACTGGAAAACGCGGATGAATGACGTCGACAAACTGTCCCTGCCCATATTGGCGGTGACGAGCGGAGAACCCTCCGGGGTGGGACCCGAGTTGTGCGCGCGGTTGCCCGAACGCAAATGGCCCGCGCACCTGGTGGTGATCGGCGATATCGAATTGATCGAGGAACGCCTGGAGCGCGCGGGTCGCGCCCTGGTGGTGCGTCCCTGGCAACCGGGCATGAAACCCGAAGCCGGGGTGTTCGATGTGCTCCATTGCCCGCTGGCCTGTCCGGCGCTCACTGGCAAATCCAGCCCGAAAAACGCGGCTTACGTGCTGAGTATCCTCGATCACGCGCTGGAAGGCTGTACGCGAGGCGTATTCGACGGCATGGTGACGGCCCCCGTGCACAAGGGCGTGATTTGCGATGCCGGGATCCCGTTTTCCGGTCATACCGAATACCTTGCCGCCAAAACACACACGCCGCAGGTCGTGATGATGCTGGTCGGCGGCGGCATGCGCGTGGCGCTGGCGACCACGCACCTGCCCCTGGCCGAAGTCCCGAGGGCGCTGACCCAGGATCGGCTCACATGCACGCTCGACATCCTTCAAGATCGGAAGAGCGTCGGGTAGGGAAAGAGG
>Ga0099364_10004926_pt1 | contig 20009 bp, 11 predicted proteins | sample TergutTh196P3_FD_73070 | JGI IMG/M metagenome (GOLD analysis project Ga0099364, IMG submission 73070) | Microcerotermes parvus P3 segment gut microbial communities from Pointe-Noire, Republic of the Congo - Th196 P3 | ecosystem: Host-associated > Arthropoda: Insects > Digestive system > Gut ... | reverse complement strand
TCACGAACAAATTATTCAAATACGACGCTGTTCGGAACCCAACGAAAAAGTCAAGCAAATATATAAAACCCTAAATTATAAATCGCCCCCTTTCAAAAAGAAAAAAGTTGTAGTACACAAATCGGAAATCAAAAAAAATGAAACGCCTTATTTTCAGGATGTTCGGAGAGAATGATCTCAAAATGGGTTAATAGTATTTAATATGTTTAAAATGAATTTTGTATTTAAAATGATGATTTCCGCTATATTATGCGGAGTGATGCCGATAAGTTGCAGCGGCGGTAGCGCTGGCGGCGCAAAAGGTCTTATTGGCACGTGGGAGGGCGAAGTTATGGGTACGCCCGCAGTGATGACTTTCAAAGCCGATGGAAGTCTAAAATCTGTTTCCTTTGGCGAGGAATATGACCTTTCCTACGAAGTGAAAGAGCATTCGTTTGACAATCCCGAAACAGGCAAAAAAATGACCGTTTGGGAAGTTACCCTTGGCATTAAGGAAACCGACGGAAGTTGGAAAGATACCATGGGGAGTTTCTTCTACGACGGCAGCGACGAGTTTACGGCGGGCGGCACAAAGTTTACAAGGAAAAAATAGCGTATAAATCGTATAAATAAAAATATTATGGCACAATGGGACGGTCGCTATTGGCGCGACAACAAAGGCGGAACATACGACAGCCAACACGATGCAGACACGGCAAACGAAAGGCAGGCGGAACGCGACCATCAGCGCAGTATGGATGACAAAAGAGAGGAAGCCAAACAGCAAAAACTCTACATGGACAGCGCTCTGAACTTTGAAAATTCGATTAGAGATGCACAGGCTGGCAGACAGGCATTGGCAACGGGAAATTTTATGGGCGCAAAAAACCTTCTGGAAAAGGTTTATCAGGAGTGGTTTATAGACGACGCCAAAAGCGTCAAATATTACCGTAACTGTATAAGGAAAGGATTGGAACTCTTGAGCGTACCTGATGATGAGGCTGAAGAAATAATTGCGAATTTCAAAAAATTGAGCGCCGAATTGCCCAAAGAGTTATATCAATGCTACCTCAAACTCGGAGAGGAAGAAGAAGCAAAAAGAGATTATCTTCAGGCGTTTTGCAATTTTTTAATTGCGGCGGGATACTCCATCATTGACAACTGTAAAGATGCCCACAAAAGTGCATTATTCCACGTAACAAGTTCGCGCAACGATATTGAAAAAGGCGATAATCTCTTTGGACTTTGCAAATATGTTCAAGAAGCGCAATACAACAGCGTTGACAGTGCGTTGAAAGAAAAAATTTCAGCCCTTCTCGACAAAATTGAACAGGGGGCTGAAGACGGAAACATGGATGCGCTTTATTTCATCAACGAGATTTTATATGACAGGTGGTATGTAGACTGGAGTTCTTTCGAATTGCCGAAAAGTTTACTGTCAGCCCGAAACGAAACCGCCGAAGCCGCAACCGAACGACATCTGAAAACGTGTCTAAAATATGCCAAACTCGGAAAAGCCGAAGCATTGTGCATCATGGGACGGCATTTTTGGCGATATAACTCGGACGGCATAATGGATAAAAGCCGAAAAGAGAAAGCATCTCGAAAGGAATGGTACGAAAAAGCGGTAGCCGCAGGCTCATCGCAAGCGCAAGGTTACCTTGAGCATATGAAATTACGTGCAGAAGACAAACGTACTTATATGTGGTGTTTGGGCATTGGTTTTGCTCTCGCTTTTATCATCTATTGTTGCTTTGCGCATATATTCAGTTTTAATTCGGAAACCAATCAATCGGAGTTTCATTTTAACTTCAAGGCGTTTCTTCTTTGGGTCATGTCTCAAATAATCTCGCAAAGACGCAAAGACGCAAAGTTTTTTGGCGCAAAGTTTCTTTCTTTGCGACTTTGCGGCTTTGCGTGAAATAAGTAAATCAGATTTTTTGCGACACCACCAAAAAAATAAAAAAAATTTGCGAATATAAAAATAATGCTTACCTTTGCGAAAATTTTAATTTATTAATCCTTAATTTATTGTAATTCAATGAAAACAAGAAAAATGTCTTTTTTCGGCAAAAAATTAGCCGTATTGTTTTTTTCGGGAAGTCTTTTAATTGCCGGCTGTTGCAATACCGGCAAAAAGGAAGAATCTTGCAGCGCTGAGTCGGAATGTAAGAGTAAAAAAGAGTGGATAGACCCGGCGACCGTTAATCTGTTCATGGAATTTGAGCAAACGCCTCCTATCAGGGTCAATGACCATATAGTGCGCAGGTTGACTTATCTGAACGACTTAATGATAGTTATCGTTGATTTTGAAGGTGGTCCGCAGACTGAGCCCGACCCTATTCATTATCACGTTCACGAACAGGTAAGTTATGTTGCTGAGGGCGAAGTATTAGTTATCATAGGCGACCAGCAAAAAACGCTGAAAGCAGGCGACGTATTTATTGTACCGAGCAACGTTCCCCATACAACGCAGATGTTAACGCCCACGTTGCGACTGATTGATGCTTTTAATCCTATTCGCGAAGAGTTTCTGCCCTAAATCTAATTTAAAAAAATACTTCGATATGAAACATAAATTTTTCATGTTAATATGCGTTTTGTTGATTAGTTCGTGCCAACGCGAAAAACCTGTTCCTTATTCGCAACGTATGGTCGAATCGTTAGCCTTGCGCTCTTCGTTCATGGGACGCGAACGCGAAATGGCTACTTCACGATGGGGCTACGTAACCGGTTTAGTTGCCAACAGCATCTTGAAAACATGGTTGCAGTATCCCGAAAAAACAGAATATTACGAGTCGGTAAAACAATTTGCTGACAACAATATGCTGGAAGGCGATTCGGTGCGAGTAGAAGCCCATAATATTGACGACATAGCTGCCGGAAAAATATTTTTTGTACTCTACCGTGCAGAAATGGAAAAAGGCAATGTAGATGACGCCATGAGATATAAACGGTGTGCTGATTTCCTTAGAAATAAGTTGAAATACCATCACAGACGTATCGACGATTCACAGCCGGGAGCGGGTAGATGGATTCACAAAGAGCGATACCCGGGACAACTGTGGTTAGACGGTTTGTATATGGGACCCGCGTTCTATGCCGAATGGCAGCATTATTTCTGGGAAGAAGAAGGACATGCAGCCAACATGGATTCATGGACAGATATCGCATTACAGTTCGAGGTGAATTTTCAAAATACATGGAACGTCGAAAAGCGCCTTAATTATCATGCCTGGGCTTCAGACCCTCATGAACCTAACGCCTTCTGGGCGCAAAAAGAAGGTCCCTATATAGGAGCCTCTCACGAATTTTGGGGTAGAGGCGTAGGATGGTATTTTGCAGCATTAGTCGATGTGCTCGAATGGATGCCCGCGCAACATCCTAACCGTCCGCGATTGGAAGAAATAGCGCGTCTGGTTGCCGACGGATTGGCACAACGTCAGGACGCAGCATCCGGATGCTGGCACCAGCTTCTGCAATACGACGCAACCAAATGTGCCGACGGAATAGGCGACACAACGGATGGCGAAATTTATTACAATCAATGCGAAAATTGTAACTACCTCGAATCTTCTGCATCATCAATGTTTACCTATGCGTTTCTGAAAGGAATAAGGTTAAAGGTATTAGATAAAGCGACATTCCTTCCGGTTGCGCAGAAAGCATATCAGGGGCTGATAGATACCTTTATCACTGAAAATGAAGACGAAAGCCTTAACATTATACAATCGTGTAATTCTGCCGGATTAGGACCCGCAGGTAATTTCCCCGGAGTAGGCATTGGCATGTCGCGTACCGGTACGGCGAACTACTACCTTTGCGGAGGCGATTCATTCATCACGCAAAACGAAGGAAAAGCAATAGGACCATTTATTATGGCAAGCTTGGAGGCTGAATTGGTGGGGATTAGAGTAAAGTGAAACATGGCACAACAAATACCCGTGCCAATAATCATCATTCAAATCCTTACCAGTTCAAAATTTTCCGGAAATCGTATTCTTCCGGATTTGGCAGGAACTTTTTAGCCGCTTCGTAGTCGGCAGGCTCTATATAGTGAAGCACATTGTCTATCACCGAGTGCACGCGTTGTTCGTTGATGTCTACCAGGCGCGGCGGAATTTTTCCCGTCACGGGGTCTTGAATATCTTTCAGATAGAGCGGTGCTACGTCGCCGGCGTGGTTCACAAATACCATGCATCCGGTTGCGCCTTGCTTAAAAAGTTTGTACACTCCGAAACCGAGCAGCGAACAATATAGCCGGTCGTAGGCAATTGGTGGAAAGCAACGTACGTCGTAGCCTATTTCAACGGGGCGGGTCTTGACCTTAATGCCAAGTTTTTCCAAGCGGTTATCAACTAATTGGCTGAATATGTGTGCTTTTGAAATTTTACCTAATTCAGGATGTCCATGGTCGTCGTATGTAAACGAGATTCCGGAGTTCTTAACTTCGTTGTCGCTCAGGGCATGGAACACGCCTTCTGAAACTATTGCTACGCCGTGATTTACCTTCATCAGTTTGCGTTTTACGACTGCTGATACCATCAGTTTGCAAATCTTGTCAATCGTAATCTCTGTTTTGTTGAACATTTCGGGTATTACAATCATCGGATAGTGACACGCAGCGCCTATTCCGAACGCAAGATGCCCTGCTGAGCGTCCCATGGCTGCTACTACGAACCAGTTTTCGCTTGTGCGCGCATCTTCGTATATGATTGAGGCGGTGACCGTTCCCTGAGCTTTCGCCGATTGATAACCAAAGGTAGGCATCGAATCGGGCAACGGAAGGTCGTTGTCAATCGTTTTAGGCACGTGAATGTTGGCAACGGGGTAGTTCTTTTCAGACAGGAACTTTGCTATACGATTGGCAGTTGAAGCCGTATCGTCGCCGCCAACGGTTACTAACAACTTGATATTGTTGTCGGTAAAGAACTTCAGATTAAAATCTTCCGCGAAATTTTTATCTGATGGTTTGAAACGGCTCATTATCACTTCCGAGCCGCCATGGTTGAACATATCGTCGGCATACAGGAAATCGATGTCTACTGTTCGCGGATTGGCGTTAAACAACCCGCTGTAGCCGCCGTGAAGTCCTATCACACGATAGCCGTTTCTCAAAAAAACCTTGGCAACGCTGCCAACAACCGTATTCATTCCCGGAGCGGGACCGCCGCCGGTTAATATTGCAATGGATTCTTTCATTGTTTTTTATTTTATTATTTTTAATTATTATTATTATTATTATCGGATGTTTCAAAATCCGTTATTCCGAGTTCAAGCAACAGGTTGTACCACATCACAATTTTACGAATATCAGACAGATAGACTCTGTCTTTATCGTAATCGGGGAGTATTTCTACGAAATATTTTTTCAGTTCCGCATCGGGTGATTTATGCGAAATAGACTCTCCGCCATTTTCTTTTTCTTGAATTTTTTTAAGAACTTCGCTCAGAGGAACGTCTTTGTCCTCGGTAAAAACGGCAATATCTTCCAGCATACTGATTTTCGAAGTTGCCGGAATATTTGTGCGTTTAGCGTCGCTCAAATTTTCTACTATAACATTGTTGCGCCCCTTAGAAATATACTTGTAAAGACCGCCATGTCCTGAAATTACTAAAATATCCTTTAATCCCATTATTTATAAATTATACATTAATATTGTTAATATCCAAAAATTTCTTCCAAAGTCAATTTTTCCAAACTACCATATTTAGCCACAATTTCAGGGACTAAATCATTTTCGTCGCCCAGCACGCAATACGTGTAGTTTTTATTTTTCAAATACTGCTGCTGGAAATTTTTCACATCGTCAAGCGTCCAATTTTGCGCTTTTTCAAATAGTTCTTTGCGTCGGTCGTAGTCCCATCCAAATTCTTTTGCATCAAGATAGTTGAGCAGAATATTCGCTCTTCTGATACGTTGTTTTCTTACATTGCTGATTATTTGGTCTTTTGCAAGGTCGAACGCGCTTTCAGATTCGGGCATATCGTTGATGATGCTCAAAAATGCTGTCAGCGCTTCGTCCATCTTGTCGTTTTGAGTTCCTATGGAGGTAAAAAAAGTATAATTGAAATGCGGACGCGACGGCTGCGAATAAGACGCATTAGCCGAATATGCCAATCCGCGCGCTTCGCGCATTTCCTGAAAAACGATAGCGTTCATGCCGCCGCTGAAATACATGTTGAACATGGTAACGGGAACATACATCGAACGAGCAAAGGGAACTCCTTTTGAAACCATTGCAAGATTCAACTGCGGCGAATTGTAGTGCGTGAACAGTACCCTGTTTTGGTCTGTCGGTTGCTGCGTGAATTTAATTGCCTGCCGATACGCCATGAGCGTCGACGCTGTATTGCGATACTTGTTCAGTAATTCAATTACTTCCTGCTCGCTCAATGGTCCGTAGTACAGAACCTGATGCGTGAAATTGCTCAAATTAGTAATTCGGGTGATTAAATCTTCGGGCTTCAGGTTGTCCAATTCGCTTGACGAGGGCACGTTGGTCATTGACGAGTTCGGACCCCAGATAGCGTAGTTGCGCAGGTAACTGAAAATCGTTGATTGATTGAGTTTTGCGTCCAAACGACGTTTCTTAATGTCGTCTATCAGATTAAAAAACGCTGCCTCGTTCACTTGCGGGTCGTTGAGCAATTCTTCCAACAGCGCAAGCGCTCTTTCCATATTATCAGCCAATCCGCTGAGATTCACATACACAAAATCGCTTCCCGAAGAAACATTAAACGAACAAGCCAACTTGTAAAACTCCATCTGTATCTGCTCCGGCGTATATTTCGATGTGCCAAGGAATCTCAAATAATTGAACGCCGTACCCAGCAGATTGTCGTTGTTGCTGCCCATTTCATAACGGTAATAAATATCAAAAGTATTGTTTTCGTTATTGGGGGTGTGCAGCAGCGGTATGCCCTGACGCCATTCCGTTATGCTAAGGTCTTTCGCAAAATCAAGGAAAACCGGCTCTATCGGGTCGACAGTAGAATTGATAAAACTTGTCAAAAACTGACTTTGAGCATCGCGATTTAGCATTATAGGCGTAATTTCGGGCTTGGCAATACGAATATCGTTGGGGTCAATTCCCTGCTCCTTGTAAATGACAACGTAGTTGTCGGCAAAATATTTATTTGCGCAGTCTATAAGAGCTTTCGGCGTCAGTTTCGCCAATCTTTCGACAATAAGGCAATAATTTTCCCAGGGAATTTCGTTGATAAAAGCGGCGACAAACATATCTGCGCGCCCCATATTGCTTTCCAAAAGGCGAATCATATCCAGGCGGTAGTTGTCAATTATAGCCTGTATCATTTCCTCTTCAAATTCTCCTTTTTTGAGCAGTTCGATTTGTTCTAACAGCAAATTTTTTACTTCGTCGAGCGTTTGTCCTTGTTTTGGACGTCCCTGCAACAAAAATACGCCGTGGGCGCTCAAAGTATTTGCACCGGCGGCAGCGCTTAAAACGAGTTGCTTCTGTATCAGATTCAGGTCAATCAAACCTGCTCTGCCGTTGCTAAGCAAGCTGCCCAACATGCTGAGTACTTCGGCGTCGGGCGACGAAGTTCCCGGAATACGATACCCGATAGTTACAAATTCAGCGTCGTTGCTCGTAACTATCTCTTTTACAGGCGCATATAACGGCTCTTCGGGTTTGAAATCTAATTTTGGAACATCGCCTTTCGGAATTTTACTCATGTAGCGGTCAATTAGCCTGATAGTCTTGTCAGGGTCAAAATCGCCCGATAAACAGATTGCCATATTATTAGCAACATAATATGTATCGAAAAATTTCTTGATGGCAGTAATAGACGGATTTTTCAAATGTTCCTGCGTGCCAAGTATAGTCTGCGTCCCGTAGGGATGATTGGGAAAAAGCACGGCGAACAGAGTTTCGTAAACTTTCCAGCTATCCTCTGACAGCGACCTGTTTTTTTCTTCGTAAACTGTTTCCAATTCGGTGTGAAATCCACGTATTACGGGATTTAAAAACCTGTCGGACTGAATCTTTATCCAATTTTCGACTTGATTAGACGGTATATTTTCGATGTATACCGTTTCATCGTAGCCGCAATAGGCGTTCGTTCCCGTAGAGCCGATTGCAGACATCAGCTTGTCGTATTCGTTGGGAATAGCAAATCGCGATGCTTCAAATGAAAGGCTGTCGATGCGTCTGTAAATGGCAATGCGCTGAAGACTGTCGGCAGTTGTGCGATAGAGTTCAAATTCCGCCTCTATTCGGGCTAAAAGCGGCTCTTCGGCAACAAAGTCCATCGTGCCGAATTGTTCAGTGCCTTTGAACATAAGGTGTTCAAAATAGTGCGCCAATCCGGTATTTTCAGCCGGGTCATTTTTTCCGCCCGCCCTCACGGCAATCATAGTCTGAATGCTCGGCTCTTCCTTGTACACAGTCATATACACCTTCATTCCGTTAGAGAGCGTATAAATCCTCGAATCGAGAGGGTCGCCCGTAACTGTTTCGTATCTGTATCTCTTTGAACACGAAGCAAATAGCAAAAACGCTAAAAAACAATAAAATATTTTTTTCGTTGCTACTCCTGATATTTTTCCAAAATTTTTCATGCCGCAAAGTAACACATCTTTTTTGAAAAAAAAAAATAAAAATGCAAGGATTTTTAAATCTTAACATTTACGTAACATTTTTTTAACCAAAACATAACTTAATTGAAACATATCCGTAACATTTTACCAATACTTTTGTCGCAAAATTTTAATTTATTTATTCATTTAATATTATTTGTCAAACATGAAAAGTATTATTCAAAAGTTTGTATTGATGATTGCCGTATCGGCGGTCATATTTACGGGTTGTAATAACGAAGAAAACGACCCGGTTGTTCCCACGTTTTCGCCCGCTCATGCGAGCGTTACAGAAGGCTCTATCGAATCAGTCGGAATTACTGCCGGCGTTCCGCCTTTCACTTTGAGTTATCCGAACAATGCCCCGTTTGATGCGGCTGTCAGTGATGATAATTCAAGCGTTATCATTACGGGTAAATCGGAAGGTATTGGAACAATTATTGTTACCGGTAGCGATGGCGGCAAAGGAAACCTGCCGGTCACGGTAAACGCCAAAGACCCTGACGCGCCGGAGCTTAGCGAATCGGTTGTGCAATTGTCGATAAATGACGACGACGCTACCGCGACCGTTCTTATAATCGGCGGAACGGCTCCTTTCACGGCAAGCAGCAATAATTTGGTTGCTACTGCCAGCGTTAACAACAGAACCGTTACTGTTACTGCCAACACCGTAGGCGTAGCGGTGATTACAGTAACAGGAGCCGACGGAGCCTCATCTTCCTTTGCCGTTGATGCGCACAACGAGCAAATTTTATTTGGTCCCGACGGTACGCAACTCGGCAGTGGCAACAGGACTTTCCACATCACAAAATCTCACACTATCCGTAAAGGTACTTATACGTTGGTAGGTTGGATTTATGTGGAAGAAGGCGCTGTTTTGACTATTGAACCGGGTACCGTATTCAAGGCGTCCAATCACAATTTCGACGGCGAAGTTGTGGCAACCGGCTCGTCGTTGATTATCAAGCGTGGCGGTAAAATAATGGCAGAAGGAACCCGCGAGGAGCCTATCGTTTTCACTTCTGCACAGCCAGCGGGACAAAGGCAGCCTGCCGACTGGGGTGGAATCATTATTTTGGGAAGAGCCACCAACAACGGAGGTAACAACATGACCGTTGAGGGCGGCGTTGACGGTCAGCACGGAGGTACCGATGATAACGATAATTCGGGCATATTGAAATTCGTACGTATCGAGTTTGCCGGATATCCTTACGCACAAGACAATGAAATCAACGGACTTACGCTCGGTTCGGTAGGACGCGGAACAACGCTTGAATATATTCAGGTGTCATATTGCGGCGACGATTCATACGAGTGGTTCGGAGGAACGGTAGACGCCCGATTTTTAGTTTCATATCACGCATGGGACGATGATTTTGACCCCGACCAGGGCGGATTTAGAGGAAGGATACAATTTGCATTGGCAGTGCGCGACCCGAAAATTGCCGACACATCTAACTCCAACGGCATTGAAACAGACAACCGTAGCGACGGAGGTACCCAAACGCCCAACACCAAAGCGATATTCAGCAACGTAACAGTAATTGGTCCGATGGGACAGGACCCTGATTTCGTAAACAGAGGCGAAACAGCCGGACAAAGCACTGTAACCGGATATGGATGGAGTCAAACGAGCTTCTCTACTTATGCTATTCGCACAGGTATTTTTCAGGCAGGTATGCATATCCGCCGCAATTCGCACACAAGCGTATTTAATTCGGTATTCACCGGTTTCCCCGTAGGGCTTATTTTGGATAATCAAAATGGAAATTCTCATGGCGCAGCAACTGCAGGCGATTTGAAAATTAAGAACGTTTTCTTTGCAGGTATGGGCAGGTTAGCCGCAAATAACAACAATGCAAACGAACAATGGACTGATGCAATAGGTTCTACCGGCGCTACTTTGGTAGTAGCTGATTATTTCAATCGTCCCGAATTGAATAACACAGCGTTTACGCCAGCGAGCCAATCTTACGAAGATATTGTAGCCTCAATTGAGGAATTAGGTCTGAGTAATTTTCAAAGCAAGGTGATTCCATTACCGAACACCGGTTTTGCCCCCAATAACCTTAACGCCAACTGGGGACCTGTGGCAGGCAGTCCGCTACTTGCTCCGGGCGCAGCAGATTTTACTGACGCATTGTTGCAAACGAATGACAACTTCTTCACGCCAACCTCCTACGCAGGCGCATTTGCAAGCGATAATCTGGGAGACAGCTGGCTGAGAGGCTGGACAAATTTCGACCCGCAAAATACTGCTTATTAATAAAATATAGTTTATTTCATAATTAATTATTTTTTTAGATTGAAATCCTCCCATCATGAAAAAGATGGGGGGATTTTTTTATCAATTGTTCGTTCTCTTTTCTTTGTTAGTATATCGAACGCAAAACAACACAATGTTTGAACTTTCAACTAAACCGAATGCAATAGAGAGTTTGAAGTGGACATTCGATTGTCAACTTGGTTGTCCAGGATGGCAGTAGCCCCAAGGATATACAAAAAGTGTCAAAGTCAGGAAAATAATGAAAACCATTTTGCCTACCGCCCATCGCTAACCACCCTCACTATTCCGTTTTCCGTTTGGATTATAAACACTCCTTGTGCTTGCAGCGGTATATCTGTTTCTTCGCCGGGGGCAATGCCGCGATATATCAACGCTCCGGCGGAGTTATAGACGCTCCAGAGTTTGCCTGCGGGTAGTCCGCGCACGTACAGTCTGCCGCCGTTTAGGTATGCCGTTAGCGGTTTTTCCGGTTCTAATTCGCTAACGTTAGTAGGAAGACTCAATTTTATTTCTGCGCTTACCGATGTCGGTCCTTCAGTATAATTTTCATTCTCTTTTGCGCGGGCAAAGATGAAATAGGTGACGTTTGTGCTCAATCCGCTGAATGTCAATCCTGTTTGCCATGTTAGCGTTGTGGGGTTGGCGTCTTTTGAGTTGTTTATTGCGTATTCAATCGTTTGCATTGTTCCGGGCGCAAACAGTTCATTTATGGTGATACTTGTTGATGTGGAGTTACTTACTGTTGGCGCGACAAGTATGGCTCCTGCGCCTTTTTCTATGATTAAAACAAAGTTTTTGACGTCGCTGCCTGTTTCGTTCTCTGCTTTTACAGAAAATGGGAACGTTCCTGCGCTAAACGGTATTCCGAAAATCATACCGTTTTCTGAAAGTTCCAATTCTTCGGGAATTACGCCGCTTGCCAGGCTCCATGTCATTGGCGTTCCGCCGGTTGCTGTCAGAGCAATGCCGTACATTATATCTACCGTACCCATCGGCAATTCGGTTGTTGTTATTACAGGCGGCGCAAGTTCAAACTCTACCGTAATTGCGGCGTCATCAGTCAGATGCGTGATAACCAATACGTTTGAGGTTTCAGACAGCGTTACGTTGCCGTCTTTCCATTCCTTAATCCGGTAGCCGTCTGCCGGAATAGCCGTGAACGTTATATGGGTTCCGTAGGGCTGCAATCCGCCATATTGTATGTTGGCGCCATGAACAATAGCCGAAATCATACCGTTGTTGTTCAACGCATCAAAAGTAACGGTAAAGGTCTTTATTTCAAACTCAACGGTTATCGTATGAGCCTTTTCAAGATTGTTGATTGTGTACGTCTCGCCTGTTTCGTTCACTATTTGATTGTTGTCTGTCCATTCAATCACATGATAGCCTTCGTTGGGTATTGCCGTGAATACTACGCTTCTGCCGTGCCTTACCTGCGCAACCGATACAATGTCGGCGTTTTCTACTTTTGCATCAAGTCTGCCGTTAGCGCCGTTCACTACTTTGAACTCTACCTCGTATGTAATCGGCACAAATGTTACCACAACGTTGTGCGCCGCCGACAGCCCGTTGATTGTATATTCTTTATTGCCGAAATTATACATATCGCCGTTGTCGTACCATTCTGTTATGCGATAGCCCGAAACGGGCTCAGCCTCAAATATGACAACGCTGCCAAAATTTACCAGTTCTCCTGATGTTACAGGTTGTCCGTTTGCCGTTGCCGTTATTGTACCACCTTCGCCGTCTTCTACGCTGAATGTCAGCAGGAAAGTTGAAAGTTCAAACTCTACTGTAACATTAACGGCGGCAGTCATATTTTCAAGCGTATAAGTAGTTGTTTTTATATCTTCTAACACATCGCCGCCAACTTTCCATTCTTTGACGCGGTATCCTGTGTTTGGTCTTGCCGTGAACACTACATCTCTGCCTTGCCGCACCATTGCGCCCGAAGATACGCCTCCGTCATTAACCGTTGCCGACAGCGAGCCGTTGCCGCCCACAACGCCAAATGTTACCTGATAGGTTATCAACTCGAAAGTTACAGATACGTTATGCGCCGCCGCGATGTTGTCAATCGTATAGATTGTGTTGTTGGTTATTTCCGTATCGTTTCCGTCGTTCCATTCTCTGACGCGGTATCCCGATGCAGGTACAGCCGTGAATACTATATCGCTGAAATGCAGCACCGTAGTTCCCGATGTGATGCTCTGTCCGTTTACCGTTGCCGACAGCGAACCATTGCCGCCCGCTGTATGGAACGTTACTACGTAGGGTATCAGTTCAAAAGATACTATGACTTCCGTATCAGCCGCTACTGTCAGCGTTTGACTGTTTGACGCGGCGCCCGATACCGGCGTTCCGTCAATTTTCCATTCCTTCACGCGATAGCCCGTTTCGGGTTCAGCCGTGAATACTATTTCTTTTCCCCGCAATATTGGCTCATTGGTAGTTATTTCCGTTTGGTCAACCGTTGCTTTCAGAGCGCCGTTGCCTGCCGCGTTCACGCCAAAGGTAATTATAAAATCGTCAGCCTCAAACGCTACGGTAACCGTTGCAGGAGCGGTCAAATTGGTAATCGTGTAGTTATTGGTCTTGTTTTCAGATAATTCTTCACAAGTTATTTCGTTGTCATCCTCGTCAAAAAGTTTCCACTCTTTTACGCGATATTCTGGCTCCGGAGTAGCGGCAAAGACAACATCAGTGTGACGCTCAATTTGCGCGCCCGAAGAAATTTCAACTCCGCCTGTGGTTGCCGAAATATTGCCGTTGCCGTCAGTAACAGAAAACGTAACTTCGTATGATTCAAGTTTAAATTCTACATGAACGGTGGCGGCAGCGGTAATTGCCAAATTGTATATTTCAGTTTCGTTATCCGGCACATCTGCGCCGTTGAGCGTCCATCCTTTCACTGTGAAATGCTCGTCTGGCGTTGCGGTAAATTTTACGTTATGACCGTGCAGTACGGTTTGCGACGACATTAGCGGCGTGGTGGTCGCGCCGTCAATAATATTCGCTGAAATATTGCCGTTGTCGCCTGCGTTGAAAGTAACCTGATAGGGTATAAGTTCAAATTCCACTGAAACGCTTTGCGTCGCCGAGATAGAATAAATCGTATGCGTGGGGCTTGTACCGCTTGCGCCGTTTTCCCATCCAGCAATGCGATATCCGTGCGCCGGAACAGCCGTAAACACAACGCGCGAACCATGCGCAACATTCGCGCCCGAAGATATGCCTGCGCCGCTAACCGTCGCCGTTAGAGAGCCTTCGCCGGCGGATATTGAGAAAGTAACATTGTAGGTTATTATTTCAAACTCTACCGTAATTTCTGTTTCTTCAGTTATATTGAGCGTCAAACTGTTTGTTGTGTTGTCGGGTACTGCCTCGCCGTCAATTTTCCACTCTTTTACGCGATAGTTGTTAGCAGGATTTGCGGTAAATATTATCTCTTTTCCATATTCTATCATGTCGCCCGTTGAGACAGCCGCTCCGTTTAGCGTTGCAGCGAGGCTTCCGTTACCGATTGCGTCAAAATTGACTACGCAGGATTTTATTTTGAACGCCACCGTTACCACAGACATTGAAGTTACCGTCAGCGGATATTCTTCTTCCAGATAGTCAGACACGCCTACGCCGTTAATTTTCCACTCTTTTACTTCATATCCGATTTCAGGCTTTGCCTTGATTACAACTTCTGCGTTGTGTGCAACTGCGCCGCCGTTAGAAATATCGCTTCCGCCGTCGTTTGCCGAAATAGCGCCATTACCGCCCTCTACCTCAAACCATACGGCGTGAGTAACCGTATGCTCGCCTGACTGGAAAGATACTTTAACGTCATGCGTTTTATCAAGGTCTATAATCAGATAACTTGCATTTGTAGCGTTTACCGCGTTTTCGTTGTCAGTCCAGCCGGCAACGCGGTAGCCGTTGTTCGGAGTCGCCGTAAATACGATGTCGCTGCCGGGCGCCACTTCATCGCCGGTATCAATTTCTACGCCGTCAGCCGTTGCCTTAATCTCGCCATTGATGCCAACAACGGAAAAATACACGTTTGTTGCCGTTCCCTGTTCAAATTCAATGGTAATGTTTTGCGCTGCCGCGACGTTTTCGATAGCGTAAACCCCGTTTCTTCCGTTAACCGTAGAATTATTGTGCATCCATCTTCTTATGCGGTATCCCGTTTCCGATGTTGCCGTGAAAACTATATCGCTGCCCTGATTTACCGCAGCGCCCGACAATATAGAAATTCCATCAACCGTTGCCGTAATATCGCCGCCAATTTCGTCAACTACGTTAAATGTAACGATGTGTGTAATATACACAAATTCAACTGTAACTGCCGCATCGTTTGTGATGTTTATCAGCGTATATTCGGTTGTTTGGCTTACTTCAACGCCGTTGAGTTTCCATATCGCTCTGTGATTTACGGTAGGCAACGTTGTTGTAAATACAATATTACTGCCATGTCGCACTTCTGCACCCGTTGTAATTTCGCCAATGCCGCCGGAAACCGTTGCTGAAATATCGCCACTATCAAATGTAACCTCGTACATGATTGGTTCAAATTTTACCGTTACTGCGCGTTCTTCCGCAATATTGTCGATTAACAGCGTGAACGGGCTTGTTCCGTTTATCGTAGAGCCATTGCTTGTCCATTCGCTGACACGGTAGCCCGAATTGGGATTTGCCGTAAATTCGATGCTTTTTCCGTGCTGCACCGATGCGGGCGACACAACGTTGGTATTGTCAACCGTTGCCGAGACATCGCCGTTGCCTCCATCTACGTGGAAACTAACCAGATGACTGACAAGTTCAAATTCTACGGCAATTACAATCGGCGTCTGTATATTATTGACTGTAAGCATTAACGGATTTGTTACGCTTACAGGAACGCCGTTGCGTGTCCATTCTTTAACCTGATAATTTGCATCCGGCGCCGCCGAAAATACTACGACGCTTCCCTGATTTATCGCATCGCCCGAATTGATTGACGTTCCGCCGACAGTTGCTGTTATGTCGCCCATACCACCCGCTACGCCGAAAGTTACAACGTGGGTGATAAACTCAAACTCTACCGTAACATTGGCGTCGGCTCTTAAATCGTTAAGCGTATAAGTGGTTGTTTCGCTAACCGTATTGTCGTTATGTTTCCATATTGCTCTATGGTTTACGCTTGGCAGCGTTGTTGTAAATGTGATGTTTCTGCCTTGCTGTACCCGCGCCGGCGATGAAATTGCGCCCACGCCTCCGGAAACCGATGCAGAAACAGTTCCGCTGAATGCGCCTGTCACAGCAAAATTAACCTCGTAGGTAATAGCCTCAAACTCCACCGTTACTGTTTGAGCCAATTCAATTTCGGTAATAGTAATGGTTTCTTCGGTATAGTTCAAAACCACATCTCCGTTAACTGTCCAACGCCTGACCTTAAAGTTTGCGTTTGGCAACGCCGTAAATACAACGTCTTTGCCTTGTAAAACCAATGCGCCTGATGTGATGTTTGAGCCGTCAACTGCTGCCGCTATGTTTCCGTTGCCTCCTAATACGTTGAACGTGACAGGATGAGTTATATGCTCAAATCTTACTGAAAGATCATGGTCGTCATCAATACCTTCGACTGTATATGTTTGATTTACACCGTTTACCGTAGAGCCGTTGTCAATCCATTCTGCTATTTTGTAACGTTCGTTGGGGATTGCCGTAAATATAACTGTTTTTCCGGGCTGTATCCCTGTGTCTGTTATTACCGGCTCGTTGTCAACGGATGCTGTCAGCGTACCGTTGCCGTCTTCTACGTCGAATGTAATATATCTGACAAGGATTTCAAACTCTACCGTCACATTTGTTTGGGCAGTCAGGCTTTCCAATGTGAACATTGCGGTACGGTTGCCCGGTACAATAACGCCGTTCAGTCGCCATTCTTTAACTCTGTATCCTTCGGCGGGGCTTGCGAAAAAGTTGATGGTCACACCGTTTTTTAGAAAAACGCCCGATTCTACTGCCGTTTCGCCTTCCATTGCCGTCAGACTGCCGTTCTCCTCGCCATCTATGTCTACCACGCTAAAAGTAACCTCATGTTCCACATATTCAAATTCAACCGTTACCGTATGGTCTGCCATGAGATTAGGAATAGTATATGTTATTTCTGTTTCAGTCAGTTCCTGACCGTTGTTTGTCCATTCATGTACAACGTATCCTAAGTTTGGCATTGCCGTAAAAACGATATCCTTACCCTGCCTGATATCTGCGCCCGACGCTATTTGCACTCCATCAACGGTTGCCATCAGGCTTCCGTTGCCGCTCACGGTATTAAATTCCACGCGGTTGGTAGTCGCAACATGGCAAACTGCATCTACGCGGGTATTCAAAGACGTTATAGCAAACCTGTTTGTTGTCTGATTGTTTGTACCTGCTCCGCTCCAGTTATACAGGAAGTCAGTTATTCCGGCTCCCGTTGTCGTGATGATTAGTTGACTGCCGCCGCGAACAATATCGCCGCTTGAGATTGCATTGCCGTCGTATGTGGCGTTAATTGTGCTGCCGCTGACGGTTCCGTATTCTTCTACGTCAAAGGAAACAGTAAAATAGTTGAACGTTGCAGAGCCTTCTATGTTGTTGGTCGAAATATTTACTCCTGTGTTGGTATCACCGTCGAACACTCTCCATGTGCCGCTTCGGTTCACTGTTGCCGTTAATACATTGTTTGTTCCGTTGCCGGTCAAAGCCGCCTGCAAATTTTGGTCTGTGTTGTGTCTAACTGAAAAAGCCCTGTCGGGGTTGTTCCATGGCGTACCGTCTTTATTCAAATTCAAACTTATCAATATAGCCGTTAAATATTGCGGTTTAGTAACCGCAGAAGTTGTCAGGCTTGGCAGCGCACCGTTAAAGAAACGCCATGGAGAACTGCTGAAAACGGCGGGAAAACCGCTTGCAAAGCGCAGTTCCAATCCTGTTTTGCTTTCGCCGTCCATTCCGGCGTGGTTGCTGATATGGTTTATTGGAAAATCGCCTATCATCATATTCATTTCGGCAAATGAAATATTTCCAGAAAGAACGTATCCGGAATCTTCTTCGGGCCACGTTATACATCCAAAATTTGCCATTGTATTCGTTACTGTTACGTTTTCGTTAAGCGCAGCGTTGTTGGTTATGCTGCCTCCGTTGGCAGAGCCTGCAATTCCGCCGGTAAAATTATCACCGGCAACGGCGCCGGTTGCGTAGCATCCGGTTATTTCGCTGTTGTTTATTCTGCCTGCTATGCCGCCAATATAGTATCCGGAGCCGGTTACATCGCCGGAGAAGCGGCAATTTTCAATTCTTGCGTTTAGGCTCATATAACCTGCAATGCCGCCAATAAAATCTGCTCCGTTGATGTTTGCTCCCGTAACGCTCAGGTTTCTAACTGAACCGCCTCTAATCCATCCGAAAAGTCCAACGTTGTCGTATTCGCCCAACGGGTCGTTGATATAAAGATTGGAAATTGTTCTGCCGTTGCCGTCAAAATGTCCCATAAAAGTGTTGTCATCGCTGTGTCCAATGGGAATCCAGCCGGCGCCATCGCTAAAAGAAGAAAGGTCAATGTTTACCATTAACTGGTAATGACTGCTGTTGTATGCAGCGTTCCCCTGATTCACTAAATTAGCCAAATTCACAAGTTCCGCCACGCTATTAATTTCGTAGGGAAACGACCGCGTACCGGCGCCATACTGAAACGGACGCTCTTGCGCCGACAAACTCAGCGGCGCCATTAACAGGGCAAAGAAAAAAATAATGCCCAAGTGGAAAGTAAATTTTTTGTTCATAAACCTAATTTTCGTTCTAAATCTGCAATTCTTTTTGCTTTTGCTTCATTGTCGCTTTGAAGATTTGCAATTGTATTACCTTGTTCTGCAATCGTTTTTTTTGCCTCTTCTACCTGTCGTTCTTTTTCTTTAAGTTCGTTAATTATTTCGTCTTCTAATTCCATTTCGCGCCTCTTATGCGGGTCTTCCATGGCTTTTCTTAAACGACGGACTATTTCGCGATACTCTTCAGGAAAAGATTCGTCATCAATATCCAAAATATACCGAAGAGTTGTGATAGCGCTCTGGTCGAATACAGAGAGAATTTTTTCAAGATTGTTGCGACGATGCTCTTTGAGTTGATTTATTTGCACGATCCACGAAAGATGATGTAAACCGGATACAAATTCGCCTGTATTCGGAAATTCTTCGCCATCGTAAGCGTCTTTTACTTTGTAGTTAACCTTCAACACGGGGCGCGCGGGTAAATCCATCCCGTAGGCAAGAAAATAGATGCAGTAAATTTGACGCGGTTTTTCCTGTATTTCCTCATTTTCCTGATTTGTTTTGCGATGAACAGCGAACGAGTATGTGTTGCCGGGATTTTGATACTGAAGCCCTAAATAACGCCTGAAGCGCATCAGGTCTGATAAAAATTTTGCCTTTTGCAGTTCGATGCTTATCGTCTTGAATCCCGTCTCTGTCTGTATTTTTGCGGCAAAATCAAAACGGCAAACCGTCAGCGGAGCGCTTTCTTTGGCAGGCTGTTGAATTTCAACGGTATGTTCCTGTGCGCTGAACGCCAAATCCGTAATTTCCTCGCCAATAATAGCGGAAAGCAAAAGTTTTGCAACTTTATTGTCTTCGAGCAAATACTTGAAAACAACGTCGTATATAGGATTGGCTATGTGCATATAAGTTATTTAATTCGTTTTTGTTGCGCATCAAACTTAGTGCAAAATTACAAGTATTTTATGAAACTGCAAAATATTTTTTATTTTTTTCGATATTTGCAAAAAAAAACTGAAAATTAAGGCATTTCGATGAGGTATAAACTACAAAATATTCAAATTTTTCAAACAAAATGCAGCATAAAGCGGGATTGCTTTTATTCCGTTCTCAAATCCGAAGTTCTTTTTTGATATGCGAATACCGTAGGGGCATTTGTATTTCTCCATAAACATACGCAGGCTTTTAGAACGAATCCTCACGCCGCTTTTCACTTCAATTGGAATTACGTCGATGCCGCATTGAACCACGAAATCTACTTCTGCCGTGTTGTTGTTTTTCCAGTAATACAGCGGAATACGGTTTGCCGCCAACGCCTGCGCAACATAATTTTCGGCAATAGCGCCAATAA
>Ga0099364_10004925_pt1 | contig 20014 bp, 15 predicted proteins | sample TergutTh196P3_FD_73070 | JGI IMG/M metagenome (GOLD analysis project Ga0099364, IMG submission 73070) | Microcerotermes parvus P3 segment gut microbial communities from Pointe-Noire, Republic of the Congo - Th196 P3 | ecosystem: Host-associated > Arthropoda: Insects > Digestive system > Gut ... | reverse complement strand
GCTACAGGACGTCGAGGAAGGCGGTTCTGATAGTAAAGGGCGACGGCTCGCTTCTGCGGGACGAGCGCATTTACACGTCGTTCCGCGTCTTCATAGTGCTTGAGAAGGACGGGGCGATTGAAACCGGTTTCGAGGCGAGATCGATGACCTGCGGAGCGGACGCCTTCTGGGATTCCGACGGCGTAACTCCGGAGTCGGTGGCGATGGCCGCCCTCTCGCGGGGCCTCATAATGTTGAACGCGAAGCCCTGTCCGGCCGGGACGATGACTGTTTTGCTGGATGGTAAGTCGGGAGGCGCGATGATTCACGAAGCCTGCGGCCACGGGCTTGAGGCTGACATTGTGGAGAAGGATTATTCCGCGTTTCGCGGCAAGATAGGGGAGCGGGTGGCAAATCCCATAGTGACTATAATAGACGATGCGACGCTGCCGGACAGATGGGGCTCTTACGCTTATGACGACGAAGGTACGCCAGGCGCGCGCAATGTGCTCGTCGAAAACGGCGTGCTTAAAATGTATATGACGGATATTCTTTCAGCGAGAAGGGGAGACCTGCCAATCACAGGCAATGGTCGCAGACAGTCATACGATGACCTGCCGCTCCCGCGAATGAGCAACACGTTTGTGACTCCGGGCGAAACTTCTTTTGAGGAGATGTTGGCGTCCATGGAATCCGGCCTTCTCGTGAAAAAAATGGGCGGCGGCGAGGTTAATCCCACGTCCGGCGATTACGTGTTTCAAATCACCGAAGGCTACCTGGTGGAGCGAGGCCGTATTGGACCGGCGGTAAAGGGCGCGACTCTGGCCGGAAACGGGCCGGAAACACTTTGGAACATAGAGGCGGTCGGAAGAGAACTTTCGCTCGACCCGGGCACGTGCGGCAAATCCGGGCAGGGAGTACCTGTCACCGACGGACAGCCTTCTCTTTTGATAAAAAATCTGGTAGTTGGGGGAGCGGAAGCCTAAAATGCCGAAAAAAAGCAGCCCGAAGAAAAGCGCGCCGCGAAAGAAGCAGGCAGCCAAAAAATCCCCAGGCAAGGGATTCTTCCAAACATGGGCGGAAAAAGTCACAGGTTTCACCGAATCTTTGGCATTAGCGCTACTTATTGGGAGCATCATATTATTCATAGTCGACATATTCCTGATCGCAAGTCTTCTGACGAATCTCACCGGCGACTTTGGGCGGATGATAAAAGACACGATCATTTACAACGCAGGGGGCGGCTCGCTCCTGATTCTCCTCTTTGCGCTTTATATTCTTATGTCGGTGATATTCGGCAGGAAGGTTCCAAATCCGCTTAGTCAGGCAGCGGGGGTAGCGCTGTTGTATTTTTGCATTACTTTGACGCTTGGGCTTATGCAGATGCCACCCGCCGTTTTCACGCCGCCGCCGGGTTCGATTCTCGACGCCGGACGCGCCGTTTACGGAGCCGAACGGCTCTTCAAGAATGTTGGCCCGATTGGGACGACGCTTATAGGATTGGCCGCAATTTCTTTCACGTTGTACTTTTTTGGATTCACTTCACCTTTCCAATCCGCATATTATTATCTCACCGATAAAATTATGGGACTCTTCGGGGAACGCGGGGCGCACTATGAGAATGACGATGAAGATGATGAAATGGAAGACGACTCGGATGAAGACATAAACTACGAACCTGATGACGATGAAAATTCGGACTATGACGAGGATGATGATGACGCTCAGGCAGACACATATTCCGTCGGAATGGATCTTCCATCCCCGGCAGACGTCCTCTCAGTTGACGAGATGGAGCCAGACGATGACGACGAAGCCGAACCCGGACAGTTTCCTCCTCCGTTTGAAGTTTATGGAAAAAGCGATGAAGAAGATGAAGGCATAACGGAGGAAATGGCCCGACCGTGGGGCGACAGAATAATCGAATCTTTGACGCAGTTTGGCGTCGAGGCCGAATTGGCAGAAATCTTAAGAGGCCCGACAGTTATACAGTTCAGGGTACAGCCGCTTCCCGGTGTGAAGGTGAGTAAGATTGTCGCGTTGTCAAACGATCTCGCGATGACTCTCGCGGTCGCGAGTCTTAGAGTCGAAGCCCCTATTCCGGGACAGCCTTACGTCGGAATTGAAATACCGAACCCGAAACGAAGGGGAATAACCCTCCGCTCGATTATAGAAGAAGACGCGTATCAAACGACCGACAGAACGCTGCCGCTACCTATGGGAGTCACAATTAACGGCGACCCCCTTATCATCGGACTCGAGGATTTACCGCACCTTCTTGTGGCGGGGACAACCGGATCGGGTAAAAGCGTTTTCGTGAACGCTTGCATCGTTGGGCTGTGTTCGATGAGGAAACCGGATGAATTAAAAATGGTGCTTGTCGATCCGAAGCGCGTGGAGATGGCTGTGTATGAGAAACTTCCGCACATACTGACGCCGCCGGTTACCGATCCGAAGAAAGCCGTCCACGTGCTGGGATGGGCAATCCGCGAGATGGAACGGAGGTATTCGCTTTTTGCCGCCGCGCGGGTGCGCAACCTGACGTCATACAACGAAATAGTCATTCCAAAAGACAGACTGCCGCACATAGTCATCGTTGTCGACGAGCTTGCCGATCTTATGATGACCGCCGCGAAAGAAGTTGAGGAATATATCTGCCGCCTTGCTCAGATGGCGCGCGCGACTGGAATACATCTGATGCTGGCGACGCAGAGACCTTCCGTCAACGTTATTACCGGGCTGATAAAGGCAAACGTGCCTGCGCGAGTCGCCTTTACCCTCCCTTCAATGATGGATTCGCGCACAATAATCGACTCGGGCGGCGCGGAAAAATTGCTTGGTAAGGGAGATATGCTTTTTTTATCCACTCAGAACCCCAAACCTATCCGCGTGCAATCGCCCTGGATAGACGAGAGATCAATTTCGCGGTGGCTGGACTACCTAATAAATATGTTCGGCGAGCCGGAATACACAGACATCGAAGAACAGGGAGACGGCCCCTCCGGTTTCGAAGAGAACGGGAATTTTGACGACCCGTTGCTTGAAGAAGCCGTCAAGGTTGTAATCGCGAGCGGCATGGCGTCGGCCAGCGGTCTGCAGCGGCGGCTGCGGGTAGGTTTCACGAGAGCCGGGCGAATCGTGGACATGATGGAAGCCGCCGGAATAATCGGGCCGGCGGACGGAGCGCGCCCGCGCGAGATACTTGTCGACGAGGACGGCGCCGGCGAAATTTTGGAAAGACTGGGCGTTAAGTGACGTCAAACCACGTTCCGGTTTTCTCTTCCCGTGACGTAAAAATTTTTTCAGGCGGCGGAACCGATTACATCCCCGATGACAAAACTTTGCTCGTATTGGGAGGCCGAGTACCGGACGCCTCCTGGATACGCGATCTCGTGTCCCGGAATTTTCCGGCTATTCCCGTTGTTTGGGCGGCGGACAGCGGAGTTCACGCTTGCCGCGTCTCGGGGATAGTCCCTTCACTGCTGATAGGCGATAAAGACAGCGCGTCACCCCGCGACTGGAACTGGGCGGTTTCAAGCGGTTCCGCCGAAAAAATTTTTGACAAGGATAAGGACGACACGGATTTTCAATTGGCGCTGTCAATTTTCGAAAAAAGCGCGGCCGAAAACATCAGGCGAACGCTTATCGTAACAGGGTGTTTCGGTGGCGCGCTGGATCATCTGATGAGTATTTTTTTCACGCTCGGATCAAGCGTCGGAAATTTTTACCGATGCATGATAGATGAGCAAGAGGGAGTTTTTTTTATTTCATCGGGCGAGTCCGCCACGATGGAATTCGCGAGCTTGCCTGAGAGCGTCTCCCTCCTGCCTGTCACCGACGAGTGCCGCGGGGTGAGCATTGAAGGCGTCAAGTGGCCGCTACGCGGCGCGACGCTCGAAAGGCGTTACCTCTGGGCGGTGAGCAACGAAGTCGCTCCGGATTACTCGGGAACGCTGCGCGTTTCGGCGCGATGCGATGATGGAATATTGGCGGTATACTGGCGTTTTTGAATATCCTGCAAAAAATTCACTTACTCAATATCTCTTCTCTTTTTTTCTTCGGGAGCGACTCAATAATAAGGCCGTGCGACGCGTCGATCATACCGCGCAGCACGTCGTCGGGGATCGAGCCTTCGAGGTAGACGGAATTCCAGTGTTCCTTATTCATATAGTAGCCGGGTATTATGTCCCGGTATCTTTCGCGGAGCGCGTGACCGTCGTCGGGGTTCAGCTTCAGCGTTATTATTGACTTGCCTGTTTTGTCGCCTCCGAGCATAGCGAACATCTTTTTGCGGAGCATATATCTCGTCGCGTTCCATTCTTCCTTAAAATCTTTTTCCGCGCCAGGTTTTGATAAGCAGTGCTGATCGATCCATGGATAGTTATTCATAAGATTCTCCTTCTAAATAATCATGTGATATAAAAAAACGACATGGTCGCGCGCCATGTCGTTATGATCATTGCCGGATAAATTTTTATACAGCCCTTTTTACTCTGCCGGAGCGGAGGCATTTCGTACATATTTTGAATCTCCTGGATTCGTCGCCCCCCACGTCTACTTTTACGCTTCTCAGATTTATGAGCCAGCGGCGGCGCGTATGACGGTTCGAGTGACTGACGGCGTTTCCGGTGGTCGGGCCTCTGCCGCAGCAGTCGCAATGTTTGGACATCCTTCTTTACCTCCCTTGCAATAAAACGATAAATCTCAAATATATAGCTCTTAGTATTCCCCAAGGTATACGGGCACAACTACGGGATTATATCATCGTTAAAAATATTTGTGAATACGTGCGGCGGAACTTTGCGTAATACTGTTTTTTATGACTGTGTTATACTTTATATCCAGTTTTTTACGAGAGGAGCGCTTCAATGAGCTTTTCGGAAGATATGGACAGACTTCAGGTTATATTGGATGAGTTTGAGGAGCGCGATCCGGATATGGAAAGATCGCTCGAACTATTTGAAGAGGGCGTTAAGTTGATAAAGGAATGCAGGGATTTTCTCGAAAATGCCAAAAGGCGCGTCACGATACTGACAGGAGAAGGCAAAACCGAGGAGTTGTTACCGGATGAGCGAACCGACTGAAACCGGCGCGCGTTACGCCGACGCAGTCTCTATTCTCGCCGAACGCTATACGAAAAAAATCGAAACGGCATTAGAGCATGTAATCGACAGCCACAGGGATCGTATTCCCGCGCGTCTCGCGGAGTCGATGGCTTATTCCCTCTCCGCCGGGGGAAAAAGGCTGCGTCCGATGTTATGCCTTGCGTCCGCTGAAAACGGAGGAACGAATCCCGATACGGCGATACCGATGGCTATCGCGCTGGAATTTATGCACACCGCTTCGTTAATACACGACGACCTGCCCTGCATGGACGACGACGACCTGCGGCGCGGAAAACCGACAAATCATAAAGTTTTCGGTGAATGCATGGCCGTGATAGCCGGAAACTCGCTTATGATATGGGCGTTCGGCCACGCGCTGTCCGGTCTGCTCGATAACGGAGTTTCAGCGGACCGCGCGGCTCACGCCGCGAATATTTTATCGTCGGCGTCGGGACCGGAGGGGATGTGCGGCGGCCAAGTTTTGGACACGGACGCAGGGAGCCGTACAACCGAGCGGGATTTTGTGTATCAAATAGCGAAGAAAAAAACCGCCGCGCTGATTCGGGCCTCCGTTGTAACCGGAACGATAATCGCGGGGCGCGGGGAGGCGGAGATCCGCGCATACTCGGATTACGGCGCGCACCTCGGGCTGGCGTTTCAGATAGTCGACGACATTTTAGACGTAACCGGCGCCTCAAAACAGCTCGGCAAGACGCCGGGCAAGGACGCCGCCCAGGACAAATTGACGTTCGTTTCCGCTTACGGGCTGGAAGGCGCGAGAAATCTGGCGCAAAAGGAATCCGCCGCCGCCGCAAAAGCGTTGCTGCCTTTCGGCCCGGAAGCAGAATTGCTGAGAAAACTCGCCGAACAACTTGCGCACAGGAGCCATTAATCTGTGAAATTGGAAGAAAATAAAACATTGCTTGAAACGATAAAAAATTACAAAAAATTGCCGCTTTTGGATCCCGGCGAGCTAAAGCGGTTGTGCCGCGAGATCAGAAGCCTGATAATCGACGTCACTCTCAAAAACGGCGGACACCTGGGCGGATCGCTTGGCGCTGTGGAGCTTTGCGTGGCTCTGCTGCGGGTTTTCAATCCGGAACGCGACAAAATTATTTTCGACGTTGGGCATCAAACATACGCGTACAAAATCCTGACCGACAGGCTTGACAGTTTCCCGACTTTAAGACGGAAGGGCGGAATTTCAGGCTTCCCAAAGAGAAGCGAAAGCGCGTACGACTTCTTTGACGTGGGGCACAGCAGCACTTCCATATCAGCCGCGCTTGGTTTCGCCAAGGCTCGTGATTTGATCGGAATGGGACACGAAGTTGTCGCCGTGATTGGCGACGGATCGTTATTGAACGGACTGGCGTTGGAAGGTCTCAATAACTTAACAGAGTGCGGCACGAAACTTACCGTAATACTAAACGATAATAAAATGTCTATAAGCCCAAGGGTTGGCGGTATGGCGGAACACCTTGCAAAACTGTCGGTCAGCGCGCCTTACAGGCGCTTAAAACAGTTCGTTAAGGATCAATGCCGGGCGATGAGCGACGGAAGCAAAATGGAAAATCGCCTGGCGCGATGGAAGACGAAGTTGAAATCCCTTCTGCTGCCGCAGAATATTTTCGAGGATATGGGCGTCAGTTACTGGGGTCCGTTCGACGGTCACAATATTCACGAGCTTGAAGAAATTTTCGAGATGTCCAAACAATACCCGAAACCCCTCCTTATCCATGTAATAACAAAAAAGGGCAAAGGCTGCAGCGAGGCGGAGATGAGTCCCGTCAAGTTCCATGGAGTGGGAGCCGGCACTGTGATAGCCGAAATCAGTCCAAAAACCGGAACACCGGATTTACAAAAAGAGGATTGGAGCGCGGCGGCTTCCGACGCCATATGCGAACTCGCGTCGCGCGACGGCAGAGTGGTGGCCATTACAGCCGCTATGGAGGACGGGACGAAGTTAAGTCCGTTCAGGGAAAAATTCCCAAAGAGATATTTTGACGTTGGTATATCGGAGAGTCATATGATGACCTACGCCGCCGGACTCGCCGCTGGCGGAATGAGGCCGGTCATATGCATATATTCCACTTTTCTTCAAAGAGCCATGGATCAACTGATACATGACGTCAGTATGCAGAAAATGCCCGTTCTTATAGCAGTGGATCGGGCCGGTATGAACGGAGAAGATGGAGAAACACATCAGGGACTGCTCGACATTGCGTGGGGGAAAAGCATTCCCGGTCTTTTAATATGCGCCCCAAGGGATAAAATCGATCTGGTTTTTATGATGTCAAATTGGCTTGAGGGTGAAATGCCCGTCATGATACGTTATCCGAAGGGGCCGGTGACAAAAACGCTTGCTAGAGGATCTGAATCAGCCCCTGCTCCGTGGTTATCGTCGGAAATACTCAGACATGGTTCCGACGTATGCGTGATAGGCATTGGTTCCACAGTCGAGTCGGTTCTGGGCGCCTCAGAGTTTTGCGCGCGCGAGGGACTACCGCTTCCAACCGTCGTTGACCTGAGATTTGCATCGCCGTTGGATTGGAAAACGATCGACGCGGCGTTGTCCGGTCATTCTCTTGTCGTAGTGGCGGAGGACGGTTACAAAACTGGGGGAGTGGGCGAGACGATAGCGTCTCGCGCCGCCCAATGCTGTTACTCATGTTCCGTCCGCGTATTCGGCGTGGACGCGACGTACGTTCCGCACGCGTCAAGAGATGAACAGTTGAGCGACGCTGGTTTGACAGCGTCGGACATATTCTTGGCTATAAAGGATTTTTATGGCGCGACAACCACCAGAGCGGTTGGATAAAATTTTGGTTTCGCGCGGATTTGCCTCATCAAGAGGCGAGGCGTCCGAAATGATAAAGCGCGGCGAAGTGAGGGTAATGGGGCTTATCCGCGAAAAACCCTCGTCGATGTTCGATCCTGAATCCGCCGTTGATGTAAATCGCGGCGGTGCGAAGAAATGGGTCGGCAGGGGAGCTCTTAAACTATTGAAGGCCTTGGACGAGTGGCGGATAGTTCCATCCGGAGCCGACTGCGTGGATATCGGGGCTTCCACCGGAGGCTTTACGCAAGTATTACTTGAGCGCGGCGCATCCAGAGTAGCCGCTATCGACGTCGGATACGGGCAGCTTGCCTGGGAACTGAGAAACGACCCAAGGGTTAAGGTAATGGACAGAGTGAATGCCAGATACGTCACCGCGGACGACATAGGCTGGCTGTCAGGCATTGCGACAGTGGATGCTTCATTCATATCGCTGCGCGTCCTTTTGCCTAACATCGGGGATTTGCTCGGTGAGGGCGGGATCATCATCGCGCTCGTAAAACCCCAGTTCGAGGTGGGACGCGGGCGAACCGGCAAGGGAGTGGTTCGTGACAAGTCGCTTCATATTGATACGCTGATTTCCGTCGCGAATTTCGCGCGTGATAATTGCAGGTTCGTTTTGCGCGCGGCGACATATTCGCCTATTAAAGGAGCGGACGGCAACATAGAGTTTATTTTTTTTATGTCCCGGCAATCCGCTTCCATGCTTTCGGATACGGTTAACTTAGAGGCTCTGGTGAATGAGGCTCATGCAAGGCTGGAGTGAATCAGGAAATGAGGATTGGGCTTTTTTATAATCACGAAATTGCGGCCTGCGCGGACGCGGCGGCGAAAATCAGTTCCGCTTTCGAGAGTGAACCGGGCGTGGAATTCCTGACAGGAAACGCCGTTTCCGGCCCCGGCGACATAGACTACGCCGTTTCTATAGGAGGGGACGGAACGTTTCTCCTCACTGCCAGGACAATAAGGGGCGGCGGTGTTCCGCTTTACGGAATAAATATGGGGCGCCTGGGCTTTCTTGCCTCGGGAGACGCCGGATCGGCGATAGCCGATGTCCGGAGGATTGCGGCGCGTGATTACGAAATACATCCTATGATACCCCTCAAAGCCGAAATAACGAAAGGCTCCCAAAAGACCGCTTCATGGGCGTTCAATGAAATAATGATAGTCAAAAATTTTGTTTCCCGCCCGATAACGCTCTCAACTTATCTGAACGGCGAAAAATTATACAGTTTCCTCTCCGACGGAATAATAACGTCAACAGCAACGGGCTCAACGGCTTACGCTCTCTCGGCGGGTGGTCCTGTTATTCATACTGATGTGAATTGCGTATCCATAGTGCCGATATGCGCTCACTCACTCTCACCGAGGCCGATGCTCGTGCCGCGCGATTCGGACATAATTATTAAACTGGATTACGCTCAGGGAGGCGCTCTTATGTCAGGCGACGGCCATAATGACGGAGAGTTGTCGTCGGGCGACCGCGTGATGATAACGTCGGATTTCAATTCCCGCGTTGACGTTATAAAGATGAACGGCAACTCTTACGTCAACGTACTGAAGGACAAACTGAACTGGTCATGATAGATCGTCTGGAAGTAAGAAGTATTGGCGGTATCTCGCGGGCGGAGCTCGAATTTACCGGGAGTTTTATAGTAATCACGGGGGAGAGCGGCTCGGGAAAGAGCAGCTTGGTTCGCGCTTTCGAATTCATATCCGGCAAACGAGCACAGGTAAATTATATCCATGCCGGAAGCGAGGAAGCTGAGGTTACGGCTCTTTGGGCAAAAAACGGCGACGAACCCGCTCTCACGAGACGTTCTATTTCACGCGCCGGTAAGGGCAGGTGCTGGATTAGCGACGCTCTATCCACCGCCGGAGCGCTTGCGTCGTTTTCCGAGCCTCTGATTGAGATACAGAGCCAGTTTGCGCAACTTAATCTGCTCGATTCAGAGCGCCAACTGGAGATGGTGGATCAGTGCGGGGGAAATGAGCTTATCGCATGCAGGAAAAATCTCGCGGAGTTGTTTCCTCAGATGTTAGCGGCTGAAGTAGAGATACGCGAGCTAAAACGCCGCCGCGCCGAACTTGAGGAAAAACTTGAAGGCGCGCCGGATAGGGTACGCCGAATAAAAACCATCGGCCTATATGAGGGTTGCGAACGCGAATGGGAGGCTGATCTGAAGAATTTGGAGCGCGCTCTTTCTGAAGCGGGAAAACACGAGAGACTTGTCGAAAAAATGAACGGCGGCGATTCCGAAACCGGCTTGCTCGAACAACTTACGTCAGTCGTTCTGGAATTATATAACGCCGCGCCGCCGGGATTTGCCGATGAATGGCGCGAACTGGGCGAGTCTGGCATGTCCGATCTTCAATCTCTGTTTGGCTCAGCCAGGCGCGAACTCGGAATAATGAGCCGCGAGGAGATTGAAACTTCTCTCGAAAAAACCGAGGCGAAGCTTGGAGTTCTCCGAAAATTGAAACGCGATACGGGAAGCGAAACACCCGAGGAACTGCTTGAATACGTTGCGAATGTAGAGGATGAGACCAAATGGCTTGCCTCGTCGTCTCTTTTACTCGATGAGAAAAACGCGCGATCCGTCCGACTGAAGAACGAAGTCACATTTATCGCGCGCAATCTCAGAACCTTGCGCAATCTTGCTGCCGCGGATTTCGAAAAAATGGTAAATTGCCATTTACGCGATCTTGCAATGGAGGATATAAATTTTTCCGTTTCGGTCAATAAACTTGACAAAGTTCGCGCGTCCGGAGCTGAGAGCGTTACGTTCCTGCTAAGTCAAAAATCGCTTCCTCCCGCTCCCGTCGGAAAAGTGGCTTCGGGAGGAGAACTGAGCCGCATCCTTATCGCCATACAGGCTTCAATAGAGCAAAACCGCCTGCCTGGCGCCCTTGTTTTCGATGAGGTTGAAGCAGGATTGGGAGGAAGGACGGCGTTACTCGCAGGCAGGAAATTGAAAGAAATATCCGCGCGCTGCCGCACAATCCTTATTACTCACGAGGCGACCATTGCGGCAATGGCCGACCAGCATTTCTTTGTGACCCGCAAGGGAGACGAAACGGAAGTTTACGAAATTTCAGAGGAGAACCGAGTCAGAGAGATAGCTCGCATGTTGGCAGGTTCCGAATCCAGGGAGGCAATGGAGCACGCGAAAGCGCTCCTGGAACCACGATCTGATTGCCTGCCTTCAGGGAGGTTTTAAAATAATGAGAGGACTTTTTAACAAAACCGCAAACGATAATAGCGCAATTAAGAATTCGAAAAAGACGCGAAAAATAAACGGAGAGAAAATTGAAGATCAAAAGACCGGGAGAAACATAATATATCTGTGCCGCCATCTCATTGCGGGACGTTATCAGATTGTTCCGTGTGAGATAGGAGTAATGACGCCGGGTGACTATCATGAGGCTATAAAACTTCACGGCAGAGTAGCGCGGGGTTTGAGCTACGAAATTTACGTGCCGACGAGCAAAAGGGATATCAGGCGTCTGCTGGGTAAGGAAGGAATATCTATCGGAGTCTGGTTCGACGGCAGATTGATAAGTATGAGAGCCGTTGTTACAGACGGCGAATGGATGGGCGAAATACTTGCCGATATGGGCTTCGAAGAGGAACCGGAGAGTAAGTCCGTTTATACGGAACACTGCATTGTCGACAAGGAATTTCGCGGCAACAACATTCAATTTCTCACGCATTACGCGCTTGAAAACAGCTTAACTGAAAACTTCGAAGACTTTTATACCACCGTGTCTCCAAAAAACAATTTTTCGATGCAAAACGTACTTGGGTGTAATTTTGTGATAATAGGGCTCAGGGAGATGTACGGCGGTTATTTGCGCTTTATTCTAAAGAAAACCATGTCGCGATGTTTGCCTATATGGACGCACGGGCACCTCGTAATCCCGATAAGCGACACGAAACGGCAGATGGAAGCAATTGCGGAAGGCTTCGTCGGCTATAAACTAATACGTAAATCAAGGGGATTTTCCGTCCTGTACGCGCCGGCTGGCGATAATCCGCCGAAAGGTTACTGGAAAAATATCGCGCGGGAATAGCTATAAGGAATTGACGTGTAGTGCAATGCTGATAATATTATATAGTTCGTGTGTCTGTGATATTTCACGGCGCGTTAATAATACTGGTTCGAAAATTTAAAAAATAATATTTAATTTTTTGAGAGGAGTGCAACTGTATATGGCAAACAGAAAACCGGAGGATATTCGCTCCATCGCGATTGTAGGTCACGGAGGCGCGGGCAAAACCTCGCTGGTCGAGGCGATGCTTTTCGACAGCGGAGTAATAACGAGGATGGGCCGCGTCGACGACAAAAACACCGTCTCCGACTTTGACCACGAGGAACAGAAACGCACGATCTCAATAAACAGTTCGCTCTGCTCGTTCGAATACAAAGGCCGTATGATCCACACGATCGACACGCCCGGTTTTGCCGATTTTGTCGGTGAACAACGCAGCTCGATGCAGGTTACCGACGCGTTGGTATTTGCCGTGAACGGAAATTCCGGCATTGAAGTCCAAACGATGAAGCTATGGGACTACGCCACTGATTTCGACTCCGCCGCAATGTTCTACGTAAGCCGTCTGGACAAAGAGAACGCTGATTTTAACAGGACAGTTATCGACATACAAGCCGGTATTTCGAAAAACGCGTTGCCTCTATATCTCCCAATCGGGGCCGAAGCGTCTTTCAAGGGCCTTGTGAACGTACTTTCCCGCAAATCCTACACGTATAAAGGCGACGGCTCGAAGGATTTCACAGAGGGAGACGTCCCGCCCGAAATGGCGGACGCCGTATCCTCCGCGCACGAAGCGCTTATCGAGAGAATAGTCGAAGCTGACGATGAACTGATGATGAGATACCTCGACGGAGAGGAACTCGGCTTGGACGATCTCACAAACGCAATGCGCAAGGCTGTGGCGTCGCGTATACTGTTCCCGATTATTCCCGGAGCCTCCGTCCCCAACATAGGAATATTTCAGATATTAGACGCGGTAGCCGATTACCTTCCATCTCCGCTGGAAATAAAACCGCGTAAGGCAACGAAAGGCGAAGAGGAAACAGAGGTTCCCCCGGATATAAACGCGCCCTTTACATCCTTATGTTTCAAAGTAATGGTAGATCCGTATGTCGGAAAGCTCTCTTTCGTTCGCGTCTTATCCGGCAAACTCACGAGTGACCAGACGATTTTCAACGTCAGCAAGAACGAGGAGGAGCGCATCAGTTCTTTCCGTTTCCTGAGAGGCAAGGAAGGAACAGAGACGAAGGAGATCGTGACCGGAGACATAGTCGCGCTGCCGAAGCTCGACAGCGTAACCGTAGGGGACACGCTCAGCGTAAAGGGCCAGTCGGTTCTGTTCGGGCCGATTGAATTCCCCGAGCCTGTGTACAGCGTGGCGGTAACGCCTAAAAGCCGCGCGGACGAAGACAAGCTCGGCAACGCGGTTCGAAAAATATTGGATGAGGATCGGACGCTCAGCTTCCTTAAACACCCCGAAACGAACGACTCGATTCTATCCGGTATGGGCGACGTCCATCTTGACATAGCTCTGTCGCGAATAAAGGATCGCTATAAGGTTGAACTGGATACCGCGACGCCGCGCGTTCCATACCGGGAGACTATCAAAAAGAAGGCCTCCGCCCAGGGGAAATACAAGAAACAGACGGGCGGCCGCGGGCAGTACGGCGACGTCCATTTCGAACTCTCCCCGCGTGAGAAGGGTTCCGGCGTGACGTTTGAGGACAAAGTAGTCGGCGGCGTGGTACCTAAGAACTTTATTCCCGCCGCGGAGAAGGGGCTTCGTGAAGCCGCTCTCAAAGGCGTGCTCGCGGGATATCCCGCGGTCGATTTCAACTGCGCTATTTTCGACGGCTCGTATCACGACGTTGATTCGTCGGAAATGGCATTCAAAATCGCCGCTTCGATGGCATTCAAGAAAGCGTTCATGGACGCCGCTCCGATCCTTATGGAACCGATTATGAACGTGTCTGTCACCGTAACTGAGGATGACGTCGGCGACGTGATGGGCGACTTTAACAGCCGGAGAGGGCGTATAATGGGAATAGATCCTGATGGTAAGATGCAGATCGTCAAGGCCCAATGCCCGCAGGCGGAAACGTTCCGCTACGCGATAATCCTTCGTTCGATGACGAGTGGCAGAGGAACCTTCACTATGGAGTTCTCACACTACGAGGAAGTTCCCGCCGAAATTGCCAAAAAGGTCATCGAGATGGCGGAACGCGAGGAAGAAGAGGATTGATCGGCTTTTAAAAAACACTTGCCGGACGCAGGGCTCGTGTATATAATTACAACGCTTCGCAAAATGACGCGGAAATAGCTCAGTTGGTAGAGCATTAGCTTCCCAAGCTAAGGGTCGCGGGTTCGAATCCCGTTTTCCGCTCCAATGATAGCAAGGGTTTACGTCAATCGGCGTAAACCTCTTTTTTGTCCGTCGTTCCAGGCGGATCACAATATCATTTTGTGGTGTTGTGGGAACAAATCGCAAAACAACCCAAACTGTCAAACGTCGGCGATTGAATTGCTTTTACCGTCAAATAGAAGACGGAAGAACACTCTCGAAATCGAATATAGCTTCGCGGAGGTTTGTTTGTCTCGCTTGAAAAAATTTACAAAATGGCTTATTATCTTTATTAAGCAAGATAAACGGTTTACATCCACGCTGAATTTAAGGAGGAGTTTTTATGAAAAAGAACGTTATGCTTATGTTTCTCGTGATGGGATTATTTTTCGCCGGCGCTCAGACAATCACCCTCGCCGCTTTAGCGGCGGAGACCGCCCATGAAGGCAGCGTGGCGTTTTACGCCAACATCACGGCCATCGAGCCGCTGCTTGAAGATTTTGAGGGCAAATCGGGCGTAAAAGGCGAATACACCCGGATTTCCACGACCCAGTTCCTCGCCACGGTTTTCACGGAATTTGAAGCGGGAAAACTTCTTGCCGACGTCATCCAGGCGCCCATTCCGGTCATGGATCAACTGGCGCGGAACGGAGTATTGACGCCGTATGTTTCGCCATCGGCCGCAGATTACCCCGAATGGGCCAAACGGGAAAGCGACGGCGTCTATATGTTCGGCATCGAATACGTCAGCCTTATTTACAACAAAGAATTAGTGAGCCCGGAGGATGTGCCCGTACGTTACCAGGATCTGGCGGATCCAAAGTGGAAGGACAGGATCGTAATGGCGGATCCCTCCATCCATCCGACCACAATTTCCTGGCTTGTCGCGCTGAAGGAACATGTATTCGAGGACAACGAGGGCGAATGGCGCGAATTCCTGCGCGGTCTCGCGGCAAACAACCCGATGTTCGTCGCGTCCTTCGGCCCCACTCCCGCGCCTATCGCAAGCGGTGAAAAACACATCGGCATTTCCATGCCCAAATATATTATCACCAACGCTCCGGCCCCCCTGGACTGGGCGCGTATAGAACCGGTAATGGGTTCTCCGAGGGCAATAGGAATCTCGGCCAAGGCGCCTCATCCAGTGGCCGCCCGGCTGTTCGTCGATTACTGGCTCACGCAGGAAGCCGGCAGAATCCTCGCGGATCAGGTGGGCGAATACGTACTTGCTCCCGGCGTCTTCCCGCCGATCGACGGCATGGACAGGGCTAACGTAATTCCGATTGAAGAACTCGAGGATGAAGAAATCGTCCGATGGGGATCGGAGTTTAAAACAATTTTCAGCGTCAATTAAACGTCCCCTTATCCCTAAGGGAAAACGATGGAAATAAATATCAGGGGACTTCGGAAATATTTCGTTTCCGAGGGCAATACCATCAAAGCTCTCGACGATGTAGATCTGCGCATCCCGTCGGACTCGATCTATACTTTGCTTGGTCCGTCGGGATGCGGCAAGACGACTTTGCTGCGCTGTATAGTGGGGCTTGAGTCCCCTGATGCCGGCGAAATCAGCATAGGCGGCGAAGTCGTCTGGTCCGGGGAAAAAAAAATCAACATACCCACCGAAAAGAGAAAACTCGGCATGGTGTTCCAAACCTACGCCATTTGGCCCCATATGAATGTTTTTCAAAACGTGGCTTACCCTTTGCAGGTGAAAAAACTACCGAAAAATATAATCCGCGAGAGGGTGAAAAAAACCCTGGCCTTCGTACAGCTTGAAGGTTTCGAAGAGCGCCCCGCGACCAAGCTCTCCGGCGGGCAGCAGCAGCGCGTTGCCTTAGCGCGGGCGCTTGTGGCCGAACCGAAGGTTATCCTCTTTGACGAACCTCTATCCAACCTGGACGCAAAGCTAAGGGACGAGACCCGCAAAGAACTTAAAGTTTTTCTTTCGGAGTTGGAAATCACGGCCGTCTACGTCACGCACGACCGTCTCGAAGCGCTGGCGCTGTCGGACACAATTGCCGTCATGCACGGAGGGCGTATCGTCGAAACGGGCGACCCCAAGAAAATCTACTTCAACGCGGAAAGCAGATTCGTAGCGGATTTTATCGGACGCTCAAGCCTTATTGACGCAAGCGTCCAGGCCGAAGTTGAAAATCATACGGTCGTGGAATCGAAAATCGGAAGACTCATATGCGGCAAAACCGGGGAAAAAAATTTCGTTCGCGGTACGGAGGTGACGCTGTGCCTCAGGCCAGAATTTATACGTCCAAAACTTTTTGCCGATTCCGCGTCGGAGGGAACGCCGCTCAATCGAATTGCGGGCACGCTGGAAACCCTGCTATTTGTCGGCGACGCCTACGAAGGAGAGATTCGCGTCGGAGAGACCCTTCTTATGGCGCGTATCGAGCCTGACGCCAGCTTAGAGGTCGGCGACGCGGTCGTCTTCGAGATTCTTCCCGAACACTGCCACTTGGTGGCGAATAAAGCGGCGATCTGATGTCCGGACAGCATCAAAAATTGACCTGGCTGCTCGTACTGCTGGTGGGTTTTTTAACTGTCAGCCCGGTGTTTATGCTGGTTGTGGGCAGCTTTTCGGAAGGGCTCACAGTTTCCGGGGAATTCACGCTGTCAAAATATTTTTCGGCTTACACGGACCCCGATCTCTTCGAGGTACTTGCGAACACGGTGATCTTCGTCTCGGGAGCGGCCTTGTTCGCTGTGATATTGGCGCTGTTTTTGGCCTATATCTCAGTCCGCACGGACATGCCGTTTCGTTTTCTTTTTAAAATTATTCCGATCATTCCCCTGATGATCCCTCACGTCCTTTTCACGATAAGCTGGGCTATGCTGCTGAATCCTTCGAACGGAATCCTGAACTTGCTGTTAAGGCAGCTCTTCAATCTGGAACGCAGCCCGTTCAATATTTACACCCTGTCCGGAATGATCCTGGTGGAAGGGCTGCTGGACATGCCCATTGCCTACCTCGTCATCGCGCCGGCCATGGCCTCCTTCGACGCGTCTCTGGAGGAATCCTCCCGCGTCTCGGGCGCGGGCCGCCTGCGCACCTTGACGCGAATAACCCTTCCGGTGCTGAGGCCCGCCATCCTGGCGGCGTTTATTCTGTGCGTCATACGCTGCCTGGCTTCATTCGCCGTGCCCGCCGTCATGGGCATGAGGGGCAGGATCCATGTGCTGACGACCCACCTGTACCGGATGATCTCAACGGGATTTCAGGCGGACTACGGCAAGGCCGCCGCTATTGGGGTCAGCGTGCTTATAACCTCCATCATCCTGATTTATGTGTACCGTTATTTTACGTCGGCAAGCGAAAGATTTGTCACCATTGCCGGCAGGGGTTATAAACCCGCGGTGATCGAGCTTAAAAACGCGAAGATTCCGATTTTTTTAATTCTCGCGCTGATCTTGTCCGTGCTGATCGTGCTTCCGGTGCTGGTACTTGTTTATATCTCCCTCGTTCCCTACTCCATGGTTCCGAGCGCTCGGGCTTTCGGCATGATGAGCCTCAGGAATTGGGTCGTCGTCCTTAATGACCCGCTCTCGCTGAAGGCCCTTAAAAACAGCTTATTCCTCGGCGTAGCAGGCGCTTCTTTGGGCGTTATCATTTCGATCTTCGTGGCATATATAATCGTAAGAGTCAGAACGAAAAGCTCGGGCCTCCTCGAATCTTTGAGCTTCCTGTCGTTCTCCTTCCCGGGCATAGTTATCGGCGTGGGCTTCATGTGGTTTTTCGTACGCACTCCGCTGTACGCGACGATATGGGCTTTGCTCATCGGCTACATAGCGACTTACCTGCCTTACGGAATTCGTCCCCTTTCGAGCGCGTTCACGCAAATACACAACCATCTGGAGGAGTCTTCTTATGTGGCGAGCGCGGGTTTCCTCATGACATTCAGAAAGATCATCGTGCCCCTGCTCGTGCCGGGCATTGTGTCGGGATGGATATTGATGGCCACCATGCTCTTCCGCGAGCTCTCCCTTTCGGTGGTTCTTTCGAGGCCCGGCTCCGAGGTCCTTGCGGTGCAGATCCTCCGCTTTGCCGAGGATGGCCAGTGGGGAAGGCTTTCGGCTCTGGGGATAATTATGATCGCGCTGTCTACTCTGCTTGTTACGCTGGTCAATTTGATCGGCGCGAAAATCAGGCCCGGCGAATCAAAACTCAAACGGGCCCGATTGCGAGCGCTTCGAACTGAAATGTCCGGGGAAATATGATTACTCAACTTCTCGTACATATCCTGCGGTTTTGCGAAGAAAACCAGGATAATGTCGCGTACTGCCGCCGCGCTGTTTTTTATGTCGGCTATCTTTTAACGATTACAAGGACAATCGTTTAACGATTTGCTGTCGGGGTGTGCATTTTATCAATAGATAGTTACTTTGACAGAACATCAACCATCTATTGATAAAAAGTATTTTATCGGCAGATGGTTTCTCTTAAGCCCGAAAGTGCTTATTATACGGCACTTTCGGGCATTGCGTTTTTTCGTTTGTATCAAAAGATGGGGATTTGACAGCGTGTTTTTGAGCAAGCCGGGATTTGAACCTGTGCTTGTCGAGGGCTTATTTTTAACGATTTGACCTCTGGGGGTGTACAAATTTTTAAGTTGCACACCCCTGTTGAAGCTTTCTGCATTTATCTATCACATGGATTTTAATCACGATAACTTTTCCTCACCGTTATTTACCGCATTACCGTAACGGTTGAAATACCTGAAAATCTGTCATCAATCGTAATCGCGGTAATTTTCGCTGTTCCAACAGAGTGTGCCGTTACTCTGCCGTTGTGGCTGACGCTTACAACACCTCTTGGCTGTTACAATATTTAATGTTATAGTTTTTGTTGCTGTTCTGTAATCTCACGAAAAAGAGGCATTGAAAGTGAACGCTGGGGCTATATACGTGTTTGCTCAGCGGCAGAACCGGGCAAATTTTACGAATGAATCCCGAAATACTTGCAAAACAGCATAGTTATGTCATCGGATTGCGGTTTTTCCCCGGCAAAGTCCTTTATCGTGTCATACAGATTATCCACAGTCGTTTCCGGGGATTCTTCCGTAAATCTCGCGATATTCTCCAACAACCGCTCCTTGCCGTACATTTCGCCGAGGGTGTTAAAGGCTTCGGTCACGCCGTCCGTATATAACAGCAGCGCGTCGCCTTTTTGCAGGGTAAGTTCATACGAAACGAATTTTTTATTTGGAAAGACCCCCAACGGCGGGGATTTCGGCAGATCGAGATAGCAAACCTCATTGCTCCCTTTACGATAAAGAATCGGCGCGTTATGCCCGGCGTTGACGTACGTATATTTGCCCGAGGGAATATCCAAAACGGAATAATAGGTCGTTACAAACATACAGGCGTTGTTTTCGGCGCGGAGCAAGCTGTTTACCACTCCTAAAATCTCTTCGCAGGGCAAGTCTTTATTATTTTTGATAAGAATTTTCGCTATAACCATAAACAGGGCGGCCGACACGCCTTTTCCCGCAACGTCCGCTATGACGAGCGCTATTTTGGTCTGTTCGTCGTCAAGAAAAAAGAAGTCGTAAAAATCGCCTCCAACTTCTTTAGCCGGTTTCATAAAAGCGGCCAAGTACAAATCTTCCCTGTCGGTGTAAGGCGGGGAAATTTGGGGCAGCATGCCGGTTTGAATATCGGCGGCTATGCGCAGTTCGCTGTTGA
>Ga0099364_10004924_pt1 | contig 20016 bp, 15 predicted proteins | sample TergutTh196P3_FD_73070 | JGI IMG/M metagenome (GOLD analysis project Ga0099364, IMG submission 73070) | Microcerotermes parvus P3 segment gut microbial communities from Pointe-Noire, Republic of the Congo - Th196 P3 | ecosystem: Host-associated > Arthropoda: Insects > Digestive system > Gut ... | reverse complement strand
TATGTCAAAAGAATTAGAGATACCTGCAAAGTATGTTTCTTTTGCAATGGAAGACGACATACGACAGACATGGGTAGCTAACAATTATGCCATGGAAGGCATTGTGCATCAATATGATGGTGAAAGTCATACAGACGCTTGGGGTATCAAGTGGGTAAAGGTAGGGCCATTTAATCAGATAGCGCATTATCCTTTGGCGGAGGCATCGGATGAGGAAATATCACGTTATGCCTTTCCGTATAGCCGTATTCCGGAGTTACTTCAAAATATGATTCCGGTAATCGCTTTGAAAGAAACGTATTTTATAGGCTGTGATGTGTCTCCGTGTCTATTTGAATTGCTTTGCAGACTGAGGAATATGCAAAATGCGATTCTTGACTTTCTAATCAATCCCGAATTAACGGATCGCCTCTTGGAGAAATCAACCGACTTTGCCGTCACTATATCGCAGGAAGCCGTCAACAGGTTTGAGCTTGATTGTTTATGGACGGGCGATGATGTAGGAGGACAGCAAGCGATGATATTAGACCCTGATATGTGGCGAAAAAGGGTGAAGCCTCATTTGAAAAAAATTATTGAAGTCGGGAAAAAACAGGGACTGTGGATAGCTTTTCATAGCTGCGGGGCGATTCGTCCTATCATCCCCGACCTGATAGAAATCGGAGTCAACCTGCTAAACCCTGTTCAAGCGAACTGTCCAGGGATGGACCCCTTGGAAATTAAGAAAGAATTTGGAAAAGATTTGTCCTTTATGGGCGGGGTTGATACGCAGGACCTGCTTTCTAACGGTACGGCGGCTGAAGTCCGAAGGGAAACGGAAAAACTAATAGATGGCATGATGGCCGGCGGCGGAGGCTATATACTGGCCGCATCTCACGCCATTCCACCGGAAACTCCCATCGAAAATATTTACGCCCTGTACGAACCGGCCGGGGTTTCAAAAGAAAAAATATTGGATAATGCAGCGGATATAAGGAAAAAAATGTAATATGGACAAAAAGATGGATTATTGTACGGAAATAAATCGATTACGGAAAGAGAAGAATGCAATCATACTGGCTCATTATTATCAGACGGCTGATATTCAGGATATTGCCGATTGTGTGGGCGACAGTCTTGCGTTAGCCCAATGGGCGGCAAAGACCACAGCCGACATCATTGTACTGTGCGGCGTTCATTTTATGGGCGAAACGGCAAAGCTGCTCTCGCCCGAAAAAAAGGTGTTAGTTCCCGATATGAACGCCGGTTGTTCATTAGCCGACAGTTGCCCGGCAGAGGCATTTGATAAGTTTATCCGGGCTTACCCCGGATATCAGGTGATTTCGTATGTCAATACAACTGCCGCCGTCAAAGCGTTGACGGATATCGTTGTCACCTCAACCAATGCGCGTCGGATTGTAGATTCTTTCCCTGAAGACGCGCAACTGATTTTTGGTCCCGACCGTAATCTCGGCAATTACCTGAACAGTATCACCGGACGCCGGATGCTGCTTTGGGACGGGGCGTGCCACGTACACGAACAATTCTCGTTAGAAAAAATATTGTCGCTCAAAAAAGAACACCCTGAAGCTGAGGTGATAGCCCATCCCGAATGTAAGCAACCGGTTTTGACAGTAGCCGATTATATCGGTTCCACTGCAGCGCTTATTACCTATGCAACGCAATCACCGAAAACATCGTTTATTGTAGCGACCGAGAGCGGCGTAATCCACGAAATGCGCAAACAGAATCCTGAAAAGACGTTTATTCCGGCTCCGCCCAATGACAGTACATGCGCCTGTAACGAATGTAATTTTATGCGCCTCAACACGATGGAAAAACTATACCTGTGTCTGCGCGACGAAATGCCAGAAATCATCATCGACCCTGACATCCGTGAGCGAGCCGTCCGACCTATCCGCAGGATGTTAGAGCTATCTTAATGTAATTCAGCTACTCCAAACGTAAATTTTGCCTTCTCTGATGAGAATCTGATTCATCTTTTGCCGAAGCAATTCGGGAAATATGATTCAAATCTGAAAGCCGTTCTTTGATAATATTGCAATAATTAAGTTCTTTTTCAATACCTATCCATTTTCTTTGATAAGCTTCGGCAACGGCATAAGTGGTACCCGAACCTCCAAAAGGGTCAAGGATATAACTATCTTGTAATGAAGAAGAAAGGATTATTTTCCGTAAAAGTTCAACAGGTTTTTGCGTTTCATGCGGATATTTTTCCCACGCGCCATTGGAAATTGTCGGTATTTCCAACACATCCTTAGGCTTTGCTCCCAATGGATTGGGCTCCCATTCGTAACTTTTCCCGTTTTGACCGTTAGCGTACTGCGACGTTTCAGCTTGTTTTCGTTTAGGATACTTTATTGTATGACCATTGTACGGAATACGAATCTCATCCACATTAAAAATGAAACTATTGGTTTTTCTGAAATGGATGATGCTCTCATGTGAGCGACCCCAGTCTTTCCCCAAATTGGCTTTGTTCCGGTAATACCACACAAGCCACCTGCAATTTTTAAAATAGGGGGATGCTACATATTTGATGTCAGCCAGAATTTCCGAAAAACCGCAAATATAAAGGGAGCCGGTTTTCTTCAAAACCCGTTGCGCCTCTCTAACCCATTCCAACGTCCAAGCAAGATACTCATTTTGAGACTTGAAATAATCCCAATCCGCTTTTTTTATGTTATACGGAGGGTCGGCAAAAATCAAATCGATAGAATTTGATTCTAATCTTTGCAAAAAACTAACTGAATCACAGTGATATAATTCTCCAAACGTTGTTTGGAAAAAAGGGGTGGTTTCCGTATAAAATTTTTCCATATCCTTATGAAATCTTATGCATGATTACGCAACAAAGATAAGAATAATCGTTGAAATAAAAAAAATTATCCAATACAAGTGTTGGATTTGATTTTTTTTTCTAAATTTGCATTTCTTAATGAAGGTTATGTATGAAAAAGATATTTAGTAAAGTGTTATTTGTGTGCGGTATGCTGTTTTCTTGCGCTTGTTGCGCTCAGAAACCAACATTTGATTCTGTGTCGGCGGAGGAGTTTGAGCGGCTTTTAAAAGATAACCGGGAGGTGCAGTTAGTCGATGTTCGCAGGCCGGAAGAGTTTGAAGCGGGGCATATTGAAAAAGCCGTTTTGATCAATGTGCAGGATTCGGGTTTTATTACACAAGCGAAGTCGTTGTTAGACAAGTCAAAACCTGTCGCCGTTTATTGCAGGAGCGGACGGCGTAGCAAGGAAGCGGCTAATTTGCTGGTAAAAGAAGGGTTTCGCGTTTATGATTTGGATAGCGGATACCTTGGCTGGATGGCGTATATAAATTCAAAAAAATAAAAGTTATGGTTGAACGGGATTATATCATGCGACTTTTGCAGGATTTTTTCACTATGATAGCGAAATTAGTGCGGCTGAAAGTGGAAGAACCGGACATGACAAAGGTACAGGAACGGTTCGATGAGATGTACAGGCAGTTTTTTCGCCGTCAGGCGCAACATTTTTATGATACCGACAAGGAGGAAATTTTAGAAGAATTGTCGAAAGAGGAACTGAGCGAAACCGAACAGAATGCCATGATACAGATGCTTTCAGAGTTGCTGTATCAGGATGGATTGATCAAAAAAGATAAGACGGAAAAATGTATGCTCCTCGAAAAATCATTGTTCCTGATGCAATATTTAGAGCATTTCAGCAAGACCTATTCATGGGAAAGGGAACAGAAAATGAGCGATATAACTAAAATATTGACGGAATATTAATGTAGTTTTCAGTTTTCAGTTTTCAGTTATCAGTTATCAGTTATCAGTTTTCAGTTTTCAGTTTTCAGTTATTCTAATCACACCCAAGTTATGAAAATTTACCATTAATCATTAATCATTAATCATTAATCATTTTTTACGTATGAATAAATTAGTTATAAGTATTTGGATATGTGCCGCTTCTGCATTTTTATCAGCAAAAGCGGAAGAAGCGCGTTTATTACGTTTTCCTGCTACGAACGGTACGGAGATCGTATTTACCTACGCGGGCGATTTATATAAAGCGCCGATCGCAGGCGGTGAGGCGAAGCGGCTTACTTCGCATGTAGGCTATGAGATGTTTCCCCGTTATTCGCCCGACGGAATGACGATTGCATTCACCGGACAATATGATGGCAACACGGAAGTGTATACGATTCCTTCAGAAGGAGGCGAACCGTTACGGTTGACATATACCGCTACCAATGCGCGCGACGACCTCGGCGACCGCATGGGACCTAATAATATCGTGATGTGCTGGACAACTGACGGACGCCAAATCGTTTACCGTAACCGTATTAGCAGCGGATTTAACGGAAACCTGAAACTTGTGTCGAAAGAGGGCGGCCTCTCAGAACCGATCCCCTTACCCGAAGGAGGATTCTGCAGCTATTCGTCTGACGGTAAAAAATTGGCGTATAACCGCGTAATGCGCGAGTTCCGAACCTGGAAATATTACAAAGGCGGCATGGCCGACGACATCCGGATTTACGATACGGAGAAGAAAACCGTCGAAAACATCACGAATAATGATGCACAGGATATTTTTCCGATGTGGATAGGCGAGGAGATTTATTTTGCTTCCGACCGCGACCGGACAATGAATATTTTTGTGTACAATACACGAACAAAAGAGACGTCGAAAGTTACAAATTTTACCGAGTATGATGTGAAATTTCCTTCTACCAACGGCAAATTGATTGTCTTTGAAAACGGCGGCTACCTTTATAAATTAGACCCTGCCGTGAAGAAAGCGGAAAAAGTGACGATAACGCTCACGTCCGATTATACGTATGCGCGCAGCGAAATAAAGGAAGGTGGCAAATATCTTTCGTCGACAAGTATTTCGCCCGACGGCAAACGCCTTGTCGTTACCGCGCGCGGCGAACTGTTTAATGTGCCGGCAGAGCAGGGAGTAACGAAGAATATTACGCGTACACCCGGAGCGCACGAACGAGCCGCCTCCTGGTCGCCCGACGGGAAACACATCGCATACATATCCGATGCGACAGGCGAAACGGAGCTTTACATGCAGCCTGCCGAGGGAGGCGAGAAAATAACGCTGACAAAAAATAATGATACCTATATCCGCGATTTCGAATGGAGTCCGAACAGTCAATACATCGTTTATACCGATCGGAAAAACAGGCTTGTACTCCTGAATGTGCAGAATAAAAACAAGACCGTTGTCATTCAAGACCCTGTCGGTGCGCCGCGTAGTGTCAAATTTTCGCCCGACAGCAAATGGCTGACCTATACGCGGGAGGCCTCCAACGAATTTTCGGTTATATATGTCTATAACTTAGCCGATAAAAAAGAATTTCCGGTTACCGACCATTGGTATAGCTCCAGCTCTCCCGTCTTTAGTACGGACGGGAAATATTTGGTTTTCACCTCTTCACGCGATTTTACGCCGACTTATGGAACAAAAGAATGGAATCATATCTATGGCCGGTCGGACAACGGGGTCTATCTCGCCTTGCTGAAGAAAGATACCCCATCGCCGTTCTTGCAGAAAGACGACGGGAACGAAGTGAAAAAAGTGGAAGTGAAGGTCGAAGAAGGAAAGAAAGTGGAGGAAACAAAGAAAAAAGAGGATGACGATAAGGCGGAAAAGAATGTAGTCATTGAAACAGATGGCCTTCCCGACCGCATTGTAAAAATACCCGTCAACACAGGCGCTTCCGGCAGCTTTTATTCGGACGGCAAAAAGGTCTATTATGCGCGCGGAGGCGGTATGTTTGTGTATGATTTAGAGAAAAACAAGGAAGACAATTTAGTGGAAGGAGCGCGTATGTGGGTGGAGCCGGGAGGCAAAAAAGCAGGATTCATGCGGAGCGGACAGATTTATATCACGGATATACCGTCAGGAAAAGTAACCCTTGATAAGCCTGTTAATCTGTCGGATATGAAGATAACCACCGATTATCCGCAGGAATGGGCGCAAATCTTTGATGAGGCATGGCGCGCTTTCCGCGACGGTTTTTATGTGGAGAACATGCACGGCGTCGACTGGCAAGCCATGAAAAAGAAATATGCGGTTCTCATGCCTTATGTGAAGAACCGCTTAGACCTGAATTATGTGATCGGCGAGATGATCAGCGAACTTAACTGCGGACATGCGTATATCTCTACCGGCGAAATGGAACGCCCGCGACGAATTAAAACCGGTCTGTTAGGTGCAGAAGTATCGCGCGATAAAAGCGGTTTCTTCCGAATAGAAAAGATTTATAAAGGCGAGAGATGGAGCGCCGACCTTAGGTCGCCGTTAATGGATGCAGGTATTGAAGCCAAAGATGGCGATTTCATTGTAACCATCGATGGGGTTCCCACCAATACGGTGAATGATTTATATTCCCTGCTTGTCGGAAAAGCGAATGTGCCGACCGAAATAACGCTCAACAGTTCGGCCTCCTTAGCCGGCGCCCGCAAAGTCGTTATTCGTCCGTTAGAACAGGAATATTCGCTCATCCATTACCAATGGGTGCAGCGTAATATTGAAAAAGTAGACAAGGCTTCCAACGGTAAAATAGGATATATTTATATCCCGGATATGGGCGCAGAAGGTCTCAATGAGTTTGCCCGCTATTTTTATCCACAGCTTGATAAGGAAGGCCTGATCATTGATGACCGCTCCAATGGAGGCGGTAATGTTTCGCCGATGATCCTCGAACGATTGGCGCGCGAGCCTTACCGTATGACGATGTACCGGGGAACGACACGTAACGGTACAATACCCAATGCCGTACAGGTTGGCCCCAAAGTGTGTCTTATCGATAAATATTCGGCTTCCGACGGCGATCTGTTCCCCTGGGGATTCCGTGCGCTCGGCATCGGCAAACTGATCGGAACACGCACCTGGGGTGGAATAGTAGGAATCAGCGGTTCACTGCCCTTCATCGACGGGACGGATTTACGTGTCCCTTTCTTTACAAGCTATAACATGGATGGCGAATGGATCATTGAGAATCATGGCGTCGACCCCGACATCTATATCGACAACGACCCTGTCAAAGAATGGAACGGCGAAGACGAACAGTTAGAACGCGCCATCGAAGAAGTAATGAAAGAATTAAAAACCCGTAAACCCTTACCACAAACCCCGGCGCCGCGGGTATGGAACAAATAAATTATGGTTAAGAAATCAGCAAATCAATCCGGCCAGTTAAGCCCGGATAATTACATCCGAAAAAAATCCAGGAATTTACAGATAAAAGAATGTTTTATCAACAAAGGATGGAAGGATGGGAAGTTATGTAATATTATCATTATAAGACAACATACTAACGGTAATGTTACCTTTTGCATGTATATGGTAGATTTGAATTGTCTGGGAGTTAAGGAGTCATTTTATCAGTTTAATGTACCTAATGCGAAACTGGAAGATTTTTTAAATGAATCTAAAAAATATTATAACACGTCCTTCATTAAAGTTCCTTACAAATTGGTCCATAATATTATTCATGCCGGCATTGAATTTGCGGAAGAGTATGGTTTTAAGCCCTGTAAGGAATTTACTTCCGTTACCGGCTATTTTCTTGAAGAAGATACGGATGCAATTCCTTTGATACAGATTGAATGTGGAGGAAAGGATGGGAAACCGCTCTATGTAAACAATGGATATGAATCCGCTTTTCTTGAAAAGCAAATTTTAGCGCAATTGAAAAAAACAGCCGGCGAAGGCAATTATCACTTTATAAGTGCGATTCATAATGATGATGAGCCGCTTTACGAAGAAACAGACGCGACTGATGAAGAACTCGAAATTAATGAAGAATTTTCAAAATATAAAAAAGAATTAGAGGCGTTAAACAAAGAAGACCAAAAAAAATTGTTCCTGCGTTTATTTAAAAACCAGGAAAAAAATGAAGATGCGGATTTACACAGGCTGTATATCTTAAGTGTAATTTTAGCGAAAGATATTACCGACAACGCAGATGTTGAAGAACATCTCAAACGATTAGAGGAAACATTTGATATAAATTTTGTTGAATTTGAAGTGATTCCAAATACACTTTTATTAGACACAAATAGTAAGGATATAGAAAAGGTGTCCGCACTGTTGACGCACACCCTGACTGCGATTGATTTAGATTCAAAGCCGAAAAAAGCGATTGCTTATTTTAGAGAAATAATGGGTGACATCCCTGTTACCAATTTTTTGGAAATGTTTTATTTACAAAGAAAAAACAGTAAAGAAGCCATTAAAAAAATGAAAGAATGTTATCAAAAATATCCGGATTATTTAATGTTTCAAGTACATTATTATTTTGAATTACTTCATGAAAGAAAAAAAGTCGACCCGGTATTATTTGAAAACCTTTTAAGAGATAAACAATTGGACGTGACCGAGTTTGAGGCCGACATCTATTTTTATTTTTATACTTTCATTTTGCTCGCTGATGATAATACCGATATTTCGGTATTGATGGCATACATTAATTTTATCAAATCGCAAGATTTTATTAAGAAAAGTACTTATAGGTCTATTTTTATTTACCTCAATATCGGAATAAGGCAAAAGGTATATGATTATTTACAGTCAAATGGGTCTGAAAACATAGGAAAAACGTACATTTATTAAATTATAATGCATCATGAACATCACAAGAAGAAATTTTCTGAAAACAACAGCCGCTGCGGCTGTAGCGCTGCCGACGATGAGAGCGGGCGCTCTTGGCAAAGTGTCGGCCAATGATAAACTGAATGTAGCTTTGATAGGTTGCAAGAGCATGGGATGGGGTGATTTAACCGATATGATGTTGCATCCGGACGTCGAATGTGTGGCCTTGTGCGACATCGACAAGACCATATTGGAGAACCGGAAAGCCGACCTCATCAAAATGGGACGGAAAGAACCGGCTTTATATGGCGATTACCGCAAATTGCTCGAACGCAAAGATGTGGAGGCGGTTATCATCGGTACACCCGACCACTGGCACTGCCTGCAAATGGTCGACGCCTGTGCGGCAGGAAAAGATGTATATGTCGAAAAACCGATAGCCAACAGCATCGCCGAATGTGACGCCATGGTTGCCGCTGCCAAGAAATACAGCAGGGTAGTGCAGGTAGGACAGCAACAACGAAGTAGCGGACACTGGCAGGAAATGGTTGAATATCTGCGCACTGGCAAACTCGGAACGATCGGCAGGGTGCATATCTGGGGCAACTTTACCTATGCCGCCGTTACTCCAAAACCCGATTCGGCTGTGCCCGAAGGTGTTGACTTTGATACCTGGTTAGGGCCAACCCCCCTAAGAACATTCAACGAACAACGATTCCACGGCCTCTGGCGCATGTTCTGGAATTACGGAGGCGGACTGATGACCGACTGGGGCGTCCACCTGCTCGATATGGGACTGTGGGGACTGAATGTCACCGGTATGCCGAACAAAATAGTAGCGACAGGCGGTAAATTCTACTTTCCACAAGGTGCGCACGAGACGCTCGATTCACAGACCGTGAGCTATCTGTTCGACAACTGTATCATGAGCTGGGAACACAATGCAGGCGTACAGACAGGCCCTTATAACCGAGATTACGGCGTACTTTTCAAAGGAACGAACGGTACACTCGTTGCCGACCGCAACAACTGGGTCGTTATCCCCGAACAGGATGGCAGAAGAGGCCCTAAAACCCCCGAAGTCAAAGTGGAAGCCGACAATCAGGACCATAAAATACATGTCCGGAATTTTATCGAATGTGTGAAAACAAGAAATTTTCAAACAGCCTGCACCATCGAAAACGGAAGCCTTTGCGCAAAATACGCCCATCTGGGGAATATAGCCGCAAGGCTGAATACAGCGCTTGTATACGACGATGTAGCGAAATCATTCAAAGGAGCGCCCGAAGCTGATAAATTCCTCAAACCCGATTACCGCGCCCCCTGGAAATTCCCTGAATGACTTTCCAAGTCATGTGATTACTTCACAAGCTACCAATAAATATCGTCGGGTTCATCATACCTCAAAATAAAACCCTTTTTCAGATAACTCCTTATATTTCTGTTTGTCGAAGCTGTAAATTTTCGGCGCTTTGTGGGGTACATTGTCTTTCAACTTGTGATGGTCGATGAGTAAACCGGTACTTAGTATTTTCTTGCGGAAGTTGCGACGGTCTAACTTGGTTTGCAACACCGTTTCGTAAAGACGGTGAAGGTCGGGAAAGGTGAACCGCCCGGGCAGGAGTTCGAACCCGATAGGCTGATAGCGAAATTTCCCTTTAAGACGTTCGATAGCGACGTTTAATATCTCCCGATGGTCGAAAGCCAATGGCGGAACTTTTGTCAAGGGGAACCATTGTACCCGCACCGTATCCATACCGGCTTGCGCCACATAATCGGCTAACTTTACCAAAGCATAGTAGGCGATACTTATCACACGGTAGCGCGGGTCACGATCTACAGCCGTGAAGGTGAATAGCTGCTCCATAAAGATATTTTCAAGACAAGTCTCCTGCTTTAGCTTTCGCCGGGCGCATGTCTCTGCATCTTCATTCATATCAATAAAACCGCCCGGCAATGCCCAGCAGTTTTTGAAAGGCGCTATCTCGCGCTCAATCAGCAGGATTTTCAGTTCGCTCTCATCAAAGCCGAAGATGACACAGTCGGCAGTGACAGCCGGACGCGGATATTCATAAATATAAGACACTTTGATTAATTTTCAACAGTTTTTATTATCCTCAGGCCGTACATCTCCTGTAAACGGGAAAAGGCCTTACCGGTCGCTTCTTCGAAGCCGGGGATGGGCGAGGTGCAATCTTCTAACAAGGTGAAACGGCGGGTGAGGTCGGGTCTGTCGGCAAAATGCTCCAATATTTGAGTAAAAGAAGCCAGCACGCAATGGCGGGAGGCTTCTCCCGCCACATACACCTCATCGGCTTCCCCCACCGCATCGAGTATGGCTGTATTTACAAAACCTTCAGGGTCGTATTCGGCGCGGATGATACCATACATTTCCGACCATGGGTTCTGTCCTTTGGCAACAAGCGTTGGTCTATACCGGCGGGCTGCGGAATGAAAATAGAGCATACGGGTGAACTCGCCCTCTAAATCGGCGCCATAAGTGCCGGCCAAGCAATGATAAGGCCAGATACAAAGCTGCTTTTTGCCTGTCGTTTCAAGGTTTTGCAGATATGTCAGCGCCCTCTCACATTCGTTGTTGACTGGCAACCAACGACCTTTATGTACATCGTCGAATGTGATGACGGTGAACGGCGCCGGTTGCCCTCCTTGTGGATTCGTCCACCAGCACGGATGGAAAATCTGTGATGCCGAATGGGTGTCCAAGCTACAAAGAATGTGCGTCAGCCGTTCGGCATTGTTGTATATCCAACGGGTGAGGCGCGCTACATCGCCTTTTGAGCCTGGAACCGCCAGACTGCCCAAGCCTTCCATAAAATCGTTCTGTACGTCAATGGCTAACAGAATTCTCTTTGTTGTATCATCTTTCGCTTGTGATAGTTTTTCACTTTCACCAAAAGCGATGACTTCGGCCATGTTTGTTATGCCTTGCCGCGAGGCGATGTCGTCTATATTGACGATCTGATTATAAGCTGTTTTCATTAGAGAATATAATAACTGAATAATATAATAACTGAATAACGGATTTTTTCATCAATGTTTGGGGGTAGGGGATTCTTTTGAAAAAATGGGGATTTCGGCATGTTTGTGTGCTGACATCGTTATCCGTTTTTTTATCATGTCGTCTGTTTCCGGGTTTCCTGATGTACCATTGATGATGTAGGCGTCAATCTGGGCGTATGTCATGCCTAATTCGTCCTCGTCTGTCTGTCCTTCCCAAAGTCCTGCCGACGGTTTCTTGTCGATAATACTGTCCGGCGCTTCCAAATAGCGGGCGAGCGTGTATACTTCCTGTTTGGTGAGATTACCCAATGGATTGAGGTCGCTGGCGCCGTCACCCCACTTGGTAAAATATCCCACCGTACGCTCGGAAAGGTTGCCTGTCCCTATCACAAAACGACTGTTGAGCTGTGCAAACTGATAGAGGTAGGTCATCCGTACACGGGGACGGATGTTGGAGCGACTCAACTGTAATTGCATGCCGGACGCCTTCGTAGAGACGTCCCCACTATCGGGTATGGTTAGTGCATCAACAGCCGGTTTGATGTCGAATACATGATAAGGGAAATTGAATTTATCAATTAATTCCATGGCATGAGTCATGCTTTTCGTATTTTTCATGTCGTCGCCGTATGGCATCAACACTAAATGTACATCCACTCCGGCCACTTGGCACAACCGAGCGACAACACTGCAGTCGAGGCCGCCGCTCATCCCCAACACTACCCCTTTTCGATGCGCCTGCGTCACAATACCCTTTATCCAGGCTGCTATTTCATTGGCATAACCTGCCACATTCCCTTCATTAATAAAAAATGTTTTCATATAAAAAATGATTAATTCCTAATTAAAATAAACTCTTTTCGACTCGTCCGCCACCCGTTCCCTTATTTCATCAAACGATTGTGTATAGATAAATTTGCTGTCTACAAAGAAGTCCTTCAACAGGTTTATGTCTTCCAAATCCCGGATGCTGACCGGATTCAAGTCGTCTATTAAACGGTAGTCGTTGTCACGAAAGACTACTGCCACTAATCCCCGTTGCGACGTTTTGAAGTTCCCGGTATCGGTTGCCGGACGTTTTTGGATAGCTTTGAAAACGCCGTCTACCTCTTCGGCTGTGCCTTTCAGCGCAAAACCGAAGGTGTCGCGGGTGACATACTGATAGGTGTACGAACCAATGCCTAACGATGTGTTGGTGCTGGCAAATCCTTTTTTCATCAGTCCTTCGCTTATCCGTCGAGCGCGGTCGGGCGTGATGGAATCACCATAGATGACTCCAATATGCGGGTCGAGTTCTTTGTAACCTTTCGCGTTCACACTGCCGCCGAATATTTCGTATAGACGTTCTACAATGCCCTTGCGTATCGTCTCTCTATCCGACGCTTCGTCGCCGCAGATGATGTCTACCGGCTCGCCGCTGTCAGGACGGATGACCACCTTCCCCTCACGATTCATTACTATATCCCTGATTTGCGGTAACACATAGTCTACCACGTTCCACAGGTCATACGTGTCTGATACGATGGAAATATTACCACTCGGATACACGCGAGTTATCAGGTGTTGGAATGCTTCTACTTCGTGTTCGCCGTAGGAGCACATCACGCTATGTTCGGTTGAGGGCGTGTAGGCCAGTACATCTTTCCCGGCGGCATAGTACGTTTTTAAATACTCCCTCACAGCTACTGTCGCCGAGACGCCGAAGCTGAGCAGATGGCCGGCGGCGACGCGGTAAGCCCCCTCCGGTGCACTCATCCCGCGCATCGAGAAGTCGCCTGCTTGCATGAACACACGTGTAGGGTCGCTTGTGAGTGCGGCATAACGGCACAGTATTCGTTTGTACAGGTCGGCAATAGTAGCCGATGTCATGGCTGCCCAGATGTAGGACGACAACTGTGTTTCCAAATAGCCGGGTAGCCAGGCAAAATGCGGATGCGTGTTTTCGATGGTGAACATCGGCACGCCAATTGGCGTAAAACTTCCTTCCGGTAATGATTTGATGCGGATGGGCAGATAACCTAACCGGTGCAATTCGCTAATGTGGCCGGCATCATGACTTTGTGCAAAATGCGGGTTAGTACGAATGAATACGTTTTCTACAGCTTCGAGGTAGTCGGCTGTCACCTGCTCTTCGGGTTTGGCGAAAAAATGCTCGTCGAAAGCCTGCGTTATTTCAGCTAATGCGCCCTGTAAACCGAAAAAGACGACGTGCGTAACGCCTTCGATGCGCGACATGCGCGGCGTCCATGTTTCGTACACCCGGTTGACGCCTTCGGGGTACTGGTCTTTGTGGCACAGCTTGTATCCGTCTGTCCACAAGATAGGATTGCGGTTCATTTTCTTAAACATAACGGTCGATATCTATGGGTAAATATTCTATTTTCGGGTGTTGGCGATCTAACATGGAAGCGCTGGTAAAGATACGGTTGACAGGTGAATTGTCAGCTAATAATAGACCGTTGAAAACGGTAGGCTCACAGTGTGCAACGACTAACAAAACCTCGCTGGCGCCCAATTCGCGCAAGATGTTTCCTGCCATGAAAAACGTTCCGCCAGCCGAACATAAATCATCGATGATAATACATTTTGCACCGGGGACTATCGTTCCTTTCTTTAGTTTCATCCCTTCAATGCGACCGGTAACAGGATTGCGCGTCTTTTCAAATACGCATATATTTTTTAAACCGCTATTCCGGTATCGGTCGGCTGCCCCTTTGTCAGGGAAAACGATGCGGTCGTTGTCCGTGAAACCGCTTTTTTGCAGGATGGCAGGTAGCCAATCCATCACAGGGTAGATGGCTATGGCGCGTTCCAACAGTTTCAATGTCACGCGTGAATGAGGCTCCACTACTACTATTATATTGAAATGCAGGCTGTTGATAAAACGGCAAACATACTGTAAGGTATAAAAGCATCCTTCAATCTTACGGTCCATGCGACTGTATGGCATATAATGGATTACAAGCCTGCAAGGCGTATGAAGTTCATCCAAACGCCATTTGACGAACATCAGACGGACGAGGTCGCCGTCGTCCGTATACTTAAATTCGAGAATATTCCGTAGGGGAAGTATTTTTTCATCAATATCCCTTACCTTGGTTTCGTTGTTCGGAAATCTTTCGGTGACGATTTCCTGTTGATTAAGCATTATCATGACATAATATTTATTAAGTAGCAAAAACAATTGCGTACAAAATACGCATTGCAATATTCATGCCAAAAATTCGATTTGGCGCATTATTTGCGTATTATTTACGCAAAATAACTGTAAATATGTTAATAATGTGATATTTAAACCCCGTTTAAACCCTGTCATTTTGTCAGACACCGTCATTGAGAGAAAAAGTAACAACGGCATCCTGCCGTTGCAAAACATGCTACCAATGAAAGTATTAAACAGGGCGTAAATGACGCTGATTCCCGTCATTGCGAGGCTCGAAGCAATCAGGGAAAATACCCAGTAAATCATTTTGTTATGTTTAGTTGGATATTTCTGATTTTTCTTGTATGTTTGCGGGTAGAATTTAAGTTATGAGACTTTTGAAAACATTCGCCCCGCCGACGCGCCGATGGTTTGAGCGCTCTTTAGGCAAGCCTACCGCCGTGCAGCAAGAGGCTTGGCCTGCCATCGCGTCGGGTCAACATGTCTTGGTGTCAGCCCCCACCGGAACAGGAAAGACGCTTTCGGCTTTTTTGGTGTTCATCGACCAAATGATGACCCTGGCAAACGCCGGCACGCTAAGTCCGGGTTTACAGTTAGTCTATATCTCGCCCTTAAAAGCATTAGCCACCGATATTCGCGAGAATCTGTACCGCCCTTTATACGGTATTGCGAAAGAAAGTGGCGTCGTCTGTCCCCTGACCGTTGCAGTCCGTACCGGCGACACCTCTGCCGCTGAGCGAAGTAAAATGGCTCGTAAACCACCACATATCCTGATTACTACTCCCGAATCGCTGTACCTGCTGTTGACTGCTGTCTCAGGTCAAAAAATGCTAAAAACAGCCCGTGCCATTATCATTGATGAACTTCATGCGATGATTGATACAAAACGCGGCGCACATTTGATGTTTTCTCTGACGCGGTTGGATGCCTTAGCCGGTCGACCCTTACAGCGCATAGGTCTTTCCGCCACCATTCAGCCGCTGAGCTTGTCGGCCGATTATCTGTCAAATGGCGATACGACCGTTCAAGTTATAGCGCCCGCCATGCACAAAGAATTTGATATAAAAATCGCAAACCCTTTCTCCGGCGCTATACAGTCCGAAGGCGGAATTTTGTCTGCTATAACCGCAAAGAAGTCAGAGAGTTCTATTTGGCCTGAGATAGCCCGCGATGTAGCAGCTTTATGCGAAGGCGTCCGAAGTGTTATCGCATTCAATGAGGGACGCTTGATGTCGGAAAAATTGGCCTGGTACGTCAATCAATTGAAAGGGGATGGTTTTGCGCGTACCCATCATGGGTGCGTGTCGAAAGAGCAGCGTTTTGAAGTCGAGAATAACCTGCGAGCCGGGAAGCTCCGCTTATTATGCGCCACCTCTTCCATGGAATTGGGTATTGATGTAGGTGAAATCGACAGGGTTCTTCAGATCGCCTGTCCCCCCTCTATTGCCGCCTTGATGCAACGACTTGGGCGCGCCGGGCATAATCCCGGGCGGATAAGCCTGATGTATATGTTCCCGCGCACAATGCCTGAAGGCTTGTATTGCGCTTTGACAGCGCAGACAGCCCGTGAAGGGGGTATCGAAAAGTGTCGCCCGCCGCGCCTGTGCTTCGATGTGTTGGCGCAACACTTGGTTTCAATGGCGGCGGTCGGCCGTTATACCGTTGACGATGTAATGTCACTACTGCCCCATGCCTATCCTTTCCGTGAGGTGTCGCGAGAGGATGTATGCGCCATTTTACGCATGTTGGCAGGCGATTATGAACATAAACGCGACCAACCCGTACACCCGCGCCTTCATTACGACCGTATCCATGAACAGGTTGAAGGCGACGCCTACAGCCGACTGTTAGCCGCTTCGTCGCCGGGTACTATTCCGGATACGGGCATGTATGCCGCAAAAACAAGGGAAGGAGTGAAAATAGGCGAGTTGGATGAGGAATTTGTGACAGAGCAGCGTGCCGGATATAAATTTCTTTTAGGCGCTTTCGCCTGGCGGATTGAATCGATAAACAAGGACACAGTCACTGTTACCCAAACGACACAGGAAGGTGCGCGGCCTCCCTTCTGGCGCTATATGCACCAAAGCCGGAAATTGCAGACCGGCCTTGCCTTCGGACAACGGATGCGGCAGCTTACTGAAGCGGCCTATTCCGGTAACCTGCTTCCTGAACTTCAGGCGCTGGGACTTGAAGCGCGCGCCGCCCAAAGTACCGCCGATTTTATCATGCGGCAGTTGGAAGCTACCGGCCTCCTGCCCGACGACCGCACATTCATAGCGGAACATTTCTGCGATGCGACCGGACTTTATCAGGTAATTATTCATTCGATTTACGGTCGGCAGGTGAACGCACCCTTATCCATACTGCTGGCGCTGGCGGCAAAAAACCTGACCGGCATGGATGTAGACAGTTATGATGACGACGATGGCATATTGTTGATGGCCCGTGGTGAGAAACCCTTACCCGAAGGATTGCTGAAGGCTATCCACCCTGAAACAGCAAAATCAATTTTGGAGGCTGCGCTACCCGGTACGCCGCTGTTTAATATCAGTTTCCGTCACAATGCAGGTCGCGCGCTGATGATGGGGGTACGCAAAAATAAACGGAATCCCTTATGGATACAGCGTATGAGGGCCAGTGAAATGTTAGACAGCGCCTTCCCCCATGCCGAACACCCCCTCATGTGTGAGACAAAACGTGAATGTCTGGAGGATTACTGGGACTTGCCCGGCTTGGAAAAGCTGCTGTCAGATATCCAATCCGGCGTGGTTAAAGTGCGTGAACTGTACCGGAATGAGCCTTCGCCCATGTCACTTCCATTACGACAGAAAGCGGAAGTCGAATTAGTGTATAACTACACACCCACCACCAATAACGTTCTTACCGCCGCCGCAGAGACGGCCAAAGAGGCGATGAATGCGGTCAAAATAAAACCCGAACGCGAACAGTTAGCGCGTATTTCCGAACGCAGGAAGTTGCCGGAAGATGAGCGCCAACTACACAGCTTGTTTATGATAGAAGGCGATCTGATAGCGGGAGAATTACCTATCCCGTTAGAATGGTTTGAATCGTTGGCCGGACAGGAACGATGCCTGTACATCGAACCAGGGTTGTGGATCGCGGCGGAGCATGCCCCATTGTATCAGTCCGCCCTTGTAGCGGGCGAACAGGAGGCCTGCCAACATATCGTGCGACGCGCCTTACGTTATCGCGGCGCGATGGATGTCGCACAGTTGGCAGAGCGCTATTTCTGGCCGGAAGAAATGGCCTCTTCGGTTTTAGAAGCGTTGCATGGGCATGGTAGCGTAATCAGGGAAGCGGGTTTATATTACCACGCCGAGCTATACGAGCGCGCCCGCCAAGCCACTATCACCGAAAGGCGGCAAGTGCGAACTGTGCCGGCTTTCCATTATGCTGCGTTCATGGCCGGACGCCTACGGCTGCTTGCACCGCAGGACGAACAACTGAAAAAAGCCCTCGAAACGTTGGCAGACCGCCCTTACCCCGCCAGTCAGTGGGAGAGCCATTTATTACCTGCCAGGGTAAATGCTTACCGCCCGGATTTGTTAGACAGGTTACTTGCAGCAGGCGGGATGTTCTGGCATCTAAGCAATGAGGGCTTGTCTTTCCATGCCTACACAGATGTGGACTGGGATGCAGACCCGGAATTTAATAATGTCGCTTCCGTCAGTAGAAACGGGATTTGTCACGCTTCTACTGACATTGACACAACAATAGATGCAGACGAGCAAATGGTACTCCGTATTTTACAAAAGCGTGGCGCTTCATTCATCTCCGCCATGACGACGGATAAAGAGATGCAAAAACCACTGCCGGAAGTACTGTTCTCACTGATGGAAAAGGGTCTGATCCATGCAGATAGTTTCACCCCTGTACGTATCTGGTTGGAAAGGGACAAAATTGAAAAAACAACCGTCCGCCGGAGGATAGCGGCTCAGGTAGCGACCGTCTCCTCCGGACGCTGGGATATCGTACGCCCGCTGAAACCGCTAAGCATGGAAGACCGTATAGACCGCGCCTTTGAGAAGGTTGGCCTGCTCTGTCGCGAGACCGCCGCCCCCTTGTTGGGTTTCCCATGGTCGACAGCCTTAGAATCTTTACGTATCCGTGAATATACGGGACGCGCCCGAAGAGGGTATTTCGTAGAAGGGTTGTCGGGTGCGCAATATATCCGTGAAGCGGAATATGCTTCTATCGTCCACGAATTAACGCACCCCACAGAGAGTATCCGCTGGATTGCGGCCTCCGACCCTCACCAGGCCTGGGGCAAAGCCCTCCCACATGCTCCGGACAGGCAGTTTACCGGCGTACAAGGTACAGTGGTAGCATTAAAGCAAGGTATCCCGGTGGCGGTATTTGAACGACAGGGACAAACCTTGCGACTATTTGACGAAACAGTACAAACTGAAGCGCTGGCCGCTTTTACGGAGGCTTTTACTAAACGAACTGTTTTCCCGACTTTACATCGGGTGACCGTGAAAAACTATCCGTTAACAGCGGCAAAATCCTTAGTCGACGCCGGATTTATGCAGGTCATGCTTGACTATGTGTTGTACAGGTAAAATGTTCATTCAAAAACACTACTTGTTTAACTTCATAAGACGGTACCAATATTGACTGAAAACAGAGAAAATATATTCCGCTGTTTGATTGAGTAATTGGACATTTTCAAAATAACGAAAACCCTTGGTCTTGGTAATTATTGTCAGATGTTCTGGCATACCGTCTTCTATTTCAAGTCGCGTCATTCTCTTTATTGATATTAAAACCGTATTCCGAAAGAAATTCTGCAAAGAAAATACATTGCGGGATTTTCTAATGCGTAAGAGGAACCAAATAAAAATCCGGCGCCTAAGGAGATTTCTCCAGTCCAATTATGTCTTAAAGAAAATTTGGCTCCGGGAGCAAGCCCCATCCCGTAAACGGTATCCCAATTTCTACCGGAATCAGGCGCGACGCTGGCTAAAACTGTATTTGCTTCAATAAAGAGTGGTTTATAATAATAATATCGACCATAAGGCATTATATAAACAGCTGCTTCTCCCGGATCTACAGTCTGCAATAACCATGGTCCTGCCGAAACCCCTAATCCAAAATTATTCTTTATGGTTCGCTCGTAACTGAATTCAGGCGCGAAAAATAGAGGAATAGGAATGCCAATTCTTAGTTCGTTTACCCTTGTTCGTCTTACTTCTTTCGTTTCTTGTTTTATCTCTTCTGTTT
>Ga0099364_10004923_pt1 | contig 20018 bp, 12 predicted proteins | sample TergutTh196P3_FD_73070 | JGI IMG/M metagenome (GOLD analysis project Ga0099364, IMG submission 73070) | Microcerotermes parvus P3 segment gut microbial communities from Pointe-Noire, Republic of the Congo - Th196 P3 | ecosystem: Host-associated > Arthropoda: Insects > Digestive system > Gut ... | reverse complement strand
AAGTGGCGATCAGCGAGTAAACGGCGCTAACACTTCTGCCACTATTCGCTGTCGAAAGTCTCTTTCACACGGTAGCTCTCCGTGTGTGTCCGCCAGCTTCCAAGTTTCAATTTTCAATGGGAAGTCTAACATACGACATGTTATAAAGCGTCAGTAATTTCGCTGACGGGTGTGAAGGCGGCGTGAATTGTTTACAGAGCCCGGAGCGGATTCGCCGGAGCTGCCGCTCCGGGCTCTGTTTCGGGCTCTGTGAACGCGGTGCGCCCTTTGCGGTTACTCCTCTTTTTAACCGCAAAGATCACAAAGGGGTTGCGAAGAAAAGGAAAAACACCCACTAAACTTGGACACACCCGTATCCCATTCACTTCGTCAGTACCACTGCGAACGTCCTGCCCATCCGGGTTTGATTCATCTTAAGAATGGCCGACGATTGCAATGCCGACGGTTGTCCGTGAACAACGTTAATCGGGCAATCAGCAGCCGTTTTTTCATGATTTCGCGTCGGCGGTATCATACCCGTTTGCATGGACAAGAGAGCGGCGGCAAGTTCCACTGCACCGGTTCCGCTGCCAAGGTCGCCGAAGTTCCCCTTCGTGGCCGAAACGGGAACGTCCCCCAGCGTTGCCCGAATCGCCTCCGCTTCAATACGGTCTTCATACAGTGTGCCCAGACCGTCGGGATTGACCAATCCAATGTCTGACGGTTTCAAGTCCGCATGTTGCAGTGCCGACCGGATCGACCGTTGAATGGCCGCTCCCGTCGGTCGGGCATTATGGAGCGTCGGCTCATTCATTTGGGCAAAACCCTTGACCGTTGCATAAATTGTTGCTCCGCGTGCTTCAGCGAATTCTCTGCGTTCCAGTACGAACGCCCCGGAACCTTCCCCAAGTACATTACCGCAACGATCCGCATCGAACGGACGCGGAAGACTGGCCGGATCATCCCGACGGGGAGCCACTTGATGAGACCTAGCCCGAGTTTGAAAGTCCTGGTTCACGCGGTTCCCGCAACCGCCGGCGATCATCACGTCTGCCTTACCGCGTTCAATGGTACGGACGGCTTCGAGCAATGCTCCCAAACTTGACCCGCGGCAAAGCGTAATGGAATTGCTCGGCCCCCGTGCATCGAGACCGATGGAAATTTGACAAGCGGGCATATTGGGGAGAAACTTCAACATCCAAAGGGGGAAAATCTCCTGCATCGCATCGGTGCCCCATCGGGAAAAATCGTAGTGCCCTTCAGGGGTGATACCGGCGCGGAAGGCAGAGAGGAGCATATCGATTTCGGCACCGATCAAATCGGAACCGAAGATTACGCCGAAGCGTTCGGGATCGACGGTACGTTCCTCACCTTCTGTAACGATACCGGCATCTTGACACGCGAGACACGCGGAGACGAAGGCCAACTGAATATCTCGGCTCATCACTTTGATATTTTTTCGGGGTTTGACGTACTCTTTGGCATGAAATTCCGGCACTTCGCTTCCCATAGGACGAAGGGTATCGTTTGCCGTTTCGATGTTAAGGAAACCGACTCCGCTCTGACCATTTAGAATTGCGTTCCAAAAGGTGTCTTTGTCGATGCCGACGGGAGTAAGAACACCGAGACCAGTAAGGACGACTTCTCTATCTTGCATAGCCTTCCATTCTACCGAAAAAAGGGGCGGAAAAAAAGGGGGTGGGTAAGGGAGTGTCCCCACAAGGAGTGTGTCCAAGTTTCGTGGGTAAACGCTTTTTTGTTATTACATTATCTTCATCTTCTTTGCGAACTTTGCGCAACCTTTGCGCCCTCTGCGGTTAAAAAATGAGGATTTAACCGCAAAGTTCGCAAAGGATGCGCAAGGGACGCAAAAGAATTTTTGTATTATTAGAGGTTCCCAAAAATTAGTAGGAGTTTTTAGTCTCCCGAACAACAAGAGCCGCAAGTGCAGCGCAGCGTAACTTGCGGGTGTACACCGAACACGTGTGCCACCCGGAAGTTTCGGCGGAGTACCGCCGAAACTTGCGGCTCTTTGACGGCTGCGCCGTTAAATCTTATTTATTTTCCCCATGTTGACAATCACGGCAACGGAGCGTAGAATGGGTACGGAGTCTTTGGTAGTTTACGTCCCTTATGAAGATTACATCCCTTGAAATAGAGCGTTTCGGACTTTGGGCAGGACTGACACTCCCCCAACTCTCGGAGGGAATCAACGTCTTTTACGGAGCAAACGAAACCGGAAAGTCCACACTCATGGAATTTATCCGCGCCGCTCTCTACGGATTCGGAAACGAAAGACAACGATTCGTAAAAACACCCCGAAAGACCGGGCGGCTAACAGAAACAACATCAGAGCCGCAATCGGTAGATTGCGAACCCTGTGTCATCTCCGGCGGTATCCTTCAAATGGAAACACGACAAGGACACCGATACCAACTCCGACGGATGTTTCTGCCAGACCGAACAGGAAACGAAGACCAAATCGATATCCAAACGCCCGACGGAACAAAACAAGGCACACAACTCCTACGCTCCCTCGTTTCCGGTGTCGATGAGCAAACCTTCAACAGCGTCTTTTCCATCGGACTCGACGAACTGCAACGCCTCGCCTCACTCAACGATACCGAAGCCGCCGAAATGCTCTTTCGATTGAGCGTCGGAATGGATCGCGTCGCCATCGTCGATACCATCAAAGAATTGTCCGCACGACGGAATAAAATCCTCAACATCGCCGAAACCGAAGGCAAACCCTCGTTGCTCACGCAACTTCTCCTGCAACGCGAAAAAATTGTCGGCGAACTTGCGGAAACGAAAAACCTCATTCGGCAGTACCTCCAACTTCGTAATGAGCAACGCGTCGTTGACCGCTCCGTCGCCCAACTCGAAGAGGAACATGCAAAACTGCAACGAGAACGCCGACTCTACGAAATCGCCAAAAATGCCGAGCCGATCTGGATGCGGCGGGATCGGGTACGTGACGAAATCGGTGTGATGGGAACCGTCGTGGTCGTTTCCGATAACGTCATTCAGCAGTTGAATGATGTCGAAAATGAGTTGACCGAACGCCGTTCCGCTTTTGAACAAGTGAAGGAGGAATATCAAAAGGCCAAGAGGGCGATTGCTGGTTTACCCGTGAGCGAAAGGATGGTCAAACTCGCTCCCCGAATCGAATTTTTGCTTGAAGAGGAAAGCCGAATCGTTGACCTTGATAACGAAATTACCACCCTTGAAACGGAAATTGATGTGTATAACAAACGTATCACTGAAGAGGAATCGCAAATTCAACGGGGGCATTATCCGTTGCCTCGCACCGAAAATAACGCTCCGCAGAGCGGGATGGCGAACGAAAGTACGGTGCAAGCAAGCGTTTTGGAAGAATACCGAAGTTATGCCAAGGCGGTGAACAGATCGAAGAGCCGGCTCAAAAAGGCACAGCAACAGCATGCCGAATTGCAACGGCGTTTTCGGGACTTGAATGACCGGCTCAAAGCCGAAACAGCCAAACGGGAGACGGACAATCTCACAGAAGCAGCGGAGAAGGCGGCGGAAACGGTGAAGCAACTTCGTCAGCGGCAGAGCATCGGACAAAAGATGAACGAAATGCTTCGGCATCACAAAGAACTGCGCCGAATCAATGCGTTTCTGATACAGAATCAAGCACTGCCCGGCTGGATGCTCGGTTTGATGGGCATCGCGATGCTCGGCGGTGCTAGTCTCATCGGGCTGGGATTGTCCTCACTCTTTTCATCGGAACAAATTGTTGCAACGAGTCTTGCCGTCCCCTGCATCATCGGCGGGACAATGATTTTGGCAGGTTCATACCTCGCCAAGATATTTTCCGAAAAGACCAATGCCAAGAAATTGGAACAGAATCAACGCCAACTTGCCGCTCTGACGATGCAACTCGACCAAGCAAAACAGGATGCGGCAGCGATTGATACGCGTTTCCCCTTCGCAGGCAACACGCCGATAGAAGTCCGGTTGCAAGATGCCCATCTGGAACTTTCCGCTCTCGAAAAACTGATGCCCGTCGAAACGCAACGGCAGGAAGTGCAACAGCGTTTGAAACAGATTGAAGTCCGTTTGCAACACTGCAAAGAGGAGAACATAACAGCAACGAGACGCTGGGATGATTGGCTCCGGCGTGTGGGACTGCCGGGCGATTGGACACCGATACGCATTCGGGAATTTCTCGAACATCGTGATACCGTCGGCGAGTTGCGAAAGGAACTCGACAAACGGTGTGATACGGTCAACCAACGAATCAAAGACATTAAGGTGATCACGAATCGGGTAGATCATCTGGTTGCCGAAATCGAACTCTCCATTGAGGATGGAGCAAGTTATGTTCAAATCTTTGAGGAAATCCGAAAGAAATTAGAGGAAAACAATCTTGCTGTGCAAAAGCGGGAGCGGCTCATCAAGGGAATTAAGGATTTTCGCAAGATGCGGCAGAAGGTCGTTGCCGACTTGCACAAGGCGAAACAGAAGGAGACCGATTTGCTTCGGCAGTTCAATGTAAAAACGCCGGAGGAACTTCGGGCGTTACATCGGCGGCATCAAAGTCATCGTCGGCTTTTGGTGCAGGAGCAGGGAGTGCAGCGGGAACTCGAAGCGGCGATGGGCAATTTCTGTTCCGAAGCGACGCTCGGTGTTTTATTAGAACCAAGAATTGCGAAGAAAATTCTGCTCAAAAAAATCGAAGCGGAAAGGGAACAGAGTTTTCAGAGCCCGGAGCAGCCGCTCCGGGACAGTAATGATTTTGAATACGAAGATGAGTCCCTTGCCGAAGAGTTGGCCAAACTCGAACCATTACCGGAGCTGGACGACTTACTCAAAAATGCGGCGAAGCGAATTGAAGTGTCGTCGGCAAAACTGCATGAGGAACTGCAAAATCGGGGACAACTGAATGAACAGTTAAAGCGGATAGCGGAAGATCAGACGGCGACGCAAAAGCAGCGGGAGTTGGCGATCATTGACGAAAAGATTCGGCAAGCCCAGGAAGAGTGGCAGGTCTATGCGGTCTGTGCCAGAATGTTGGACGAGATTCGGTCGACGTATGAACGTGATCGTCAACCGAGAACATTGGCGGAGGCTTCCGAAGTCTTGAAGCGTTTGACGGACGAAAAGTATCATCGGATTTGGACTCCGCTCGGCGAAGAGACGTTGTTGGTAGATGATCATGACGGCAACACGTTTGATATATCGTGGATTTCACGGGGTTCGCGTGAGCAGTTATTTATTGCGTTGCGATTGGCGTTGGCATCAGAGTTTGCCCGGCACGGTTCGGTCTTGCCGTTAATCTTGGATGATGTGTTGGTCAATTTTGACAGTAAGCGTGCGTTGGCGGCGTTGCATGTTTTGCAGGAGGTTGCTTCTTCGGGGGCGGGTCGGCAGATATTTATCTTTACGTGTCATGAGCATGTTTGCCGGATGTTTCAGAAGTTGGACATACCGGTTCGGATCTTACCTCCGGTGGAGGATCCTCACAAGCCGATGCGTGTGTTGCAGCCTCGTTCTGTATTGGAGCGTCGTAAGCGTCGCCGTTTGCGTCATCAGCGGCGGTTGGAGTTGGAGCGTGCGAATCAGCGTATTGCTGAAGAGTTGGCATCTCGTGAGGAGTCGATACGTTTGGATGCGATTCGTCGTGCGGAGGTTCAGCGTATGACGATGCTGATGCAGCAGCAGGCGACGGCGGAGAAGGCGTTTGAGGCGGAACAGAGGGGGTGAAAACGGTATTTTCGGTATGAAAATACCCCACACAATTTTTCACATTCCCTCAACAAATTGAATATCAAACCAACTTCAAACCATCATCAAGGGCTTCGATAATGTCGTCGATGTGTTCCAAACCGATGGAGAGACGAATCAACTCCGGTTGCAAGCCTGACTTACGCTGATCTTCATCGCTCAGTTGCGAATGAGACGTACTCGAAGGATGGAGAATCAAACTCTTGGCATCGCCGACGTTTGCCAGATGGCTGAACAACTGGATATTGTTCACCAACTTGGTTCCCTCTTTGCTGCCTCCTTTCACGCCGAAGACGACCATACCGCCGCTGCCGCTCGGAAGATACTGTTGCGTAAGTTTATACGACGGATCCCCCTTCAAACCGGGATAGCGTACCCATTCGACCTTCGGATGCTTGCTCAAGTATTCTGCCACTTTCAAAGCGTTAGTACAGTGCCGATCCATCCGAAGATGCAGTGATTCAATCCCTTGCAGGAAAATCCACGCCGCATCCGGTGCAAGCGTCGGTCCCTGATTCCGCAGTCCGACTGTCCGCAGCCGCAAAATGAAGGCAAGCGGTTTCAAGTCGCCGAGATCGATACCAAACCGCAAACCATGATACCCGCGATCCGGCTCCGTGAAGAGTGCAAACTTCGGATCAGACCAATCGAACTTACCGCTGTCCACAACGGCACCGCCGATGCCGGTGCCGTGTCCGCCGATCCATTTCGACAAGGAGTGAATCACGATGTCGGCACCGTATTCAATCGGACGGAGCAACGTCGGCGGCGTGAAGGTTGCGTCCACTATCAACGGCAGATGATGTTTCTTGGCAAGTTTCGCATAGCCTTCAATGTCGGCAACATCAAGCACCGGATTGCCGACGGTTTCGATGAAAATCGCCCGAGTTTTCTCGTTGATGACAGATTCGGTGGCGGCAAAATCGTTGAGCGGAGCGAATCGGGCGGTGATTCCTTGCTGCGGCAGGATGGCATCGAACTGTGTGTACGTACCGCCGTAGAGATTCGGTGCGGAAACGAATTCGTCACCTTGTTTCATGATATTTGTCAGCGCAAAATAGATTGCTGCCGTGCCGCTAGATACGGTCAACGCTGCTGCGCCGCCGTCCAATGCTGCCAAACGTTTTTCGAGCACATCATTTGTGGGATTCATCAATCGGGCGTAGATGTTTCCGAATTCTTTGAGGGCGAACAGGTTGGCGGCGTGTTCGGAACTCTTGAAATTGAATGCCGTCGTCCGATAGACCGGCACCGCACGTGCCAGTGTATTCGGTTCGATTTCTTGTCCTGCGTGGACTGCCAATGTTTCGATGCGGTACTTTTTTTCGCTCATTTGTTTTTCTCCTTTCGGGGGTTAGGCTAACGTTTGGTTAATAAGGTGCATAAAGACTACCAGAAAGGTAGCGTTCTCCTGTGTCTGGTAGGACGGTCACGATCATTTTTCCTGCGTATTGCGGCAGACGGCTCAACACCAGTGCCGCCTTCAATGCCGCACCGGAAGAGATACCTACCAATAATCCTTCTGTCAAAGCGACTGCCCGCGCGGCGGCACTGGCTTCATCGGCAACAACCGTGATAATTTCATCAATGACCGACCGGTTCAAAATCGCAGGAACAAAACCGGAACCGATCCCTTGTATCTTATGCGGGCTGGGACTGCCGCCGGAAAGTACCGGCGACTCGGCAGGCTCCACAGCAATGATTTTGATAGAAGGTTTTCGTTCCTTTAACACTTCACCAACGCCGGTGATTGTTCCGCCGGTTCCTACTCCGGCAACCAGCACGTCGATTTGTCCGTCGGTATCATGCCAGATTTCTTCGGCGGTGGTACGGCGATGATATTCTGGATTTGCTTCGTTCTCGAACTGTTGCGGTATAAAGGAGTTAGGCGTTGCCGCCGCAATTTTTTTTGCTGCTTCGATGGCACCTTTCATTCCCAATTTGCCGTCAGTTAAATGGAGTGCGGCACCATAAGCCTGAAGTAGTTTTCGGCGTTCCATACTCATGGTGTCCGGCATCGTCAAAAGCAAACGATAGCCTCTGACTGCTGCGGCCAAAGCGAGACCGATGCCTGTGTTGCCGCTGGTCGGTTCGACGATCAACGTGTCCGGTGTGATTTTTCCTTCCTTCTCTGCCGCTTCGATCATGGCGATTGCCACTCGATCTTTAACGCTTCCAGACGGATTGAGTGATTCGAGTTTAACGACCACGTCTGCTTTGCCGTCGTTCAACTTGTTGATCCGCACAAGCGGCGTTTTGCCTATCAGTTCTAAAATTGACGAATATATTTTCGTTCCCATTGTTCCTTGTTCCTTGCTTTTGTGGGTTCCTTGCTTTTGTGGGTTCCTTGCTTTTGTGGGTTCCTTGCTTTTGTGGCTTTTGGCTTTTGTGGCTTTTGGCTTTTGTGGCTTTTGTGAGCGGCGCTTTTGTGAGCGACCAAAAATATGCTACCAAAATAGTAGCGAATATTCTACCATTCTTACCGGACTTACCGGAGTCGGCAAGAGGGGGAGAGGTGCACTCAATCGTTCCCGTCCGCTGGGTGTGTCCAAGTTTAGCGGGTAAACGTTTTTCTGTTACTGCGTATTTTCTTTGCGCCCTTTTCGGTAAAAAAAGACTTACAGGGTTGGCGGGAAAAAATTAGCAAAGAACAAGCAGAGCCCGGAGCGGTAGTCCGGTGCTGCCGCACCGGGCTCTGTGAACTTTTTATCCGCCGGGGCTGTAACTGCAAAGTGCGCAAGGAACGCAACGATTTTTTTGTATTATTATTTGTATTATTAAGAGGTTCCCAAAAATACGTTTGCGCGTTTCCCGTTGAGTCCGCCATGTTGCCGTTGCCGGTTGTTTTTGGTACAATGGCTCCCGAAGTTTCGTCCAACGTTTTTTGGACTTATCGTTTTTGGATTCATCGGAGACTCTGTCATGTTGCGTTTTGCGCTTCCCATTCTGTTTTGCCTCTGTCCCCTGTGCTTTTGTCCCCAGGCGGCACTCGCTTCCGATAATGGACGTGTTCCCATTAACACACCAGAATCCGCCAAACGAATGATCGACGACCTCATCGCCGCCTTCGGCGACCAATATCCCAAAGGGCAAGAATATCTTGGACGGCTTAATGATGTTACCCGAAGACTCCGAGATTCCAATGCCAACGTCCGGCAAGAAGCACAACGAAATTTCGATGCCCTGCTCCGAGAAGCCGCACTTGCCAACCCGCTACTCGACTTCGATAACATTTTGCTCGTCCGCCGCAACACCCGGCGAGGATTCGGATTCATCGCTCTCAACTCCTACACCGCCGCCGACTCCCCCAGAGGCGGACAAGACAACGAAATCGCTATCTTGAGCAACCTGCGAACAACGCCGACGCTCACCCCCATCTACCGGCATCCCGACCAATCCCCCATCAGAGACCTCGACCTGCACTTCGACGGAGAGCGTCTGATGTTCTCTGCCATCGAAAAAGTCAGGCATAACAATAACGACGTGCAACGCTGGGCTGTCTATGAAATCGGTATCGACGGACAAAATCTGAAAAAACTCACCCCCTCTTTTCACGATGTCGATTGGTTCGACTCCTGTTATCTGCCGGAAGAGGGTGCCATCATCGCCGCCTCCACCGCCGGGATGCAAGGGTTGCCCTGCGAAGACGGTAACAGAAACATGGCAAACCTCTACCGAATAGATGTTACAGGAGCAGAACCCAAAGTCCGGCAATTGACCTTTGAACAAGACAGCGACTGGCACCCGACTATTATGAATGATGGACGCGTGATGTATCTTCGCTGGGAGTATTCCGACATACCGCACTACACCAGCCGGATGCTCTTCGCCATGCAGCCGGACGGCAAACAACAACGTGCCATCTGGGGAAGCGGCTCGATTTTTCCGACGGCTTATAAAAATCCGCGTGTGATTCCGGGACATTCCAGTATGGTCGTCGGTGTCGTCAGCGGACATCATACCGAAGGGGGAGGCATCGCCGAAGCCGGGCGGCTCGTAATCATGAACCCGCAGTACGGCTTTCAGTATCCCTTCCGTTACGATCCCTCTTCCAAAGAATGGGGACCGCAAGGGGCACACGTCAACATATTCCCTCGTGTCTTTCCGAAAGAAGTAACCGGTGTCGATCAGGAAATCCCCGGCTACGGACGAGATGTCGTCGGTAACGTCTATGACAGCGAAGGCGCACAGAACACCTATTTTTTCGTTTATCCCTATCCGCTTAACGAAAATTATTTTCTTGTCGGTATGAAGCATTTCAACCGACCGACTTTCGGATTGTACCTCGTTGACCGCTTCGACAACATGACGCAAATCATCGAATCGCCGGATGACTCGTTCTTCTTTCCGACACCGCTGATTGCAAGGGAGCGTCCGCCGGTCAGACCGGATACAACCGACTTAAATAACATGGAAGGCACGATGTTCATCACCGATGTTTATCTCGGCGAAGGTCTCAAAGGAGTACCGAGAGGTACGATTAAATCGCTTCGGATTTTCGCCTATCACTTCGGTTTTCGCGGGAGCGGCGGACATGAGTCGGTCGGACAAAATTCGAGTTGGGACATCAAACGTATTCTCGGTACAGTACCGGTAGAGGAAGACGGTTCGGCAAGTTTCAAGGTTCCCGCCAATACACCGATTTCGATTCAAACACTCGATGCCGAAGGTCGGGCGGTGCAGTTGATGCGTTCCTGGACGGTATCTATGCCGGGAGAACAACAATCTTGCATCGGTTGCCACGAATCGCCGTTGGATGTTACTCCGACGGGACGGCTGCCCGCCGCAGCAAGACGAGCACCTAGCGAAATTACGCCCTGGTTCGGTACTGCCCGACCGTTTGGTTACGAAGCGGAAATCCAACCGATGCTCGAAAAAAATTGCATTTCCTGCCATAACGACGTGAATAGAGCGGCGCGTGGACTGCTTTCCTTCGAGGCACGTAACACAGGAAACTGGCGTACCGATACTTCGTATGCCGCATTGAATCCTTACACTTGGCGACCGGGACCGGAACCCGACCATGGATTTTTGCACCCGATGGACTTTCACGCAACGGTGAGCGAATTGGTACAGCGGTTGCAAAAGGGGCATTACGGCGTGGAACTCGACCAAGAATCGTGGGAGCGGATTTACACTTGGATCGACTTGAACGTTCCCTATCGGGGAATGTGGACGAATCCGCAGTACGAAGACCGGCGGCTCGAACTGTCGTTGCTCTACGCCAACCTTGCCGATAATCCTGAAGAGGAATACCGGCAATCGCTTGCGGCGCGGCAAAGGATAAATGTTGAAAGACTTTCGCCGGAGCAACTTGATGCCGTTGTTCAAAGGTTTGCGGTAACGGATACGCTCTCGTTACAGAATTTCCCTTTCAACACGGAGACGGCGTTGCAACTGCAAGGTCGGGCGGCGGGAACACAGACGAAGTTCGTCGTCGATTTGGGACCTGCCCCGGAGCCGGATCGGATGCGGGGACTTCCGGCAGATACGTCGATTGCATGGCGACAGGGTATCAGTCCGAGAGTGGGGGATGCTCCGCGAATGGTTGCCCCGGGCATATCGGAGCGGATTGAAATCGGTAGCGGTCGGACAATTTCATTCGTTTGGATACCGGCGGGGGAATACATTATGGGACAACTCGACGGTATGCCGGATGAGCGGCAGCGGAAAATAGTCCGCATTGAAAAGCCCTTCTGGATGGCGGAAACAGAAATTACCAACGGACAGTATGGTATTTTTGATCCTGATCATGACACGCGGTACTTGCCGGAAGAGGGGAAAGACCATATTGTGCCGGGATACATTGCGAATCATCCTGACCAGCCGGTTTCGCGGATTACTTTTCAGGAGGCGGAGGCGTTTTGCCAGTGGCTTTCCGAAAAGACGGGCAAGACCGTGAAACTGCCGACGGAGGCGGAGTGGGAATGGGCGGCGCGAGCGGGCACGGCAACGCCGTTTTGGTATGGGGACAGGGATACAGACTTCTCGAAGTATGCCAATTTGGCGGGTGAGGAGGTTCGGTTCACGTACACCAGTTGGGATGGCGGGAGTAAAGTTCATTATCGTCGTCCATTTCCGGCGAATTCGATTTATCCTCTTCGGGACAGTCGATTTACGGACAAGTGGTTTTGTGTTGATTATGTCAAGCAGTATGAGCCGAATCCTTGGGGATTGTATGATATGATCGGCAATGTTTGGGAGTGGACGTATCCTGATCTTGACCGCACGGAGCCCGGAAAGGTGGTTGCTCGCGGCGGCAGTTGGAAGGAGCGTCCGAAGGTGGCGGGGTCGTCGGCGCGGGTGATTTATGAGCCGTGGCAGAAGGTGATGAACGTGGGATTCAGGCCGATTATTGTGCCGTGAATGTGCACCCTACCGCTTGCGTTTTAGCCGGTACTCCGGTGCGTATGCCGGCGTACTCTAATAGTACAAAATTTCTTCTGCGTGCTTTGCGGTTAAAAAAGACTTAACCGCAAAGTACACAAAGTCCCATTTCATACAGTTTACATGACATGACCGAAGGGAACCTGCCGTTCGTACAACCCGTGAACCGTTTCAGTTTGCCGTTGTACACCGCAATTCGGGAGTTCCCCATGGACAGGGCAAAGTGCTCTGTTGACATCCGCCTTTACAGAAACCTGCCCTGTTGTGATACACACATGCGGCAACCGAATACCGCAGAGCAATTTTCGGCAAACCGTTTCTATCATTGAGTGCGATATCCCCATCACCCGCAAGAGAAAACAGGGAACCAATAATTATCGGCAAGTCTTCGACGGCAACTATTTTTTTGGATAGAAATAGTTGCAGGAGTAACGGAGTGGAGCAAATCTCCACAGAAGGTGAAATAGATAATTCCGTAGAGGTGAGCAGGGCATCGGTGAGCAATACGGCTTGCGAACCTCTGGTCAGTTCCAACGCATGCGACCGATAGAGGCGTAATTGGTCATTCCACTGCTGATTTCTTGACGCAAAGGCTGTGCCGCTCACAAGGTTCTTGCCGCATTTTGTCTCCTCGATGGTTCCATTCATACATGCGTTGCGGTATCTGTTTTGTAAGTCTTGGCGGCTGGTCCCCCATCGGCTTAGCACTTCGTCCGCCGCACCGATATGACGCATCAACCTCTCCGTGAAAAGACGGATATCAGTGCCTTTTTCGCATTCGATACGGACTCCGGTGTTCCGTTGAAAGGTACAAAACGCATTCCATAGACGTTTGGAGGCAAGGAGCCGGACTAGAGCAGTAAAATCGCACACGATGTGCTCTAATTTTCCCTGCTCTATTTGTCCAGGTTCCAAAACATCGACGAGGCTATTGTTGTCTGATAAGATTTTTTGATCTCTGTGAGAATACATCTACGTAGGGGCTGTGAGAATACATCTACGTAGAGTACGGATTTGGGCGATGCGGGTCAAGAGCAAAAGGCAGTAAACTGTAAACAGCATGAAAATTGGACTTTGCGTCCCTTGCGCATCCTTTGCGTTCTTTGCGGTTAAATCTTTTTCGAGCGTACAGAGCACAAAGAATTCGCCGTTTTTAGCGGTTCCCTTTATTTGTTTCAAGTGCTGGACTTCCTTTTTCCGATAACACCGGTGAGGGGCCTTGAAGGCGGACTTGGCCGGTATGCGGCAGAGATAAACAAAATAGACGGGGGAGGGATTTCATGAAACTGGTTAAAAAATTGACTCGAATGGGAACGAGCGCATTGCTCGCATTGTTTGTCCTCGTCTCGCTGGGGTTGTCGGGTTGTGCTGTGTATACCCAGGGAATGACGTTGCCGAATCCGTGGTACCACAACAACATTCCGCAGTATCATCCTCGCGGCACGGAATTTCCCTTCCCGAATGAAGCGGCGAATTTACAGGAAGCGGAACAGAGCATTCAACGCGGGAATTGATGAACCATGGAACTATCGGCAGCCGCCCAAGCGTGGGTTACTCTGATACTGGTTTGGGTCGGATTTGGTGCCGCCGTGGGGTTCGTCGCGAACATGTTTTTGCCTGTCGGCAGCCCTTCGGGCTTTTTCGGCAATCTCGTGATCGGCATTACGGGAAGTTGTGCCGGTCCGGTGGCGTTTGTCCTCTGCTTGAAACCGGAACATTTTCATCCGATGAGTCCGCTGGGGTTTACTCTTGCTGTTGCCGCGTCAATCATTCTGCTGCTTTTCTACCGCTGTTTCCTGTTTCTCGTGAGAATACCGGCGAAAAAGTAGTGCATTCGGTTGTCCAAGACGGAACCAATGCACAAAATTACCGTCGGACTCCTGATAAATGGATGATTCTTCGGATACAAACACCTAATTCAATCAATTCAAAACACTGCCAATAAAATGCCAATGATTGCACTTTTTTCTTTGCGCCCTTTGCGGTAAAAAAATGAGGATTTACAGGGTTGGCAGTAAAAATTATCAAAAAACAAACAGAGCCCGGTGCGGTCACACCGGTGCGGTCGCACCGGGCTCTGTGAACTTTTTATCCGCCGGGGCTGTAAGTCTTTGGGGCTGTAAGTCTTTTTTAACCGCAAAGGCCGCAAAAAAATGCTCTTTTTAGAAGTTCTCTGATAAAATTAGACATGGCGAGATATTCGTATCCTGTTGTTCACAATATGTCCGTACCGTTACCGCTCATTCTTGCAAGTGCATCACCGCGTCGACAACAACTCCTGACAGAGGCGGGATATACGTTCGTTACTCTGTTGCCGGATGAAAGTGCCGAAGATGGAAGACTCCCCGACGAGCCGCCCGAAGAGTACGTCCGGCGGCTTGCCTTTCAAAAGGCAAAAAATGTGGCAGATAAAATAGAACAGGGAATCATTCTCGGCGGCGACACCGTCGTTTTGTGCGGGCAAGACATTCTCGAAAAGCCGATTGACCGTGATGATGCGCGAAAGATGCTTCGGCAGTTAGGCGGACAAGTTCACCAAGTGTTAAGCGGACTCTGTCTCATCAAAAAAGCCGTCGCCGTGGAGACAACGCTTCTGGAAACGGAAACCACTCGGCTGATGATGCAGGTGATTTCGGACGATGATATTAAATCCTACCTCGACACAGAACAGTGGAAGGGTAAAGCAGGAGCATTCGGTTATCAAGACGGTAATGATTGGATTAATATCCTCGAGGGAAGTGAATCCAATGTCGTGGGACTGCCGTTGGAATTGTTCCGAAAAATGTATCTTACTGTGCTGACGGATAAACCGTTCACAGAGCCCGTGGCGTAAGCCAGGGAATCGTTCGCTTATTTCCCTGCCTTACGCCACGGACTCTGTGAACGTTGCTCTGTGAACGCGGCTCTGTGAAGAGTTTCCGTCCGCTTGGTCTGTTTGACGTTTGCCCGGCTTTCTGGTAGCATGACTTTCTGGCAATCTACAGAACAGGCGATGGAAACATTGTTTTCTGCACGGGTAATGCAATTCTATGGATCATACAGAACGCGTCCGCCGGTTGGAATATCGACCCGTCGGTCGGCTGCTCTGGGAGTTTTCACTGCCCGCCATCGCCGCAACCGTAGGCTCCGCCGCTCACGGAGTCATTAACCGTATCTTTGTCGGTCAAAGTCCCGTCTGCGGCGAACTCGGAATCGCCGCCATTACCGTAACCCTCCCCATCGTTACAATCATGATGGCCGTCGGCATGACCGTCGGAATCGGCTCCAATACCCTTATCTCCCTCAGACTCGGCGAAAAAAAGAAGGATGAAGCCGAAAAAATCGTCGGACAAGCCCTCTTTCTGTTCACCATCTTCGGTATCGGCTTTATGGTCTTCGGCTTGCTGTTTCAAGAGTGGCTGCTCAAACTGTTTGGGACAAGCGACCGGGTGATGCCCCTGGCCAAGCAATACCTGACGATTATGGTCTGCGGTGCCTTCTTCAATATGATCTCGTTCGGTGTGAACAGTTTTTTGCGGAGTGAAGGAAAAATGCACGTCGCTATGTTCACCATGTTGATCATGGTCATTCTCAACATCCTTTTTGACTATCTTTTTCTGATCGTCTTTCTCACCGACATTTGGGGAGCAGCACTGGCCACGGTACTCTCGCAAGCCTGTGCGACAGGCTGGGTATTATGGCACTACATGTCGGGCAGAACGCTGCTCCGGTGGCGGCTCAAATATATCTGGTGGAATGGGAAACTGGCCAAAGAAGTCTTCACGCTCGGAATGCCGCCCTTCATTATGCAGGCAGTTGCATGTGTAATACAAGTTATTCAAGTACGGCAAGTCGCCTACTACGGCGAACTCTACGGAATCAAGTACGGCATCGAACATGGAGGCGACGTTGCCCTTGGTGTCTTCGGGATTCTTTTTATCGTCTGGATAGTAACGATTTTTCCCATTTTGGGGATCAATCAGGGCGCACAGCCCATCATCGGCTACAATTTCGGAGCGGGACTGTTCGACCGCGTTGCCAAAATATTACGGCTGAAGGTGTACAGCGTTACTGCCGTGGCACTTCTGTTCACTGCCGTATTGTTGATATTTCCCGAAGTGTTACTGCGTCCCTTTGTCAGTGGAGAGAATGGTGAACAAATGTTAACACTGGCGTGCTGGGCAACACGAATTGCATGTTGCCTTATGGCGGCGAACGCAATAACGATTGCCCTCTCAGGGTACTATCAAGCCGTCGGCAATGCCCGAATGGCCATTCTGTTGACGCTGTTCCGGCAAATCGTGGTTTTCGGACCGATGTTGCTGATAATCCCCTATTTTTTGGGGCTTGATGGAATGTGGATTGCCCATCCGCTTGCTGATGTTGTCGTGTTCATCGTAACACTGTTGTTACTGAAACGGGAATTGGCGAAACTGCGGGAGCAAGGGCATGTAAAAAATTAGCGGGGCTTTTCCTTTTCTTTGCAAACTTTGCGTCCTTACGGTTAAAAAAGGATTAACCGCAAAGTACGCAAAGGGTTGCGCAAAGGGCGCAAGGGGCGGTGTCATTGCGTTTACAGTATAAGGCTTTCGTTCAAAAGTTTGATAGCAGTTTCCGTCATTGCGCTGCGCTCCATTCCGGCTTTTGTTGGCCGTTCACAAAAGCCGGAATGGAGCGCAGCACAATGACGGTACTATACTGAAAAGGATGTGTCTCAAAATAACATTCACCTATTTACAAGTATTTACAAAGAGCCGCAAGTATAGACGCTACTCCGCCGGAACTTGCGGGTGGCGGACGTGTTCGGTATGCACCCGCAAGTTGCGCTGCGCTACACTTGCGGCTCTTTGGATATGTTATTACGATACAGTTCCTAATTGGACTGTCAATCATCTCCAAACAGTGAGTGAAAGGGACTCGGCGGCGGAGGCGCAGGTGTCTGCGGCGGCGGAGGCGGAGAAGGGGGGGGCGGAGGCGGCAGGGATTCCTGCGGCGGACGCGGTGCTTGAGCCCGGCGGTACGTTTCATGCGATGGTGAAGCAGCCGGAATGGGAATACGCACTCTACTCAATACGGGTTCACGGGCATCCGCTGCCCGGTTCCGCCAGCGGTTGGCCTCGGTAAGTGGGAGCGAATAAAACGTCACTTCAATCGCCCGCGGCACACTTTTGCGGTCGAGACTTGCCCAATGTTCGTGCCATGTTCCGCCGTCAAAATAGCGGAATGTACCGTTGACGATTTCCGGTGCGGTTTGGAGGGCTCCTTCCGCCGATTTGAGTGCGGCATAATCCCGTTCCCGTCGGGTGAAACCGCTTGTCGGGTGAAACTCGTAAAAGATTGTTCTCAATTCCGACGAATCGGCAGTCCGCCAAGAGTAGTCGGAAATGTCAATGCGTAATTGGGTTGCCGTCCCGCTCACTCCGAAGTGCCGAATGGTCTCAGTACCGACCGTTCGATTCAGTTGTTCTGTATCTTGAATGATTGATTGAAAATCCTGATTGAGGATTCGCAGCCATTTTCTCTCCATGCGTTGCTGTGCTGCATGGTGTGCCCGTTGTGTCTCCATCCGTGCCAGCGTGAGCGTAAGGCTTGCCACGATGCCCATCAGGATAACGAACATCGACGTTGCCAAGAGTAATTCTAACAGAGTCAACCCCCGCCGCATCGTTTTCTCCCCTTTGTTTATGATTCGTGCCGTATTAACTACTCCTTTTGAACTCGTCTCTTCGTCATTCCCGCGTAGGCGGGAATCTAGACGAAACGCCCCAAAACTGTCCTCTGGATTCCCGTTTTCACGGGAATGACGAGGTTATGCGACAGGTACACCGTAAACGGCATGAAATTGGACTTTGCGTCCCTTGCGCATCCTTCGCGTCCTCTGCGGTTAAATCCTCTTTTTTTAACCGCAAGGGACGCAAAGAAGACGCAAAGTTCGCAAAGAAAGATTCCCCTTTGTTCCCGCGATGGGTAAGACAGAACCCCATCGTACCACAAAACGGAAAAAAAACAACCTCCTGTGTCGGTGTGAATCTTCCGGTGGGTGTGTAAAAAATTAGTTGGTGTTTTTAGTGTCCCAAACCACAAAAGCCGGAATGGAGCGCAGCGCAATGACGGACGCGTACGTTGCTTTCCGTCATTTCACTTCGTTTCATTCCGGCTTTTGTTCGCATCCCAAAATTTAACATTAACAAGGCACTAGCCGGCCAGTGCCGTAACCAATTCGAGCAACGGCAGAAACATGGCAAGGACAAACGTTCCAATGAAGGCAGCGAACAGGAAAATCAATGGTATGAACACCATCTTGCTGAATAAATCATCCTTGCGTATCTGCGTCCGTTCCTTGGTTTGTGCCAGTTGACTGAGTACCGCTGCCGTATTGCCCGTACGCTGGGCACTCTGTAATAACGATGCCTCCGCTCTCTCAATGAAGCCCGACCGGTGTACGGCATCGATCCAATCCTCACCCTGTTCGACCGCCTTTTGAATGTATGTTCCCCTTTTCCGCAGGTAATCAGAGGGCACTGTCCAACGGTACATCTGCAAAATGACTGGTATCGGATACCGCTGCTGCATCCCGACGGCAAACAACATCAAAAACTTTGCCGCATCCGTGTTGCGAAAGATACGCCGCAGACATACAGGACGGAAAACGACGACATTCGTTTGCAAAATCAGATGAAGAAGGATCATTAAAGCAAACAACAGAATCAAAGGATAACTGAGATACCAAAACGTCGCGAAGTAGTCCATTATCCCAAAGACAAGGGTCGTGATGAGAGGAAGAGGCAGATCACCAAATTCCGCGAACATTCTCTTAAATTCCGGGACAATTTTAATGGCGAAGAAAGTGATGATGGGTATCGGCCAAAAGAATAATGCACAGAAATAGATAACCCGAATGATCGTGATCGACCGGATGGGTGCGGCGTTTCGTTCCTCGCGTGCCACGTTGTCGATGGAACGCAGCGTTTCGGCCGCATTGCTGCCGAGTCTGACCATTCCGGCAATGTCATAACGGAAGAGTCCCCAGTGGTGCCGAACGGCGGCTTCCAAGGAGTGTCCCGAATCCAGGGTATCGGCAAAGCGTTGCAGCCGGACTGCGTACCAAGGGAAACAACTGATGGCGTATGCCCTCACGATGTCTTGCAGCGGTCTGCCCGTCTCGACGGCTGTTTGAATTAATGTGAGGAGTGTCCGTTGCCGTACCCTTTGGACGTTTGCCCAAAAATAGAGCAGGAAGGGCCAACAGAAGGATAAAAACAGGCAGACAACACTAACCATGACGTCGATGAACATCAAGAGTGAAACCGCGATGATGCTGCTTGTCTCTGCAAAACGGGCTGGTGCGGCAAGGAGCATCGCGATCCAAGCGGCGAAGAGTGCAAGACAAAGAATGCCGATGAGTTTGAACGCGTTGGTAAGGTTCTCATTATTTCGGCGGGTGCGTACCTCGTGAAGGATGGCAGATGTGTGGAGAATGGATGGTGTGTGGAGAGTGTGTACGGTCATGGGAAATCGCTCCAGTCTTCCTCGGGCAGAACTGCTGTTCATTGTAGCAGTAGAGTAGGTTGAAGGGAACAGTTATACCTTACACGGGGGCAAATGGACACGGGGACAAATGGACACGGGGACAAATGGGAGATTTTTCTTTGCGAACTTTGCGTCCCTTTGCGGTTAGTTTTTTTTAACCGCAAGGGACGCAAAGAAAAAAAGTCTTTACAGGGTTGGCGGTAAAAATTATCAAAGAACAAACAGAGCCCGGTGCGGGAGCACCGGAGCTACCGCTCCGGGCTCTGTGAACTTTTTAACCGCCGGGGCAGTAAATATCTTTGTTTTAACTGGACTTTTGCAAATTTTATAAATCCATACAACAAAAGAGTTTACGAGAGAAAATTTAGCAAACACAAGTTTTCACAATTTCG
>Ga0099364_10004922_pt1 | contig 20019 bp, 20 predicted proteins | sample TergutTh196P3_FD_73070 | JGI IMG/M metagenome (GOLD analysis project Ga0099364, IMG submission 73070) | Microcerotermes parvus P3 segment gut microbial communities from Pointe-Noire, Republic of the Congo - Th196 P3 | ecosystem: Host-associated > Arthropoda: Insects > Digestive system > Gut ... | reverse complement strand
CGGCTGCCTGTTCTCCAGAAAACGTTGCCCAAGTTCGCCCAGACCGAGGGCCACTTCAGGCGGGCAGTGCTTGAGAATACCTTCCCGGGTCTCAAAAGTCAGATTCAGGCCATCAAATGCACCATATCGCTGCTCGAGCATTTCAACGACGCGCAGGCTCTGGAGGTTGTGCTCAAAACCCCCATAGTCGGACATGCACATGTTCAGCGCTTCCTGGCCAGCGTGACCAAAAGGGGTATGCCCGAGGTCATGGGCCAAAGAGATCGCTTCGACAAGATCGCAGTTGAGCTGCAGGTTTCGGGCAACAGCGCGCCCGATCTGTGCAACTTCCAGGCTGTGGGTCAGACGCGTGCGAAACAGGTCGTTTTCATGATTGACAAATACCTGCGTTTTATATTCAAGTCGCCTGAAAGCACCGCAGTGAATGATGCGGTCACGATCACGCTGAAATTCCGTGCGATTTTCCGGAGCCGGTTCGTCAAATACGCGGCCACGGGATTCAGCAGAGCTGGCGGCATAGGATGCCAGTAAAAAAGATTCCATCAAACAGGTCTCCGTACGGATATGACTGACTTTTATTGATGCAGCAATTGTGCATGCGGATATGGATTGGGAGCAATCCATATCTTCAGGCAGGCTGCCCGAAATGCGGATTCAGCCGGATTGCGCAAAAAAAGAGGCTGGTTGCATCTGTACATTCAGGTGCGGCTGGCGATTCGCCAGCCAGAGCGTTGCCCGGGTTCAGGTTATGCAATGACCAGGAACCGTCAGGGTGTCAATCCGGACTGCAACAGTATGGATGGGCAAAGTCGTCATAACCTGTGCCGTTATTCTATCAGTTTGAAGCAGGTTTTCAGGTTAAAGTTGTTTCGCCTGATCAACTTTGCGTGTCTGGACAACTTGCCAACTCTCTCTGTGCAGAACTGTAACTGTAAGTAACAGAAATCTGGATTTTGTTCAATGTCCTGTTGCTTGAGCATCTCAGGCAGAATAGCGCACTATTTTCGTCGAGAAAACCGCAAATCGTAACTCAATTTCAATACGATCTGGAGCAAACTCTTCATTTTCACAAAATGTAATAAAACAGGAAATCAGGGGCGCTAACAGTGCAAGGCAGCCTTGACTATTCAGAACAAACGAAAATGATTTTTATATATTATTGCACACTCTATGTTATACGCCATTTTGAAACAAAAAGTCGTTTATAATTGCAGTTTCTGTGTGAAGGTTTCAGCGCTACGCAACCGGTTTCACCCGGAGAGCGTCATTAATTTTTTTAGAGAGTCAGGAGAGTCATTTGTTTGCAATTATCGAAGCTGCTGGTTGGCCGATCTGGTTTTTGATAGCAGCGTCCGTTGTCGGACTTGCGCTCATTATTGAGCGAACGTGGTATTTGCGCCGGAATAAAGTGGTACCAAAGGGGCTTCTGAATGAAGTCATCCTTTCCTATCGCAGAGGGAGTGTGACCCAGGAGGCCATAGAAGAACTGGAGGCCCACTCTCCATTGGGTATGGTGCTGGCCACTGCACTCCGGCATGCCGGGCAACCAAAAGACGAAGTGAGAAACGCTGTTGAAGAGACAGGACGCAGCGTTGCACATCAGCTGGAGCGCTTTCTGACAACGCTGGGCACCATCGCCATGCTCGCTCCGCTCATGGGGCTTTTTGGAACCATTGTCGGCATGATCGAGATTTTCGCATCACAGACAGCTTCCGGGTCTGATCCGCTTCAACTGGCAAGAGGAATTTCGATTGCCCTGTACAATACCGGCTTTGGTCTTCTGATTGCCATGCCAGCGCTGGTTTTTTATCGTCACTTCCGCGCACTGGTGGACACCTTTCTGATGGAGATGGAAATGCAGGCGGCCAGGCTCGTGGAAGCTGTCAGCAGCCAGAATTTTACGAATGTGTAAAGGGACGGATCCATGAATTTTCGAAGACGAAAAATACGTGAGGAACCGGAAATCAACCTGATTCCGTTTATTGACGTCCTGCTCGTCATCCTGATCTATCTGATGATGACAACAACATTCAGCAAATATACGGAACTGCAGGTAACCCTTCCGGTTGCCCACGCAGAAGCATCCCCCGAACGTTCGAATGAACTTGTTGTCACCATTGATGCCACAGGAAACTACGCCATCAATAACCAGCGCATGGAATACGAAAATCCCGCGCAGCTCGCAAACGAAATGCAGATTCTGGCAATAGCCATTGCGCAGGAAGGACAACCCCCGCCCATTGTCGTGATCGCGGCAGACGGCAGCGCACCGCATCAGCGGGTCATCAATATCATGGAGGCCGCACGCATAGCAGGCCTGGAAAGACTGTCCTTCGCCACCCAGACTGATTTCACTCCGACCGATGCCATTCAGTCAGGTGCTCTTTCCGAATGAAAACTGCAAGTGCCTGGATGCGTATGTGGCTGCGTCGCAGCAGAACAGCCAGACTGCTCTGGCCGGTCTCTTTGCTTTTTCGTCTCGTGGTCTTTCTGCGCAGGACAGCGTACAGAAAGGGGCTGTTCAGAACAACAAAGCTGACCGTCCCCGTAGTTGTGGTAGGCAACATTTTCATCGGCGGAACCGGAAAAACACCCATGACGATCTGGCTCGCAGATGTACTGAAACGTGCAGGCTTTACTCCCGGTATAGTCTCGCGTGGCTATGGATCAGGTAATGTTCTGCCAAAAGAAGTGCATGAGGACTCGCTCGCTGCAGATAGTGGAGATGAACCCCTTCTGATCCGGCAAAGCACAGGCTGTCCCGTTGTAATCGGAAAAAAACGCACGGAAGCCGCCAGGCATCTGCTCGAACTGTATCCGGAAGTGGACATTCTCATTTCCGACGACGGGCTGCAGCATTACGCCCTGGAGCGCGATGTCGAAATCATCGTGTTTGATGGCAGGGGAGCCGGTAACGGCTGGATGCTGCCCGCAGGGCCTTTGCGCGAGCCACTCTCCCGCCAGCGTGATTTTACCGTAGTCAATTCCATGAACTACCCGGCTCCAGGTAACCTGATTTACAGCCTGGAGCTTTTTCATATGCAACTGAAGGGAAATGTTGCAGAAAAGCTCAATGACCGCACGCAGCGCATGACACTTGACGCATTGTCCGAAAAAGCAAAACGGGAAGGACTCAGGGTAGCAGCAGTTGCCGGCATTGGAAACCCCATGCGTTTTTTTTCCATGCTCAGAATGCATCGCATAGCGGTTGCCGAATTTCCTCTGGCGGACCATTTTGATTTCCGCTCCGCTCCTTTTGCGGGCATGGATGCCGATCTGATTCTTGTAACAGAAAAAGATGCGGTAAAATGTGTGCAGATAAAAGCAGTTGTTGAAGACCCCCGTATCTGGGTAGTGCCGGTCAGGGCCGAACTGGATGGTGACCTGGAACAGAAAATAGTGGAGAAGTGCCGTGAATACGGATTTGCTTGAAATACTGGTATGCCCCCTGTGCAAGGGAGCACTCCGTTATGACCGGGAAAAGCAGGAACTGACGTGCAGACCCGACAGACTGGCATTTCCCATACGTGACGGTATCCCGGTCATGTGGGCCGATCAGGCACGGGAACTCTCTGAAGAGGAAACGCGATAACCCCGATTTTTTATTGACCTGATCATGTCCTTTCGTATTGTCATTCCCGCACGCCTGGGTTCTACCCGCCTTCCCGACAAGCCCCTGGCAGATATTGGCGGCAAACCGATGATTGTACGCGTTGCCGAGCGTGCACGGCTCTCGCAGGCACAGGAGGTAATCGTTGCAACCGATGCAGAATCCATCATGGAGGCATGCGCAAGACATGACGTCCGGGCAATAATGACACTTGATACCCACCCTTCCGGCACAGACCGGATTGCCGAGGTCGCCAGAATACTCCAGTTTCCGGATGACGCCGTTGTCGTCAATGTGCAGGGTGATGAACCACTGATCGAGCCGGAACTTATCGATGCAACCGCCCGGAAGATCAGTGAAACAACCCTGATGGCCACTGCGGCGTGCCCGCTGGACAATATTGATGAGCTGTTCAGCCCCCATATCGTCAAGGTTGTGCTCGATAAAAACAACAGGGCGCTGTACTTTTCCCGGGCACCCATTCCCTGGGACAGGGCAGGTTTTGCCGGGACACAAAAGCAGATGTCACCGCATTATGTTGCTCTGCGGCACATAGGCATTTATGCCTATCGGAACGACTTTCTGTTAAGGTATCCATCCCTGCCTGTTTCCCCGGTCGAAGTGCACGAATCACTCGAACAGCTGCGGGCACTCTGGCATGGAACAGCCATTTCAGTGCACATCAGTACTTCAGCTCCAATGTCAGGAGTGGACACTCCGGAAGATCTGAAACGGGTGCGACAGCATTTTATGTCGGACTGACCGCTGAAAAACTCGATATTGTTGTGAATTACAGTTAAAATGCTATGTTTAGTGAAATTCAATAATTGACGCAAAAAAAGGATCATGTCCGCACAAAAAGCGGCATCCCGTTTTTTCCTGAAAACCGAACTGGAAGAACAAGGACAAAAATATGCGTATCATCCTCTTGGGAGCACCAGGTGCCGGTAAAGGTACCCAGGCTGTATTCATCTGCGAAAAATATGGTATTCCGCAGATTTCAACCGGAGATATGCTGCGTGCAGCAGTCAAGGCCGGAACACCCCTTGGTGTGGAGGCAAAAAAAGTCATGGATGCAGGAGGTCTGGTATCGGATGATCTCATTATTGATCTGGTCAAGGATCGTCTGAGATCGCCTGATTGTGAAAAAGGATATCTCTTTGACGGATTTCCGAGAACACTGGGCCAGGCAGAAGCCATGAAGCAGGCCGAAGTATTTATTGATTATGTGGTTGAGATTGACGTACCGGATGAACTGATTGTCGATCGCATGAGTGGGCGGCGGGTTCATCCGCAATCGGGCAGGACTTACCACATTCTTTTTTCGCCACCGAAAGTGGAAGGCAAGGACGACGTAACCGGTGAAGATCTGGTCATTCGAGATGACGACCGGGTCGATACCATCAAGAAGCGTCTTGCAGTCTATCACGAGCAGACCCAGATTCTCATTGACTATTACAGCAAATGGGCTGAATCTGGTGCACCAGGTGCACCACAGTTCCGGCGCATTTCAGGGGAAGGTGCCATTGAGAAAATAAGGGAAAAGCTCGTGGATGTACTTGGTGGCTGAACAGCTTCGGGCGATGGATTCTGCTCCGGGGGCTCGAAATGGCAGCAGGTAGCACGACCTCACCCACCAGGTCCAACGCTGGGTGTGAGATGGATTTCAACGCAATTCCTCCAGAATGCTTTACCACGTGATATCCTCGCGAGGTCTTGATGAATAAGCGCTTACTAATATTGTTTCAATAAGAGGAGTCAAAATGGCAGTAGGTTTGTGGTTTGCTATAGTGTGTGGGCTGGTTGCTGTCGGGTATGGTATCGTGACCAGAAGCTGGATTCTCCGGCAGGATCCGGGAAATAAAGAGATGCAGGAAATTGCGCAGGCAATCCAGCAGGGGGCCGCTGCCTATATGTCCCGCCAGTACCGTACCATAGGTGTAGTCGGTCTGATCCTTTTTGTTGCCATCGCTTTTATTCCCGGGCTGGGGCTCCCCATCGCGGTCGGTTTTCTGGTTGGTGCCATTTTATCCGGGTTGTGCGGATTCATCGGCATGAACATCTCCGTTCGTGCCAACGTACGTACGGCGCAGGCAGCGACGACCGGGTTGAACGAGGCGTTGACGGTGGCGTTCAAGGGGGGGGCGATTACAGGCATGCTTGTCGCCGGACTTGGTCTGCTGGGCGTTGCGCTTTTTTATCTCGGACTGGTTCTGAAGGTGCCAGTCAATACGCCGCTGACGTCGCATGAAATCATCAAGCCGCTGATCGGCCTTGCATTTGGTGCTTCACTGATTTCCATTTTTGCCCGTCTGGGGGGTGGAATTTTCACGAAGGGTGCCGATGTTGGTGCAGATCTTGTAGGCAAGATCGAGGCGGGTATTCCCGAAGACGACCCGCGTAATCCGGCGGTCATTGCGGACAATGTCGGTGACAATGTTGGTGACTGCGCGGGTATGGCGGCTGACCTGTTCGAGACCTATGTGGTCACGCTTATCGCAACAATGCTTCTGGGTTCACTCCTGGTTACGAATGCTGCGACCGAAGCGATGCTCTATCCGCTCGTATTGGGAGGGGTTTCCATTATCGGATCGATTGTTGGCTGTTCAATGGTCAAGGCGGAGCCGGAAAAGAAAATTATGACGGCTCTGTACAAGGGGCTGTGGTGGTCTGCGGGTCTGTCCATGATCGGGTTTGTCATCGCGACCTGGCTGATCATGCCCGAAGGCATGCGCTGGCAGATGATAGGTGCTTCAGCAGTCGGTATTGCGCTGACTGCATTCATGGTGTACATAACGGAGTACTACACGGGCACCCAGTTCAAGCCGGTCAGGCATATTGCCGAGGCTTCGACAACGGGTCACGGTACCAATATAATTGCCGGTCTGGCCATTTCCATGAAGTCAACGGCTTTTCCCGTTCTGGCCGTCTGTGCCGCCATTTATCTGACATATTATTTCTGTGGCGGGCTGTATGGAGTTGCGATTGGTGCGACATCCATGCTTTCGATGGCGGGCATTATTGTTGCCCTGGACGCATACGGACCTATCACCGACAATGCGGGCGGTATTGCTGAAATGGCCGGTATGCCGGATTCGGTCCGGGCCATTACTGATCCGCTTGATGCCGTGGGCAACACCACCAAGGCGGTAACCAAAGGTTATGCCATCGGCTCTGCCGGACTTGCAGCACTCGTACTCTTTGCGGACTATACCCATGCACTGGAGTTTGCGGGCCATGCGGTGACGTATGAACTGTCCAATCCACGTGTGATCATCGGACTCTTTATTGGCGGCCTGATTCCGTATCTGTTCAGTGCGATGGCGATGGAGGCAGTGGGACGTGCTGCGGGTACGGTTGTAGTTGAAGTACGCCGCCAGTTCAAGGAAATTCCCGGACTGATGGAAGGCAAGGCCAAGCCGCAGTATGACAAGGCTGTTGACATGCTGACATCGGCGGCAATCAAGGAAATGATCATACCTTCGTTGTTGCCGGTTATTGTTCCGATAGCGGTGGGCGTACTGCTCGGACCTGCCGCCTTGGGTGGTGTACTGATGGGTACCATTGTCACGGGTCTGTTCGTTGCCATTTCCATGACAACAGGTGGAGGAGCCTGGGATAATGCCAAGAAATATATTGAAGACGGATTTTTTGGTGGAAAAGGATCAGATGCGCATATGGCGGCAATAACCGGTGATACGGTTGGTGATCCTTACAAGGACACATCCGGTCCGGCGGTCAATCCGTTAATCAAGATTATCAACATTGTTGCGCTATTGATGGTACCGTTATTGCCAATAACGCTTCCGGAAGTGGAAGGTGCGGAAACAGCGCCGGTAACAGCCGTGATTGCGCCGACCGTGCCTGCAAAAGCGGTTACAGAGCCTGCACTTGCTACCGGCAAGATGAGTGTGAACATGACGGAACCGGTCACATCGGTTCCTGTTGCACCGGCCGATCCGCCTGCGGAGGAAACACCGGTTTTTGCAGCTCCTTCCAGGTAGTCAGTTACTTTTTTAAATCCGCGTAATGGAGGGCTTCGGTCCTCCATTTTGCATGACTGCGCGGGTTCTGGTGTGTCGCAGAGTCTGTTGCCTGTGCTGAAGATCAGGATGTTTGCAGCAAATGGATGCCCGTTGTAGCGCATGCTCGGGAAATACTTTTATTACCTGTTTCGCTACAGCCGCGATACGATTGAAAAATATGGGAGTGGTACAACATTCACTGATGTGTCCTGCGCTGTGATGAGACAGGCTCCGGTTTCAGTTCTGCCTGGTATGGAAGAACAGCGGTTTGCAGGCTGTTGACATCGTTGTTTTTGCTAACAAATTTAAAGCTCGAAAAAAACAGGAAAAAAGTTCTTTGCCTCTTCTCTCAGGTAAATTATGATTTACAACGAAAATCAATTACCACACCAGGAACAAAACCGAAGGCACCCAACAACACAAATCATAATTTAGCTATGGGGTTACAATGGTCTGTTTCTTTTTGCAATAACACAGTATTCCATACATGATATTGGCCGAGAGAGTGAGAGAAACTTCATTTTGTACATCAAAGTCCCAGAGATTTAACCTGTAACCGTTCTTTCACACATTATACGAATTCCGGTTTAATGCTTGCAGTAATTTTCAGGCATTTGCTGTAAGTGCTTTGAGCAAATTACGAATGTTTTTTATCCGAAATTGGTATTACCTTCATGACCTCGGTGCTTGCTAAATTGACTTCGTGTATAAGATAGGCCAAAATTACAGTATGTTTACTTTGTTCAAATCGGAAGTTTTCAGTAAGTGGTTTCACGCTCAGGAAAAAGTCGTCAGGGCCCGTGTAGATGCACGGCTTGTCCGTCTTGAACAAGGATATTTCGGTGATGTGAAGTATTTGGGAGGTGGCGTTTCTGAACTGAAATTTCGCTTTCTCTCTGGGATCAGGGTTTACTTTATGCGCGACGGGCGAGATGTGATCATTCTTCTTGGCGGAGGCGACAAAGGCTCCCAGAAGAAAGATGTAATGGAAGCACAGAAGCTGGCCCGTCTCTCAATGGAGAAATAGATGAGTAAATTGAAACTGAAAAAATGGGATGTTGCTGAACACCTCCAAACGGATGAAGATATCGCGCTTTTCCTTGAGGCGTGTATTGATGAAGACCCAGGTGATGGCAGCGTAATCCGATCCGCTCTAGGTAGTATTACGAGGGCTAGAGACATGAACCAGATAGCACAAGATGCAGGGTTGACTAGTGAAGGACTTCACAGGGCACTTTCCAACGAAGGCAACTCAGACCTTGGATCTATCCTGAAAGTAATCAGGGCACTTGGCATAAAACTACACGCTGAAGCAGTTGCCTGAAAGAAATATTTCTTTATTCACCAGTTGGAATATCAACCACAGATAGTTCGCCAGACATCAGACGAGGCAAAAGCGTGTTACCAAGAACTGCAGGAATACGGTTCTCAAGATTTTTCGTCTGTAAAATCAATCCAGCAGGACTGCCTTGTGTGCTGCTGTTCCAAAGCAAATCCGGGTTCAAATAAAACGCATTGCTGACCAGCCCAAAGAAGTCCGGATAAAAAGTTCCTGAATGACCGTTGTAAGGGTATGGGAGAATGGGATTATTTCCCGGCAGACATCGCGGGCTTCAGAAGTACCGTGCCAATAGAAACCAGTATCAGGAGAATGGCGACATAATCCTGCCAGCCTGGGACTTCCGACAGGAAGAAACTCCCGGAAAATACACCCACAACCGGAACCATCATGGTGGAAAGACTCGACGCCGTGGGCGGGAGAGAACGCGCCATTCTGTTCCAGATAATGCTCCCCAGGCCAAATACGAAAACCGCATTGTACCCGACCGCCGCCCACTCCCAGGGCTGGGGAAGACGCCATCCGGAAGACTCAAAAAGCAGCGCATAAAAAGCCATCCCGGTGGCTCCAAATGCAAACATCCAGAAAGTAAGGGAACTCGTTGGCAAAGGAACCTGACGGTGTTTTAACTGGACCGTTCCAAACCCCCAGAAAGCAGCAGCACCAAGCACGATCAGGATGCCGGCAGCCTGGTTGGACAGCGAGGAAAACTCCCCGGACAGCAGTAAAAACGCCGCAACTGCCGCACAACTGATGCCAAGAAACGTTGCCCGGGTGGGTCTTTCCCGGAATATGATGCAACCAAAAACAAAAGCCCATACAGGCATCGTATACGTCAGTATGGCCGCACGACCGGATGTGAGCATTTTAACGCCGGTAATCATCAGAATCTGGCACAGTAAAACATTGGGAATGGACAACCTTATTACCTGGAGCACCTGCGCCTTGGGAATGGAGATGGAATCATTCATTCTGGTTGCAACAAACCACATCACAGGCAGCGCTGCGACCATGCATATGACGCGAAAGGTCACTGGCGGAAGATGCGTTACGCCAAATTTCATGACTGGCCAGTTAAAGCCCCAGAACAGCGTGAGCGCAACCAGCAGAATGACATCATTTCGGGACAGGGATTGCATAAAAAAACCTCGGATAAGGCGTTACAATAGCATATTATCAGCAGGAGGGCCCCGATGAGTTTTCTGGAAAAACTGAAGCGATCATGGAAAATGGCTGATTCCCTTTTATGCGTCGGCCTTGATCCCGATCCGGACCGGTTTCCCGACAGCATCAAAAGGCATGAAGACGCCATCTTTCAGTTCTGTAAAGCCATTATTGATGCAACAGCAGATCTGGTCTGCGCATTCAAGCCCCAGATAGCCTACTTTCACGCAGAAAGAGCAGAAGAGCAGCTCGAAGCACTCTGCAGGTATATCCGCAAAAACCACCCGCATATTCCGCTCGTCCTGGATGCCAAAAGAGGCGACATTGGCCCTACAGCCAGGCAGTATGCGCGGGAAGCCTTTGATCGCTATGAAGCGGATGCCGTCACGATCAACCCTTACATGGGGTTTGATTCCATTGAACCGTACCTTGAATATGCAGGCAAGGGAGTCATCATATTATGCCGTACATCCAATCCGGGCGGATCGGATCTGCAGTTTCTGGATGTGCAGGCAACAGACGACAGGCTGCCACTCTATCAGCATGTTGCCGGACTCGTTGCGACAGACTGGAACCGCACCGCCCAGTGCGCACTGGTGGTCGGAGCGACATACCCTCACGAGCTGGCTGCAGTACGCGGCATTGTGGGAGACATGCCATTACTGGTACCTGGCATTGGTGCGCAGGGTGGCGATATCCAGGCAACGGTGAAGGCAGGTCAGACGGCTGATGGACTCGGACTGATGCTGAATGCGTCCCGCTCCATTCTGTATGCCGATGTCAGGGAAGGCGAAACTTTTGCGAAAGCGTCACGCCGTGTTGCGCAAAAGACACGCGATGAAATCAACCGGTATCGCCATCAGAGAGGTTGATCCGGACTGCTCAGGGCGCTGGAGAGAAGACGGGCCGTAATATCGACGATGGGAATGACCCGCTGATATGCCATACGCGTGGGACCGATGACACCCAGGGTTCCGACGATATTGCCATCAATCTGGTAAGGAGCGGTAACCACGCTCAGATCATCCAGCGGGACAAGCTGGGAATCCCCGCCGATGTAGATCTGTATGCCTGCGGCACTGCTTGAGACATCAAGCAGTTTCATCAGTTCGGTTTTTTGCTCGAAAATGTCAAAAAGCCGACGAAGAGAAGAGATGTTTTCGGTCAGATCGGATACGCCAAGCAGATTTTTTTCTCCGGAAATGACAACATGTTCGCTGTTTTCTGACAGGGCCTTGTCGCTTGCCTCTATTGCGGTTGCCATGAGTTTTTGCAGACTTTTATGCAGTTCATGCAACTCGGCCTGGAGCCGGCGGCGTATTTCACCGGGTTTCAGACCACTGAAATTGCGGTTGATGTAATTGGCCGCTTCAACGAGCTGTGGCGGGGTGTAATCCGCATCGGTCAACAGCAGCCGGTTCTGGATGTCGCCAGTCGGCGTGACAATGACGAGGAGAATACGTTTTTCTGCCAGACGCAAAAACTCGATTTGCCGGAAGGTGAACTCATGCCTTGGTGCAAGTACGACACCGGTAAACTGGGAAAGCGATGACAGCATCTGCGCGGCGTTGACGATGATTTTTTGCGGATGATCCGTCTGCAGGCTCTGTGGCATACCGGGCTCGACGGAAGTTTCGGCAAAGGGCTGCGCAGTCAGCAGCGCGTCCACAAAAACCCGGAATCCACGCGGGGTCGGGACGCGACCGGCGGAAGTGTGCGGACTCGAAACAAAGCCCATCTCTTCAAGGTCGGACATGATGTTGCGAATGGTCGCAGGCGAGTATTCCAGACTGGAAATTTTGGACAGGGATCGTGAACCAACAGGCAGACCTTCGGCTATATACCGCTCCACCAGTGTCTTGAGAAGTTCTTTTGCTCGTGGTTCCAGTTGCATGGCTACAGACAATGTTTCAGGGTAATGAACTGTCAGACAGGTATCGTCAGTCAGAGACCGGACGTGCTTTGCAAGTTGAAAATCAGGATTTTCAGACACCTTGTCTGCTCGTCTTCAATTGTATCACTTCCCGCCCTGAGGATGGCAACTACGTAGCCTCAATGCATTATTTGCATCTCAGGTTTACCCGTGATGTTGCGCGGACAGTCCAGGTGAAAGTGCTGCACAAAGACCGCATTCACAGGATGCATACGCAAAACTAAACATGCGGCTTTTATCAAAAACAGGGTAAAATCTTCCGGAGTGACCTGACAGGATTTGCTCGTGTACAGGTGTTTTTGAAGTGCCTGGGGATACGGGTGTACTGGGACTGTACGCACTGGGGCGAATCTTCCGGACTGTTGCCTGCATCCGGTCGGAGGTGATATTGCCGTTGAACGTTGTAAATCCGGATCATCCTGCGTAACGACGGGTATGGTTTTTTAACTTAATTCCTCCCCATGGCAAAAGCCGGGGGTCTCCTTGGGAGAGACTGATGAAAGAGGGCGAGAAAATCTTTGCAATTGTGTCCAGAACCTATACTGAAGCCATTCTGAAGGAAATGGAGGCAATTACGGAGTTTCTGGAAGAAAAGGGGCACAGTGTGGTGTATGAATCACAGACGGCCATCAATATTCCATTCAAAAATATTGTCCCGATGAACATTGAAGAGGTCGGGGCCAGAGCGGCAGGAGTGATAGTAATCGGCGGTGATGGCACCATGCTGGGTATTGCACGTCGGCTTTCGCCGTATACCGCACCACTGATCGGTATCAATTACGGTCGCCTGGGCTTCATGACAGATATTTCCCTGGACCAGATCGTTCCGGTCCTGGATCAGATACTGCAGGGAAGGTATGTGTCCGAAATGCGGTTTCTGATAGATGGTATGATTGTGCGGGAAGGAGAACCCATTTATCAGGCGCTCGCTTTCAACGATATCGTGATTTCACGGGGAGGTACCTACGGCATGATAGACCTCAAGGTGGAAGTGGACGGTCACTTCATGTACCAGCAGCGTTCGGATGGCCTGATTATTTCAACGCCCACCGGGTCAACTGCCTATTCACTGTCCGCTGGCGGGCCGATGATGCATCCGAACCTCGGCGGAATTGCCATTGTATCCATTGCGCCACACGCTCTGTCAAACCGCCCGATTATCGTACCCGATACCAGTGAAATTGTGGTTGAAGTGATTGAAGCCAATCATCCCAGCATCAACTACGACTCCCAGTCCTTTGCCAATCTGAGACTGGGAGACAGGATTGTCATAAAACGCTCGGCGCATACCATTACTTTTTTACATCCTGAAGGCTGGAGTTATTATGATACGCTGCGTGAAAAACTCTACTGGGGCAGAGTAAGCAAGCGGGAAAAGTAAAAGCAGGGACGAGACCTGCTTCAAAGCCAGACCGACAGACGGGCGTAAAAACGGAAAGCTCAACAGACAGACACCACTGACACCATGTTACACACTCTTGCCATTCGGGACTTTGTTATTGTCGATTCCCTGGAGCTGGAATTCGGCAACGGGTTTTCTGTTCTGACAGGCGAGACAGGAGCAGGAAAATCCATACTGATTGATGCACTCGAACTCGTGCTTGGCGCACGCAGTGATACGGGAATTATCAGGGATGGAGCCACAAAGGCAGAAATCGGGGCAGAGTTTTCCATATCCGGGCAGGCAAAAGACTGGCTCTCGGAAAACGAAATGAACGCGGATGGAGATACGGTCCTGCTCAGACGTGTTGTGGATGCTTCCGGCAGATCCAGAGGCTTCATCAACGGAGTGCAGGCAACCGCCTCCCAGCTGCGTGAACTCGGAGAAATGCTGGTCAGCATTCACGGGCAGCATGCACACCAGTCTTTACTGAAGCAGGATGGCCAGCGCTCGCTTCTGGACCGGCACGCAGGGCTGCTGGGGCCCGTTCAGGAAGTTGCCCGACTGTACAGGCAGTGGCAGGACCTGAGTACGAAATATCGCGAGTCAAAGGCCAATGCGACATCGCTTCTGGAAGAAAAAACGAGACTGGAGTGGCAGGTAGAAGAGCTCGAAAAACTTGCTCCCAAAGAAGATGAATGGCAGGAGGTCAGCGCCAGTCACTTCCGGCTGGCCAATGCTGCTGAACTCATGAGTGGTGCAGAAGAAGCGCTGGAAGAAATATCGGAGTCCGAGTCTCCCATGCTCTCGCGCCTGAACGCCCTGCTGCAGAATCTGGGCAGGCTCTCTGATGTGGATGACGGGCTTGCCCAGGCGGTCGAACTGCTGGAATCGGCACGCATTCAGCTCCAGGAAGCTGCATATGTCCTGCGGAACTGTCTTTCCAGGATTGATCTGGATCCGGATCGTCTCAGAGAGACTGAAGCCAGACTTGATGCCCTTTATTCAGCAGCGCGCAAGTATCGGGTAGAACCTGAGAATCTGCACGCAGAGCTTCGGGCCCTGCACACACGGCTTGACGCACTGACAGATGCCCAGGACCTTGACGCACTGGAAAAAACAACAGAAAAAGCGAAAGCTGCCTATATGACTGCTGCACAGGCTCTGGGAGAAAAAAGAAAGGCTGCGGCAAAAGAACTCGGTGAGGCGGTAACGCACATCATGGCAGACCTGAATATGACCGGGGGGCAGTTTGCAGTCGGATTCAATCCGGTAGCGCCGGGAGCGTACGGGCTTGAGCATCCGGAATTTCTGGTAGCGGGCCATGCGGGTTCACCCTTGCGCCCGCTGGCCAGGGTTGCATCAGGAGGTGAACTCGCCCGTATTGCCCTTGCCATATCTGTCATCATGTCGCAGGCGACAGAGACCCCAACCCTGATTTTTGATGAAGTCGATAGTGGAATTGGAGGTGGGGTTGCCGAAGTAGTCGGTCACCTGCTGAAAAAACTGGGTTCAGATCACCAGGTCCTGTGTGTGACGCATCTGCCCCAGGTGGCAAGCAAAGCGGTATTTCACTTCCAGGTCAGCAAGTCCGTTTCAGAAAAGTCAGCGCACCCGCTTTCACGCATTGTCAGACTGGATGGCAATGATCGTGTCGAGGAAATCGCCCGGATGCTCGGAGGGGTTGAAATTACCGCCACAACCCGCGAGCATGCCCGCGAAATGCTTTCTGAATGATCCCTTCTGGCAATACTGTGCGGGGTAGTAGGCGCACTCCCGTTGCGACCGGGCACATCTGTCTGGAGTTTTTTTGTTTTTTATTGGAATCGGGTCTTGAAAAATCGGCGGACGCCCCTAATTGGTGTACGTTGCCTGAGTTTTGTTCTGGAGGAAATCGTGCAAGACGAAAATAAAGAGAATAAACAGGAGTTGCCTGGAAGTGAACAGGGCACTGTTCTGGACGAGTCCATGCTGGTATTTGCAGAAGAGAGTGTTGATGCACTCGTGCTTCAGGCCAGGCTTGCGCTGGCCGAGGAAAAAAGTGCGGAATTGCAGGACGCGTATTTGCGCGCCAAGGCCGAGGTCGAAAATGTGCGTCGCAGGGCCCAGGAAGATGTGCTCAAGGCGCACAAGTTTGCCATAGAGAGTTTTGCCGAAGGACTTCTGTCGGTCAAGGACTCTCTGGAGATGAGCCTGAATGTGAGTTCTCCTTCTGTTGAATCGATCAGGGAAGGGGTTGAGCTCACGTTGCGTCAGCTTTCGCATGTATTTGAAAAAAACAGGCTGACTGCCGTGTTGCCTGCCAGGGGGGACAAGCTGGATCCCATGCTGCATCAGGCGCTGTCGACTGTACCATCCGATCTGCCGCCGAATACGGTTGTAGAAGTGCTACAAAAAGGTTATATGCTGGCCGACCGGCTGATACGTCCTGCAATAGTTATTGTTGCTGCAGGCAAATGATCTTGAAATAGTTAAAACAGGCACCATATACGTGCCAGTTCCAGTTAACTGAAACCGGATAATCCGGAGTGGTTAACAAGTAAAGCCAATTGTCGCTCCGGAGAATTATCCGGACAAGAAAGAGTGTAGAGAGGAGAAAGATGGGAAAGATTATCGGTATTGACCTGGGGACAACCAATTCCTGCGTTTCGGTTATCGAGGGCGGTCAGTCCAGGGTGATTGAAAATATTGAAGGTTCGCGTACAACACCTTCAATAGTTGCGTATCAGGATGACGGAGAGACGCTGGTTGGTGTTGCAGCCAAGCGTCAGGCGGTGACCAATCCGAAAAATACGCTGTTTGCTATCAAGCGCCTGATCGGACGTCGTTATGACGAAAAAGAGGTGCAGAAAGATATCGGGCTCATGCCGTTTTCTATCGTGAAAGCGGACAATGGAGATGCCTGGATTTCTGTTCTGGATAACAGGCGTCTGGCACCCCAGCAGGTGTCTGCAGAGGTGCTGCGCAAGATGAAGAAAACCGCAGAGGACTATCTGGGCACGGAAGTAACCGAAGCGGTGATTACGGTACCTGCCTATTTTAACGATGCCCAGCGTCAGGCAACCAAGGATGCAGGTCGCATTGCCGGTCTGGAGGTCAGGCGCATTATCAACGAGCCAACAGCAGCAGCGCTGGCTTTTGGTCTCGACAAGGTCGGCAGGGGTGATCGCAAGATCGCGGTCTATGACCTTGGAGGGGGAACATTCGATATTTCCATTATCGAAATTGCGGATGTGGACGGCGACAAGCAGTTCGAGGTTCTTTCCACCAATGGCGATACCTTCCTGGGCGGTGAGGATTTCGACCAGCGCCTGATTGATTTCATTATTGATGAGTTCAGAAAACAAAGCGGCATCAATCTGAAGAATGATCCGATTGCACTGCAGCGTATCAAGGCATCTGCCGAACGTGCCAAGATCGAGCTTTCTTCTGCCCAGCAGACGGAAGTCAACGAGCCATACATCGCGATGAATGATGGTGCGCCGCTTCATCTGAATGTGCGGGTAACAAGGGCAAGACTGGAGGCGCTGGTTGAGGAACTGATAGACCGCACCATTGGTCCCTGCAGAATTGCACTGGAGGATGCAGGGCTCAAGCCAGGTGACATTGATGACATCATCCTGGTAGGAGGCATGACGCGTATGCCGATGGTGCAGGACAAGGTCAAGGAGTTTTTTGGCAAGGAACCGAGAAAGGATGTCAACCCGGATGAGGCAGTTGCGGTAGGTGCTGCACTGCAGGGATCGGTTCTTTCAGGCGATCGCACGGATCTGTTGCTGCTGGATGTGACACCACTGTCTTTGGGCATTGAAACACTGGGTGGCGTCATGACCAAGATGATTCAGAAGAATACGACCATTCCGACCAAGTTCAGCCAGATATTTTCTACGGCAGAGGACAATCAGCCGGCAGTTACGATCAAGGTCTATCAGGGTGAGCGGGAAATGGCGATGGGTAACAAGGCGCTGGGCGAATTCAGCCTGGAAGGCATCCCGTCGGCACCGCGTGGCATGCCACAGATTGAGGTCACTTTCGATATTGATGCAAACGGAATCCTCAATGTCAGTGCCAGGGACAAGGCGACTGGCAAGGAAAACAAGGTGACAATCAAGGCCAATTCAGGTCTGACGGAGGAGGAAATCCAGCGTATGGTCAAGGATGCCGAACTCAATGCGGCAGAAGATCTGAAGATGCGTGAGCTGGCGGAGTCGCGCAATCAGGGAGACAGTCTTTTGCATACGACCAGAAAGTCTCTGACCGAGTATGGTGACAGGCTTGAGCTTTCCGAAAAAGAAGCCATTGAAAGTGCCATGACGGACCTTGAAAACACCATGAGGGAGAATGACAAGGAAGCGATTGATGCGAAGCTGGCTGCTCTTGCCACAGCTGCCCAGAAACTCGGTGAGAAGATGTATGCGGAAAGTTCGGAAGGTCAGCCCGTGAGTCCTGAACCACCTCAGGAACGTGCGCATGAACCTGATGTTGTCGATGCGGAATTCAAGGAAGTCAAAGACGACGAAGAGGCCAAATAGGTTTTTTGGGGCCATTTCCAGTTGTTGCCGGATTCCGGGTTCCCTTGTGGAAATCCGGAATCCGGCATTTGACCAGTCTGGAGAGTCGTCTTCAGAAAGGTGGAATGAGGTGCTTTGGCAGGTAAACGGAACCTGCCAGGCATCCCGGTCCGGTTGAAACGCAAAAGTGTGAAAGACATGTCAAAACGCGATTTTTACGATGTTCTGGGAGTAGCAAGAAATGCTTCGGAAGACGAGATAAAGAAGGCTTATCGCAAGCTGGCGATGAAGCATCATCCGGACCGGAATCCTGACAGCAAGGTAGCTGAAGGCAAGTTCAAGGAAGTCAAGGAAGCATACGAAATACTGTCAGACGAAAACAAGCGCACTTCGTACGACCGCTTTGGTCATGCGGGAGTGGACCCGAATATGGGCATGGGCGGCGGCTTCAGGAATACGGGTGGTTTTTCCGATGCTTTCGGTGACATCTTCGGGGATATTTTTGGTATGGGAAGAGGTCCGCAGCGAGCGGGCTCACCCCAGATGTATCGTGGTTCCGATTTGCGCTACAACCTGGATATTACGCTAGAGGAAGCGGCAACGGGTGCGGACAAGACCATTCGGGTTCCATCCTGGGAGACCTGTGCGCCCTGCGGTGGTTCGGGAGCGCGGCCGGGAACCAGCCCCGAGACCTGCAAGACCTGTGAAGGAACCGGTCAGGTGCGCATGCAGCAGGGATTTTTCAGTATTCTGCAGCCGTGTCCGACCTGTAACGGAACCGGAAAAATCATCAGGGATCCCTGTATCAGCTGTCATGGTGTTGGTCGTGTCAAGCGTTCAAAGACGCTGGAGGTCAAGATCCCTGCCGGTATTGAAGATGGCATGCGGATTCGTTCGACAGGTAATGGTGAGCCTGGGGGTAATGGTGGTCCTCCGGGAGATCTTTATGTTGAAATCCGGATTCAGCAGCATGCCGTGTTCCAGCGTGAAGCGGACGACCTGCATTGTGAGGTGGCCATTTCTTTTGCGTGTGCGGCATTGGGTGGTGAAATTCAGGTTCCCACCCTGGATGGCAAGGTTTCCTTTCATGTTCCGGAGGGAACGCAGACCGGCAGGATATTCCGTCTGCGCGGGAAAGGTGTCCGGGGGGTTCGAACCGGTCAGTTAGGTGATCTTTTCTGCCATATTTCTGTTGAGACACCTGTCAATCTGACGGAAAGGCAGAAAGAGCTTCTCAGGGAGTTTGACGATCTGGTTATTGAAGGGGGCGATGATCACCGCGAGAAAGAACCCAGATCGTTCGGTCAGAGGGTGCGGGATTTTTTCCGGTAATTTCCGCAGGGATGCGCGGGTTTCCGGAAGAGGCAAGTGATTAAACGGGAACGGCTCGCCGAGGCGAGCCGTTCTTTACGTTTGTCCTCGGGGGGGCAAGTACCCCCGAATCCCGAAGCACACGCCGTCATAAGGTGCGGCTTTTAACAGAAAGCAATCGAAATATGCTGAATCAAAGTTCGAGCTGGCAAAGCTCTTCAGTAATTGAAGCACTGTCTGAAGGGGCTTTAAAAAAATCTGAACCGGAAGTAACCCTCCAGATGGAGATTTATGACCTGTCCAGGAACGATAAAAGTTGAGAAGATGATATGAAATATCCTGCAAAATTTACACCAGATGAGGAGGATGGTGGTTATGTTGTCACCTTCCGTGATATTCAGGGAGCAATTACGCAAGGCGATACCTTTGAAGAAGCTATGGAAATGGCCGAAGATGTCATGGCATTTGCTTTAAAGCATTATTTCGATCGAAATCTGCCTGTTCCCTTACCCTCAAAACCTGAGCGAGGTGAGCACCTTGTTTCACTTTCCGCCAATGTTGCGGCAAAAGTTTTGCTGTTGAATGAAATGATCGCCCAGAATTTGACATCCTCCCCTTCCTAAAGGAAGGGGATTCCTACGGCGATCCAGACACAGACTTCATGTCTGGACGCTTCGGGGGGTTCCTGCTGCTGACGGTCTTACAGCCCCGTTCACTTCACAGGCTCTTCAGGCGTGCCCCGCCT
>Ga0099364_10004921_pt1 | contig 20024 bp, 24 predicted proteins | sample TergutTh196P3_FD_73070 | JGI IMG/M metagenome (GOLD analysis project Ga0099364, IMG submission 73070) | Microcerotermes parvus P3 segment gut microbial communities from Pointe-Noire, Republic of the Congo - Th196 P3 | ecosystem: Host-associated > Arthropoda: Insects > Digestive system > Gut ... | reverse complement strand
CGGGGGCAGTTACTTTGCAACGCGGCAAAGTAACCAAAACGCGCCGGGGAGACCCCGGACCCCCATTTCGACAAATCGCATAGCTTTGTGCCTTCCATCGCGCACGTCATAAGCATAGCTCTATAATCCGCCCAATCGCTCAGCCGAGCCGAGCTCCAGGTCTCGAACGCGAAAAAAGGTATTATGAATAAAAGAAATCAAAGACTTTTTCCGCTATTCTTACGTGCGCGGGCGCTTCCGGTGTCGCTCCCTACTTTAGCTTTGTGCCTACTTGTACAGTGTTCATCAAAGCTAAACTGCTAACTGAAGGTTTATTAAGCGGGGAAAAATTTTGTTTTCTTTTTATCCTATTATCTTTTTCCCCGCGCCCAGCATTTGAGCCTCGCAAGGCGAAAGCGGAAGGCAGATGTATTTTATTGATTGTATTCTGCTCGTCTTGCTGGCAAGTGTGGCTTCTCCAGCCTCTGCGGGGGGTCGCGGGGGTTCTTAGGGGGCGAGCGGGGGCGGCGGCCCCCAGCCCCCTGAGCCGCGTTTTTCTTTGTTACTTTCTTTTTGGCGGGACAAAAAGAAAGTAAATAATTGCGTCGCGGAGCGCGCTTGTGCAACCGCGTTGCAAAGTAACTGCCCCCGCGGCTTGAGCGGTGAAAATTAACCGAAGATGAAATCGCATTATAAACCACCCCGGCGCTTCGCGCCACCCCTCCAAGGAGGGGAATTTCGGGCGGGAAAACCCCGCCCCTACGGTTGCACTTCGCCGCTACCTCGGCGAATCTCGCCGATAATCTCCTTATACTCCTCTTTCGTCAGCAGGTTATTTATCAGCGGCAACGCTGATGTCAGGTTTATCCTGCGTGGCAAAGACAGCCTGTCATAAAGCGCGAAGCGCAACGCGCGGCTGTTTTCGCCGCCCATCAGCCCGTCTTCGTAAAGGTCCATGCGTGTAATCGGCTCCCCCTGTTCTCTTGGCTTCTCTTCAGCGATGCCCGCGGCGGCGAAGGCTTTGCGCAGGGTTTCTGTGTCCATGCCCTCCACGCCCAGCTTGCCCTCGGCGGAGTGCGCGTCTTTCCTACGCTCCTTCCCGTACACATCGGGGATGAAGACATTGGTAATTTGCCCGGACGGGACCATCCCGCCCAAATACGCGCGGATCTTAAACCCCGCCGCGTCTGAATCCGTCAGGACAATCAGCCCCCTGCTTTTAGCAAGCCCGCGCAAAAACTCCCGCAGTTCGCGGTCGCGGAACAGATGGAAGCCGTGCGTGGGGATTATCAAGCCGTCAATCAGTGAATCCAGTTTGATTTTATCGTACTTGCCTTCTACCACAACAGCTTGTTTTACGAAGATTTTTTCTATTTTCATCACTACTCCCTGCTCATTAGCTCAAGCAGTTTTACAACAGTTTGCTCGATCAGCACACGGCCGTCGATGCCGGTGCTTTTTATTTTTATGTCGCAACGGTACAGCGCCTCCAGCGCGTGCGCAAGTGCTACTGCAGAATGCCTTCCGTTATAAGCTGAGCGCACGCGGTATTCTGATTTATAGCCAAATTTCTGCGCAAAAACATTTTGCGTCATACCGCAATCCCGCGCGTTTCTGGCGCGGTATAAATCCACGAACGACATCGACAGCACCGATAAAATAGATATGGGCTGTTCGCGGAGTGCAAATAAATCCGCCAGTATATCCATCACCTGTGACGGCCTGCTGTTCAGTATAGCCCTGCTTAAATCAAAGACACGGGCCTCTACCCTCGGGGTTGCGGTATCGTCGATATGTTCGCGTGTAATTTGCACGTAACCCGCACGCGCGCAGATTTTTTGAAGCTCATTGCTCAATGTGTTCATGTCATTGCCGCACAGCTCGAGGATATAACGCGCAAGCGGCGCTGAAAGCTCACAGCCGCTGCGTTTGGCGGCGTTCCTTAAAAACTGCACAAGCCCGGATTGCCCCCTTGACCCCAGCTCTGCGGCAATGCCACGCTCCCCGGCAAGCTTAATCAGCTTTTTCGCGGCGGCGGATTTAGGGTCGAAGGCGCCTTTTCCCGTGATAACCAAAACGCATCCGGGCGGTAAATTGGCGGCGGCATCAAGAAGCTTGTCTTGATCATTTGGCTGAAGCTTTGACATATCGAGGTCATCGGCGACAACGCATTTTTCACCGGCTTCACTTGACCCGGGCGTACCGAACGGTAAGCTTTCTACCGCGTCATAAAGCGCATCGCAATCAAGCGAGCGCCCATCAAGCATATGCAAGCCAAACGCACCGGCTGTGCGGAACGGCTTTATGATCCGATTTTTCCACGCGTCTACGAGATATTCCTCCGCGCCGTATAAAAGGCACAGCCCATGTATGCCCTGCTCCCTTTGATACTTAGATAAGCTTTCCTCGGATTCAAAACGCATGGCAGGCGCCTCCAAAATTCGGCATATCATGTGAAATAAAATACAGAAATTCAATAAATCGGGATAAGCACGCGGGTTTCCCCATATATCGCCTGCCCCACCGGCTCAAAAACCGTTGCGGTGCCTTCGATTCCTTCGGGCAAAGATAAAATCCCCGCGCCCAAAACCTCGATAATTTCTGTGCCGCGCGGCCGGGTCCCGCTGTGCTTGCGGATCCTTTTCCGCCCCGCGTTTATGAGTATATCCCCGGAATCCGCATCCACGCTGATCCACACGCCGTCCAGCGCGTTTACGACAGCGTGTGCTCGGGAGTAAATCGGGGTGCCGCTTGACGCGATTGACAGCTGCTCCAGCACAAAGAGGTCGTCCGGGCCGATGACCGTACCCGGGCGGTACCTCCCGACAAGGTCCATGATCCCGGAGTCAATCCTGCCGTCATGCCCGGGGGCGACCAACAGCGGGATTGACCTTATGCCCCTGAACTCGAGATAACGCAGGAGCGCGTTAACGTCAAAGCGCGACGGCGCCTCCAGCAATACGGCTTGGCCGCGGCGGATCAGCAAAGTCACGCCGTTACCCGGCAAAGCCACAAGCTCTATTTTATCCCTGTCCGCCCACAATCCGCCAAGCGCCCCGATGCTGAAACTGCACAGCAACAGCATTGCGGCGCAGGATTTTATGCGCGGGACATCCCGCATTTTCCATGTCAGTACGCAAACACAAACCGCCCCGCCAAGCCATATCGGCTTCCATGCCTGGTCGAGGGAGATAGTGGCAAACGGCACGGATGAGAGCATTTCCGAAAGCCGAAGTAAAAACCGTATGCAAAAATCCGCCGCCCATGCCACCGCAGGCATCAAAGGCACGGAGACAGGGATTAGTGAACAGAAAATCCCGCCCAGGATTATGGGAACGACAAACGGCGCAGCCAAAACATTCGCGGGGAGCGCCGCCAAAGAGATCCAGCCGTAACTGAGCATGAGCAGCGGCATTGTAAATATATACGCGCCAAAAGACACGCCCGCCGCGGATGTAAGCGCACGCACAGGTTTTTTCAGCAACGGGTGACTGCTTTTAAAGCGCCAACCGAGCGCGTCGGATGCAGATTGTCCTAAAATCAAAATCCCCAGGGTAGACAACGCGGACAGCGGCAAGCTTATGGTTTGCGTCCAATGCGGCCATATCACGCATAACAAAAACACCGAGAACCCCAGCGAATTGATCGGGTCGCCGCGCCTGTAGGAAAACTGGCCGCCCATGTAAACCGCGAACATGACAAACGCGCGAAGCACCGATGCCGAAAATCCCGTAAGGGCTACAAAAACAAAGCCGAGCAGGATCGTCGCAAGCTCCGGGACACGGCGCGGGAGCCATGTTTTTTGCAGGAGCTTGAGCGTGAACATACTTATGATTGAAAAATGCAGTCCGGAAATCGCCAGAAGGTGCGAAATGCCGGAGCGGTTCATGTGGCTGTAGACAGCCCTGTCCAAAGGGTCGCCGATCTTCATGACCATCATCCCCGCAACATCCGCCGTGTCTTTCGGCAGTGCGGCGTACAGGTTGTGACGGAAACGCTCCCTGAGCGCCAAGCGTACAGATGGGAAGATATGCTTCGCGTCCGGTTCAAGATGGACAATTTCCGTTACTGTCACGCCCGCCGCCATGATGCTGCGGTTGCGGGCAAATGCGCCGCCTGTCGGTCGGAGCCGTACAATACAGCGGATTACATCCCCCGTCACGGCCCTGGTTTCGCCATAGCTTGTCACGCTTATTACAGCGTCAGGGACAGCGGCGGCGGGAAAAGCGGCTTCTATAAGATAATCCATTCGGCGGCCCTGTGAAGCCGCGGAAGTCACAATGCCCTCCATAAGCACGTTTTCATCGGATATATCATGAAAAGGCTTGACGCGCGCGGTGTCATAAAGCGCGTATGCGCCAAAAGCCCCGGCGGCGGAAAACAGCGCAACTACAATTACAATACGCTTTTTGTTCAAGATGAAAACCAACAGCCCTGTTGTAAGCATGGCGATTGACAGCAGCATCGCCTGTCTTGCGTTAAAAAAGAAAGCGGCGTACATTGCGGCAGCGAAGGGGAAGCCGATTACACAAAACGGCCGCTTCATGGGATGGCCTCCTAAGTATCTTTAATTTCTAAAGTCAAAAAATGTCCCGACGTGCTTTCCCTCTGTCAGGTCATAGAGCAGCTCGGGGCTGCTGCCGCGTATAATAGCCATATCGATGCCGGCGGCCTCCAGGATTTTTGCCGCCTGGATTTTTGTTGCCATGCCGCCTGTCCCGCGGCTGCTGCCGGAGCCTTTTGCGACAGATTCAATATAGCTGTCTACGCGCGCCACTGTTGGGATAAGCTTTGCGTCCTTATTTTTGCGCGGGTTGTCGTCGAACAGCCCATCGAAATCCGACAGGATCACAAGCACATCAGCATCGACAAGCGTCGCAACAACAGCGGACAGCGTGTCGTTATCGCCGAAGTGGTCGCCCTCAAGCTCGTCCACCGCGACGGTATCGTTTTCGTTGACAATGGGGATTGCCCTGTAGCCCAACAGCCGATTGAATGTGTTCACGACATTTTTCCTGCGTAGCTCGTCATCAACCACATCCTTTGTCAGCAATACCTGCGCGACATTATGGTTGTAGGAGGTAAACAGGTTGTCGTACAGATGCATAAGCTCGCTCTGGCCGACAGCGGCGGCGGCTTGGCGGCCGGGGGTGTCTTTTGGCTTTTGCGCAAGCCTTAATTTCCCCGCGCCGACGCTTATCGCCCCGGATGTGACAAAAATAATCTCCCTGCCGGAGTTCGCAAGGTCGGAAAGCACCTTCACAAGCTGCTCTATCCTGCGGATATTTACAAGCCCGGTTTCGTATGTCAATGTAGAAGTGCCGACCTTTACTACGATTCTTTTCGCGCCCGCTAACCGTTCCACATCAAATCCCCCATATTATGCTGATTTACGCGTGACCTTTAGAATATCGATCCTGTTGCCGTCCATTTGCAGGACCTCAAGAATTAAGTCGCGGTACTCCGCGCTTTCGCCCGCGGCGGGTATATGCCCGAAAAACTGCATAGCCCAGCCATTTACCGTGCTGTAATCCCCTTCAAAATCAAAGCCCTGCCAGTCCTCCTGTTCCTCCAAATCGCGCAGCGGGCAGGAACCGAGGATCTCAAAAATCCCGTCGCCCAGCTTTACAAAGGCATCGGGCGTTTCTTCGTCATCCTCCCATAATCCCCCGACGATTTCCTCAATGATGTCCTGCGTTGTAATAAGCCCCAGCGTCCCGCCGTAATCGTCTGTCACGATTGCCATGTTCTGCCGCTTTTTCTTGAGCAGTGCCAGAAGGTCCGATATTTTCATCGAACGGTGGACGAAGTTTGGCTTGGCGAGCATCGAACGCAGATCGGGCTCGCCGCCCTCCAGCAATATACGCAGATAATCCTTCGCAAACAGGATGCCGATTATGCTGTCTATGCTTTCTTCATAAACCGGGATGCGGGAGTATCCCTCACTCAGGATCATTTCGCGTATCTCCTGCGGGGGCGCGTCCGCGTCCAGCGCCGCCATGTTCACGCGCGGGGTGAGGATATCTTTGATATCGATTTCATCGAATTCCAGCGCGGACTGGACAAGGTCGCGCTCCTGCTCCTCGATTACGCCTTCCTCTTCTACCGTGTCGATTAAGTAGAGCAGGTCCTCCTCTGTGACGGTCGGGCCCGCCTGCACAGCAGGGGAAACCGCGCCCCTCAGTTTCATCAGAAGAAATGTCACGGGCGAGAACAGCGCACAGACGGCTTTGAGCGGACCGGCGAAGGACAGTATGACTTTTTCGCTGTGGTCCCTGGCGTAGGATTTTGGCAGTATCTCCCCGAAAATAATAACAAGCACGGTTATCACCGCGGTGGCGGCCACCACGCCGGAATCGCCGAGAATGGCGGTAAACGCCAAAGTGGCAAGGGATGCCGCCGCTATGTTTACAACATTGTTGCACACTAAAATCGTGCTGAGGGTCTTGTCGTACCGCTCAACGAGGGCGAGCGCGGTTTTTGCACCGCGCGAGCCTTTATCCGCCAGCATTTTCAGGCGGAGCTTGCCCACTGAGGAAACCGAGGTTTCCGCCATTGCCGCCAGCGCCGAAAGGATTAAAAGCAGTATTACCGCAAAGGAGTATAACGTACCGGGACTGTACAATACAAGCAGCCACCTTTCAATTTAATCAAATTGTAGCATATTATGGGAATTATCTCAAGTGTAAATAAAAAAGGCGGGGAAGATCCCCGCCTTTTTTCGGTTAGTCGTCGTTATTATCAGCTTTCGCCTTCCCGTGCTTTGCGCGGCCTTGTATTTCCGGCACGGGCGGGGCGCTGTTTTTCGGGAAATGCTGTTTTTTGTTGCTTTCTGTGCCGTGAGGCGCCTTTGGGTCCGGCCGCCTCATTCCCGCTTTCGCCATATGTCATCCCTCCTGTCTAATTTATTATGGTTCCGCAATTGATGTGGAAAACCTGCCCGGACACGCCCGAAGAATCAGGGCAAGCCAAGTAGACATACAGCGGCGCAAGCTCATAAGGCTGGGCGGCGCGGCGCATAGGTGTGTCAGAGCCGAAGGTCTGCACATCCTGCGGCGAAAAGCTGGACACAATCAGCGGCGTCCAGACAGGGCCGGGGGCGGTTGCGTTAACGCGGATGCCCCGCTGCGTGAGGGAAAGCGCCATGGAGCGCGTAAACGAAACGATCGCGCCCTTTGTAGCGGAATAATCAATCAGCCCCGGGCTGCCCTCAAAGGCCGTGACTGATGCTGTGTTAATAATCGCGCCGCCGTCCCCTAAATGCCGCAAAACAGCCTTTGTCATATAAAAATACGAAAATATATTGCTTTCAAAGGTCAGCAGAAGCTGTGCCGCTGTGATATCCTCGATGCTGTTTTGCTGGTACTGGACGCCCGCGTTGTTGACCAGGATATCGGCGCCGCCAAGCCCCGAAACTGCCACCGCCGCCGCTTCTATAGCGTTTTGTTCATGGCGCAGGTCAGCTTGGATGCTGACGCATTTTCGGCCGTATTTTTCTACATCGGATACAGTCTGCCGCGCGTCGCTTTCCTCGCATAGATGTATGATGGCTACATCAGCGCCCTCTTTCGCGAAAGCGACCGCAACAGCACGGCCAATCCCGCTGTCGCCGCCGGTTATGACAGCGCGCCTGCCCTCGAGCTTCCCTGCTGCTTTATATCCGGGATCGTCATAGACAGGCCGCGGGTCCATCTCAGATTCGCGCCCGGGCTGCCTGTTTTGGTGCTGGGGCGGGAATGTGTCTTTGGGTTGAACTTGCATATTGAAACCCTCCCCTAAAACGTCACCTGGTTATTGTGGAGAAGATTTACCGCGTCCGCCATGCGCGAAAGGGCTTCGTCGCCCGTGCCGGATCTTTGCAGATAAGAAATCAGCGCGGATTTTTGCTCATTTGTCATATTGCTGAAGGTATCCATTGCTTTGGGGTCCTGTGCCAAACGCATCCCAAGCCCGAGCGGAAGGTCCGGCTCTTCGGGATTGTTGCCCATGCCGATAAAATTCGATTGATTCATAATTTTCCTCCTGCGGCAGGATATATTGCATTGCCGACTTAGGAATAGTATTTACAAAAAAATCAAAATTTTGCGGTGTTGTTATTGGGACTTGAGCATTTCCGGTAAAATACAGCCGAAATTGCAATATTATCCAAAAGGATGTATAATGATGCTAATTTCGCGGTTGGAGTAGTGCGCGAAACGCGCAGGTTTTAGGATTTAGGTTTCAGGTTTCAGGAAAAGGACGGAGCGACAAATTTCTTCCCTTCCTAAAACCTGAAACCTATATCCTCAATCCTGCGCCGCAAAGCGGTGCTTCACACTCCCCGGCAACTGCGAAACCCGCATTATATACTCCTCGTCGCAACGATATCCACGCCGGTCCCGGCGGCATCCCGCACAATGACATCGCCGATTTTTACCGGGGCATCAACCGCGATATTTTTCAGCGCCGCCATGCACGCGAAAATCTTATCCTTCGGGATGTCCCCCGCTGTTTTAACCGACAGCATTCCGCCGCCGCGCACCGGCACCGACGATGTCAGGATCCTTGTAGGGTTCAGGCATTCTTTTTTTGCGTGGGCTTCGCCGCGCGGGCATAGGGCGCCTTCTATGGCTGTGACTTCGCCACTTTCAAGGGTTACCGCCAGCGCGCAGCCCATCGGGCATCCGATGCAGATGATGCTTTTTATCATGCGGGGTCCCCTTCCTCCAGCGTTATTGTAATCTCTTTACAGCCCGGGCGCTCTGTAAAGCGGCTTTTCGGCAGGCGCAGGGTTTCCATTTCGCCCGGGGCGGCGATGCGTTTCTTTGTACCGGAAACACGCTCCCCGTCAAAATAAACGCAGACCGACGCGCCCCGGTAAACATTGTCAACCCGAAATCTTACAACGCAAAGTTTATCCACGCGCCCCGGGTCAATTGCCGATGGCACGGTATACCGCACGCCTTTCCCGGGGATAATTTTTACCTCACCATTACCGAATTTTTCGCCTCTGACATAAGCGGCGGCGTTTTTACCGGCGCCAACGCTTTCCTCGCTTACATAATCCACCAGGTCGTGGACATGTAACGCGTTGCCGCAGGCGAATATCCCATCCACGCCTGTATTAAAGCTCTCGCCTACAATCGGGCCGCCCGTAACAGGCGAAAGCTCAACGCCCGCGGCTTGAGAAAGCTCATTTTCCGGGATAAGCCCCACGGAAAGCAGCAGCGTGTCGCAGGCGATTTCCTCTTCTGTTCCGGGAATGGGGCGGAAATTTTCATCCACTCTTACAATTGTCACGGACTCGACCCGCGCCTTGCCTTTTATTTCGGTGACGGTGTGCGAAAATTTCAGCGGGATGCCAAAATCGTCCAGGCACTGCACGATATTTCGCACAAGCCCGCCCGAATAAGGCATAAGCTCTACCACGGCTTTTACCTTTGCGCCTTCCAGCGTCATGCGCCGCGCCATGATCAAGCCGATATCGCCGCTGCCCAGCACGACGACTTCCCTGCCCGGCATATATCCGTGTATATTCACATACTTTTGAGCGGTGCCCGCCGTGTAGATACCGGCACAGCGCGTACCTTCAATGTTTATCGCGCCCCTCGGGCGTTCGCGGCAGCCCATCGCCAAAATGACCGCCCCCGCCTGTATCTGCATCATCCCGTCTATGGGGTTTACCGCTGTTATTATTTTATCCGGGGATATATCCAGCACCATTGTGCTGAGCTTATATGGTATATCAAACTGTGTGATTTTGTCGATATAGCGCTGCGCGTACTCCGGGCCGGTAAGCTCCTCCCCGAAAATATGCAGGCCGAAGCCATTGTGTATGCATTGGCACAGGATGCCGCCCAAGGTGCCGTCCCGCTCTAAAATTAAAATATCGTCGGCGCCCGCTTCCTTTGCGCCGACAGCCGCCGCCATTCCGGCAGGCCCGCCGCCGATGACGGCTACATCATGGTATTTAAGCAAAATATCGCCTCCATCAAAAATCCGGCCCGTAAATCCGCCGTGCGTTGTCCGCGAAAACTTTTTCGCGGTGCTTTTCGGGGATAAGCAGCGAGATAAAATCAACATAATCCCGGATATTCACGATCGGCCAATCCGTGCCGAACATCATGCGGTCGTAGGCATCCATATACTCCAGCCAGGTACGGATATGCGCGATGTACCCCTCCTGCTGATTGAAAAAGGCGGGGGTGTCGAGCTTGCCGAGGAGCATCCCCGAAAGGTCGGCGCAGACATTCGGGTTTTTGTTTATCACCGCCGCCGCGTCCACAAACCACGGGTTCCCCAAGTGGCATATCACGAATTTTACACGCGGGAAATCCGCGGCTACTTCGTCCACAGTAAGCGGGTGGCAGTATTTGAGCTTTGACGAGGCGAAGGCGGTCTCTCCGGTATGAATGGCAACGGGCTTATCATAACGCCCCGCCAATTCATAAACGGGATAATATATTTTGTCATAAACATATTGGAAATTATACCCCGGGTAGATTTTTACGCCCACGCAGGCCGCGCGCTGTAAATGCCGCTCCACCATACCGTATGTATGCTTAAGATCCGATATCCACGGCGTGGAACTGTCCAGCCCGATGCAGTATCGCATAAAATCGGGATAGCTGTGCGGCTCCAGCTCTAAAGTGCGGTTGCCCATTACAACCGCGCCTGTAATACCAAGGCGCTCATATTCGGCGCGAAGGTGGCTTTCTGTATTTTCATGCCCGGCTTCGCGTGCGATCTTTGCGGCGTAATCACCGGTTAGGCGGTGGATGTGCGCGTCTATTATTCGCATTGCGGTTCCTCCTGCTCCTTTCGCGGCGTTACGGCCACTTTTCCCGCCCACAGCCGTTTTCGGAAATACAGCCAGCTTGCAAGGGACGTAGCTGACCAGCCGATCGGCATGGACCACGCAAGCGCCTCCGGCCCCATCCCGCCGATATAAACCATCATATACGCCGATGTCACGCGGATGATAAGGCTTACAACCGGGAACACCATGGCGATTACAGCGTCGCCCGCGCCGCGAAAAAACCCATTGAAGCTGAACAGGAATGTAAACGTGACATAAAACATCGCCAGCACATTAAGATAACTCAGCCCGAAGCGTAAAATATCCGGCGCGCTCGGGTCGCTTTGGCTGACGAAGAGCGACATTACATTGGAGCCGAAAAGCAAAATCAAAACAGAAATGCAGACAGTCAGCGAAATCATCATCAGCATGGCGGTGCGAAGCCCCTTTAATGCGCGGCTTTCCTGCCCTGCCCCCATATTCTGCGCCACAAAGGTAGCCAGCGCCATGCTTGTAACATGGATCGGCATCATCGCGAACTGGTCGATACGGTTTGCCGCCGTTATCCCCGCCATTGCGGAAGCCCCGAAGGTGCTGATAAGCCGCGTGATTGTAAGCATCGCGAGCGAAACCATGGACATTTGGATCGCGGCGGGCGCGCCGTACTTCAAAACCGTGCGTAGCATTTGCGGGTCGAATTCTATTTTGGTGACATTCAGCAGCGGGACAGACCTGCGTGTATACAAAACGCACAGCAGAACCGACAGCCCTTGCGCGGTTATTGTCGCAACGGCTACGCCCCTGATGCCCATGCCGAATACCAAAACCAGCAGCAGATTCAAGCCCGCGTTGAGGACGGTGCAAAAAATAAGGATATACAGCGGGTTGCGCGAATCCCCCAGCGCGCGAAGGTAAGCTATGTACATATTATAGAAAACCGGGAACGCCATCCCCGCCATTAGGATGCGCAGGTACAGCAGCGCGTTTGCGAAAATTTCAGACGGGACACCGAGCAGGCGCAGTACAAACGGCGAAAAGATCAGCCCCAGCGCGGTAAGCACCAGCGAAAGCGCCCCCAAAAACACAATGCTGGTAGAAACTGTCCGCGTGAGCTTCTCGTGCTGTTTTGCGCCGAAAAGCTGGGAGATCACCACAGACGCGCCGGTGGTAAACCCCATTGTCATGGAAAACAGGAAAAAGTTTATGTTTATGGCAACGCCGACAGACGCAAGCGCGCTGCCGCTGATAAAACGCCCGACCACAACGGCATCTATGATGCTGTAAAGCTGCTGGAACAAATTGCCGATAAGCATTGGGACGGCAAAAACCAAAATCTGCCGCGTGATGTTGCCCTTGGTAAAATCCTGCAAGGCGGTTTCCCCCTATGTATAATAAGCCATGCGCCGCTCGTGACGTAAAAATCAGCATTGACAAGGCCGGGTTTTCTTATATATATTACAACATCCGCGGTTTTTTTGCAATTGTTTATTTGCAAATAGGGCACAAAAAACCGCTGGTTATACAGCCGGAGGGCCTTTGCCGAGAAGGTAGAACCCGGAAATAGGAATAACATCAAACACGCCGTTAAGTTTCAGCTTAACGGCGTGTTTTGCGGAAAATTCATCCATATTTTTCAAATTCATACTCCGTCACGTCAAGTGTCTCGAAATAATCCTCCGGGGTTTCCGCGCGGCGGATCAACTGTACATCACCATTTTTTTGCAGCAATATCTCTGCCGACCGTAGCTTGCCGTTGTAATTATACCCCATCGCATGACCATGCGCGCCGGTGTCGTGAATTATAATCCTGTCGCCGGTTTCTATTTTGGGCAGGTTTCGGTCAACCGCGAATTTATCGTTGTTTTCGATTGGATTGACGGGGAAAACCGACAAGATGAAGAAACAAAAATCCTTGAATATCAAATGCTTGCAAAAGTTTATACGCTTCCAACGGAAGGGTTAATCATTCCTCGGGAAAGCTTTTCACCCGAAAGCGCTGATGCTTTTCTACGCCAATGGGCGGCACTGCCTGCCGATACCGGAATTAGTGCGATTTTTGAACAGCACCGCATGAAAATCGAACACAGGGCGAAACGTCTGAGGTTATTCTCTGAGCGTTGCCGTGACGATACTTCATCGTTTTTCATAACACACGGCGATGCGGGCGGCAATTTCATAGCGGGCAATGGGAAAAATTATATCGTGGATTGGGATACCCCTATTCTCGCGCCGCCCGAACGTGACGCTTGGTTTTGTATGCACCGGGATTGGGCTATGAAGGCTTTTCATGGTGCGCTGAAACAGAATAGAATAGTTTATACTTTACGCCCCGAAAGATTGGCATATTATTGTTACCATATGTTTTTCTTTTATTTAAATGCTTACATCGACAGATATAAACAAATCGGAATTACTGAGGGTATTGAAGAGTATATGCGTGGCTGGATAGAAGATTCCTTTCAATTTGCAGATATGTTTATTTAAACATTAACTCACCGGCTCCGTCAGCGTATCGTTAAATCGTCCTCAAAAATTCCCGCGCGGTTTCGATATGTTTCTCGAAGTTCACCATGCCGAAGTCTGTGGTATCAACCATTACGATGCTATCTTTCAAATCAAAGCCATCGAGATTGCGGCACCACAAGTCAAACTCATCGTATGACGGCTCATACCCCATCATATTCGCCTGTCCGCGTTCAGGCAGTATATCGCGTTCGATAAATCGTTTATGCAAAATCCGAGTGCCGCCCACGAACTTGAATGTAAGTGAGCGGCAGTTATATTTTTCAATCAACGCTTTTATCACTCCGGCTTCGTCGGTTTTCTTTACGCCATATGGGACGAAATTTCCCTCAATGATAATAGGGCATCCTGTTTCAATATGTCTTTCCGCAACATACATCATTGCATCGAAAGTGACGGCGGAAAAACGGCTGCTTTCCTCTCTGCTGTCTACATCAACACTCGCGCATAATGCATTTTTGAATGTGTCTTTTACGATACACGGAACACTTATCGCTTCCGACAAACGCCTTGCAAATGTTGATTTTCCTGCCGCAAGATATCCGGTGATGATAATAATATGCGATTTCATACGACCTCCTGCATAACGACAGCTTTTCCATCAGCAAACTCAACTCTGCCAATCGCTCCATTGACAATCTGCATCTGCGGAGGGATATGTCCAATGTCCGCATCGTAAATAATCGGAACATTCAAATCGCCAAGTCCTTGTTTCAAAGCGTCAATCAGCGTAAAATTGCGTTTGTCTTTATACCCGTCAGGGCGGCCAAATAAAATACCGTTGCAATACTTGAACCACCCGCACTTCCGCATTTGCCAGAAGGTCCGGTAAATATCCGGCGCTTCCATTTCGCAGCTTTCAACCGCCCATATAAAACCGTATTGTTTGTATTTATCCAAGAACGCTTCAATCGGCGCAAAACGAGTGCCGAGCAATTTGCAAAGGGTATCCAAGCAACCGCCTATCATCATGCCGTTAAATGAAACCCGTTCGTCCCCTTGCAATGATTTCCACGTTGATGGTTTATCAAGGTTATATACTTCTCCCGTGAAATCATTCCAACTTGAAAACCCGCCCCATGTGTCCCAGCTTTTTTGTTTTGTCGTGCGGTTAGACATGACATCGAACGCCCTCATATCGGCGTCGTGAATACGGGCATAGCCCATGTTCATCAGGTTTGAACCGTGTATGGCGGCTATATCGCTGTTAAGTGTCAATGCAAAAGTTAAGGTAGCTATATCCGAATATCCGCAAACCCATTTCGCGGGCATGGAAGCCAATTTTTCAAAATCTAAGTGCGGAAGCATATCCATAAGAAACTCGCCGCCCCACGGCGGTAGAATAGCCGCCACGTTCGGGTTTTCATACAAGCTTATAAACTCAGCCGCACGAGTTTCGCTGTTTGCGCTGACGCATTTATCATTCAAGCGAACCGAAGCCGTTTCGACAACATCGTAACCTAACGCCTTTATATTACGGATAGCGTTATCTAAACGCGTAGACAACTTTTCTCCCGACGCTCCGCTTGATGGAGCGCAAACTCCTATGGTATCGCCTTTTTGTAATAATTTTGGGTATTTCATCCTGCACCCTCCTGAATAGCTTTATTTATTACGCCGAGGATAAACCCCGTTTTTGAATCGGTATATAGAACACGGTCGCCGTTTGCCTCATCAATGAGCCGCATTTTCAATTTGCCGTATTCATCGGCAATCTCCTTATTATTGAGTAAAGCGTTTCTGAATATGTTCTGGCGGCGGCTTTCCTCGCTGTCTTTGGGATAAACATAAAAGTGGTAGTCCATGAAATCGTCGGGTATCAGCCGCTTAAAAACCTCACGTTCTTTAATGCCTTGATCGCCCATATGCCTGTACCCAACTTTTTCAAGGCGGGAAACGATTTCAGGGAACACATCGTAGGACTCCATCACCGCGACAATATCTATGATAGGCTTGGCGCACAAACCCGGAACAGAAGTGCTGCCGACGTGCTTGATTTCAAGCACCAAGTCGCCTATCTGCTCCATCAAGTAATCGCGGATGCGTTCATATTCTGTTACCCAATTTGGGTCATATGGTAAGACGATTAGCGTGTTCGGTAATTTTGGCATTATCCCAATTCCTTTCTCATTTGCCCAATAAACCACAAATATTCTTCGTAGCTCTCATAAGGAGCCGGTTCGGTTAAACTGTATTGAATTGGCAATCCGGAAAAATCATCGTCAAGATAGCGTGAAAACAAGCGAAGCGTTCTTGTAAGCAAGAACGCGTTTTGAGCGATGTTTGAACGGTTGTTATTATTTGAGATTAGCAATGAACAGCCAACCCGCTTGTAGTGGCTCTAGTATACCATTTTCCGGCATGTTTTGCAAGTCATTTTTGAGCAAACGAACGACCTTATCGTTGAGCGTTTCTGTCGCGCCCTCCCTGAAAAATATACCTACGTGGTAGGTGGTGGAGCCGATCCGTCTTTGTAAGACGTTCTGCCCCGGTGCTCGTGTGGTATCTTTTGACGTTTGATTCATTTGACCGACTCCCTTCATTGTTGTATAATGTTAGATAGATTTCGCGCGGTGTAACCCGTGTTCAGCATCAGACCCCCTTTCAAAATGCAATCTCAATCATGTTTATCAGCTTAATTGCCCCCCTACTATATAGGGAAAAACAGGGGTCATTTCGGAACTCGCCCAAAAAACGCTTTAGTTATCAGATGAATTGAGGGTGAAAAATGGCTTGCAACCCATGCCGGAAAATGCTACAATTAAGAAAATATTATTGAGATAGTTGTCTTGGATAATAGGCAACAATACTATTATAGTTTCGGCAGAGTATATGTTTATCTTTAAGGTGGTTATGAAATGCAAGAACATTGGGATTTGTATGATGAAAATCGCAATAAAATCGGAAAAACACATTTGCGTGGTGAACCATTAGAAAAAGGGGAATTTCATATTGTTGTAAACGTATGGATAATAAATAGCAAAAACGAAGTATTGCTAGCTCAACGGCACCCAGACAAATGGTTAGGCGGTATGTGGGAGTGTTCAGCTTCAGGTGGAGTATTGGCGGGCGAAGATAGCCTTCAAGGTGCTTTACGTGAAACAAAAGAAGAAATCGGCGTTACGTTGCCACCGTCAGATGCAATTTTAATTCAATCAATAGTCAGAAAAGACAGGGATGATATAAGGGATACTTTTCTGTTTAAAATGGATGTTTGCATTGATGATTTAATATTACATCCATATGAAGTTGTTTCTGCTAAATGGGTAACAGAAAAAGAATATAACCATATGTGTAATGAAGGCATTGTTACCCCACCCACAACAGATTTTTGGGAATTGTATACCCATCGATGAACATTCTTATCATATCGGGATGTACGAAAAAAAGCCCGCATTAGTGTGGGATTTTCATTCGCTACTGCTGGCTATTCACACAATGATTGGCTTTGCAATGACGAATAATGACAGGTCGCTACGTTTGTGCAGTCATACTTGCCAATCGGGTTGCTGCCGCTTCGTCAATCTCCCGGCATAATGGATACAACATTTCCGACGACAAAAGCTGGCTGTACAGGATTGGCTTGTGCTTTTTCAAGTACGCCTTGTGCATCATGCCGTACTTGCCGAGCGGCGGTGCGTCCGGCGGGTCTGACAGCTTGATGTCCGGTAGGAGATATTCTCCGGCCTTGATGTAATTTATTTCCATAGGCTTTCCTTTCTGCGGCAATAAACCGCTTCGCAATAACCTGAATGTGCCGCAGACAGGCTGGTTGCGTATGTTTTAGTAGCAGTTATGGACTTCGATATCCGAACTGCCCTCTATAGTATAGCTCTTTTGAAGAACGCGGCGGGTACGATTATGCCAGAACTTTTTTTGATGAAGCCTATCACCTTGCCGTGAAAGAGGTAGGCGGCGAGGAATATATTCTATCTGCGGTTCTCCATGCCGACAAGCGGAACAAAGTTTTGTCAGAAGCGCTAGGGCGGGATGTTTATCATTTTCACCTTCATATCGTTTATGTCCCGGTCGTCGAGAAACGCGAATATTTCCGGCAGAAAAAAGGAGAGGCAGAGGGCGAACGGAAATTGAAAGCTGTCTACACACAAGTTTCCCACGCGAAGAAATGGCCGCTACGTGTGCCTGTTGAGAGGGACGGGAAAACGGTAATTGTCAATTCATATTCCCTGCTACAAGACCGATATTTTGAGCATATGCGGGCGGCGGGGTTTGATGGGTTTGAGCGCGGGGAGCGTGGTTCAACCGCAGAGTATTTAGAGGTTTTGGAATACAAGATTCAGCAGGACAAAAAGCGCGCCACTGAGTTGGATAAAGTGGTTACCGCAAAACAAAATCAAGTAACCACACTCGAAAAAGATTTGAAATCCATTGAGGGCAAGGTTCTGGCTTCAAAGCAGATTGATAAAATTCCTGTGAAAATATCCAGGCCAATAGTCGGCGGTTCTGATAAAGATACTGTAACTTTATCAAAAAAGGATTGGGATAATGTCAAAAAGACTGCCCTCACTCAGTCCAAAAAAGATGAGGAATATCGCGTTGCATTTTCTGAAAATGCAGCGCTTAAAAAAGAGAAATCCAAGTGGCGAAAGGATGAGCAGGGCTATATCGAAAAGGTTAAAGGCTTGGAGCGCAGGAAGATGGATGAAACGCTTGAACGGGCCGGTGACAAAGCGGATTTGCACAATCTTAGAAACGCCATTGCCCGGATTCCAAAGGATATTTGGGATATGTACACAAGGCCGCAACGGTCAAATTCTATAAAATACGAAAGGTAGGTTGTATGGATTATTTGAGCAAATTCATTGATATGGAGATTTACGGAAACGCGCTGTACACTCTTGATGATATTGGAATCGCGCGGCTTTTCTATGATGTTCACCGGGGTTGTATCCGTTACGTCATAGAAAGCAAGCGTTGGTATTTCTTTAGCGGTAAACGTTGTGTGGTACATCGTTCCGGTCGACTTTACAAAAATATATCTTGTCAAACAAGAATGCTTTGACTTGCAAAAGTTCAGTCAGAGTTCAGTTAGGCTACAATGTAACTTCAGTTATCTCCTGTAATCTATGCTCATAGCAACACGAAGGGAGCGATTACATGAACGGAAGGCACGAGCTAAAGCACCAAATCAACGCCGCCGACTACGCTCAGCTGCGGGCAAGATTACGCATTGTGACAAAGCCGGATGAACATTCCGGCGAGGATGGCGGCTACATAATCCGCAGCCTGTATTTCGACAACTATTCGGACAAGGCAATCGTGGAAAAATTGTCCGGTCAGAGCCGCCGCGAAAAATTCCGGCTGCGGTATTATGGCAGCGATACATCTTTTATCCGGCTTGAGCGAAAAAGCAAGGCCAACCGGCTTGCGTACAAGGAAAGCACGGTGATTACGCCGGAGCAATGCGCAGCCCTTTTGTCGGGGGATTACAGCCCGCTAAAACAGCCGGATTCGCCCCTGCTAATGGAATTGTACACGAAAATCCATTGCCAAAATCTGCGTCCAAGAAACATCGTGGAATACCACCGGGAAGCCTATGTATTCCACGCAGGAAATGTACGGATTACATTCGACAGCGGCATTAGGACATCAAACGCGGTGAGCGGTTTCCTCGAACCGGAGTTGACTACCATTCCGGCGTTTGGTTCCATCATAATGGAAATCAAATATGACGGTTTCCTGCCGGATATTATCCGCGACATCATCGGAATCGGTTGGCGCAGTCAAACCGAGTTTTCAAAGTACGTTGTAGCAAGACTTGTATAAAAATATTGGGAGGATTCATCATGCTTGAAAATTTAATGGACTTTACATATCTAAACAGGGCGGCAACCTTCTCTATACCCGACATTTTGGCAGCACTTCTTATTTCTTTTGCGCTTGGATTATTCATATTCTTTGTCTACACAAAAACCTTCAAAGGCATCATGCACTCGTCGTCTTTTGGCATCTCGCTGATTGCGATGGGATTGATTACCACGCTTGTTATTTTAGCGGTATCATCAAACCTTATTACCGCGCTTGGAATGGTCGGCGCACTGTCCATCGTCCGTTTTAGAACAGTTGTAAAGGAACCGCTTGACCTTGTGTATCTGTTCTGGTCAATCACAACCGGCATTATCGTGGGCGTTGGGCTTATACCAATGGCGATTATCGGCTCTATTATTATCGGGCTGATATTGTACATTTTCGTCAACCGCAAAGTTAATGATTCGCCGTATGTTGTAGTGATTAGCTGTGCCGGTGACAAGGCTGAATCAGCGGCATTATCCGTACTCAAAGAGCAGACAAAAAAGAATGTTGTAAAAGCAAAAAGCGTATCAAGAAACGGCGTGGAGCTGACAGTCGAGGTACGGCTAAAGGAATCGTCCTCGCAGTTTGTCAACGCGCTGCTAAACGTGGATGGAATTTCTAACGCCACACTCGTTTCTTACAACGGCGATTATTATATGTAAGGAGAAACAGCGGCATGATTACAAGTAAATATCTCATGGCAATCGTGGCGGTTTTGCTGTGCGTTTGTTTGGCGGCCTGCGGCTTTATCGTTTATGCCGCCAGCAACAGCAATGCCGCAAATATCCCCCCGTACCAAAGGAGGCTGTTCGGGGATGATATTATCACAATCGACATCAAAGTTGGCGATGAAGATTGGCAAAGTCTGCTCGATAACGCGCAGGCAAAGGAATGGATTTCCGGCGACTTGATTATCAACGGCGAACAAATC
>Ga0099364_10004920_pt1 | contig 20031 bp, 14 predicted proteins | sample TergutTh196P3_FD_73070 | JGI IMG/M metagenome (GOLD analysis project Ga0099364, IMG submission 73070) | Microcerotermes parvus P3 segment gut microbial communities from Pointe-Noire, Republic of the Congo - Th196 P3 | ecosystem: Host-associated > Arthropoda: Insects > Digestive system > Gut ... | reverse complement strand
CTATCGATGGCAAGGAAATTTGGAAGAGAGATCTGGTGAAAGATTTTGACGGAAAGGTCATGTCTCGCTGGGGTTACAGCGAATCACCGTTGGTGGATGGAGACCTTGTTATCGCTACTCCCGGAGGTCGTCGTGGAACAATGGTTGCCCTCAACAAAATGACCGGCGAGCTTGTGTGGACAAGCACAGGATGGACGGATCAGGCGGGGTATTCTTCTCCTATTGTTGCGGAAATACATGGGGTGAGGCAGTATATTCAGCAGGCGGCGAAAGGCGTGGCGGGCGTGGCTGCAGCCGATGGTAAGGTGCTGTGGAAAGTGGATGTGCCGGGCTACAGGACTGCCGTTGTGCCTACGCCCATCTACACGAACAACGTGGTTTACGTGACATCGGGCTACAACGCCGGATGTGCTGCGATTGAGATCACGAAAGAGGGCGAACGCTTTGTTGCTCGCATCAATTATGCCAACAGAAACATGGTGAACCATCACGGTGGAGTGGTGTTGGTGGATGGACATATCTACGGCTTTTCGGATCAGTCGGGCTGGACCTGCCAAAGTCTGCGAACAGGCGAACAGGTTTGGACGAGAGGCAGAACCGCCAGAGGTGCGACCGATGTCGGCAAAGGCGCGATACTCGCGGTAAACGATCGTTTGTTACTGCTCGAAGAGCGCAGAGGTCTCATGGGCATCGTGGCTGCATCCCCGCAAGGGTGGCAGGCATTTGGCACCATGGAATTTCCCGAACGCACGAGCATCAGAACTACGGACAACATGGTTTGGGCGCATCCAGTGATCGCTAATGGCAGGCTTTATGTGAGGGATCATGATCTGTTGTTTTGTTTTGATTTGACGAGGTGATACATCATTAGCAGCGAGGCGAGGCTGTATCTGATTGAGGATTTGGCTCCTGTTCCGCAATAGACCATTCTTCGGTATCGTCCCGTTAGGGACAAGATATTCTCACATGGTTTGCAAGACCAAACGGTCAATAGTTTGGCGTAATTATTTCCCGAAAGTACATCATTACTTTCTTTTCATTTTGATTAACATTTGACCACTTACTGCTGAAATAGACTTCACCATCAACAATAAAATAAACAACAACATAATATCTACCCCGCCTTATGTTCGGAATGACTGTTGAAGTTTCAGAATCGTTGGAAACATAGTTGTATTGTGGCTCAACAATTCTCGCGGTGTCTGTTTTGAAAAAGAAATGTACTAATCTGCGAATAGTAGTATCATGAGTTATCATTGTGTCTTGAGGGCTAATAATGGTATCATAAATCAGACCGTCATTTATGATCGTAGTATCATAACTAACTACGGTATCTATACTGACAATCGTATCATAACTAACCAAACTATCAAGTATTTTCTGATACAAGTTACCACTACTTGAATGAAAGAACTCCGCATTTGTCCCTAAACTGTCAACGATAAAATTAAAGTCAAAATCATACGGAAATCCAAAATCCGTGTACTCAAAAAAACTAATTATGCGGTTTGATGGGTATATGTACTTGTCCTCGTCCTCGTCCTCCTCCTCCTCCTCGTCTTTCTCCTCCTCCTCCTTATCATCATTAGGAACTACCACACGTAAATCAACGATAACATCAAAGTAATTTTCTTTTTCACAAGAAAAAGCGATTATGGACAATGCAATTATGATTGCTATTTTTTTCATGTTTTTTGAATTTTAATTTGTAAATGCCTCGCCCCTACAAATCCCCTACCGCATTTCATTTGGGCGGTTGAATATTGTGCTTTCTTTACCACGGTGTTGTGGGTATGCGTAACATTGTCCATGTACTTGGCTATGGGTTTTCCTTCTTGGTTTTTGTTTTGATTTATCAAAACCAATATTTGGCAATTTGGGGCTGAGGTCCAAATGGAGACCGATGTTGGCGGAGAGTTCTGAGGGCAAAGGTGTTTCATGAAATTCCTGCACAAGCGGAATTAAATAATTTGCACTTATATACAAATTTAGTCTATTGCTTATTCTTCGTTGATAACATACTTTTGTTTCAAAAGCAGTAGCGTTCATACTACTAAAATTTGATTGTAGCACGGTATGATCATGACCTGATAGGTTTATATATAAATTGATTTTTTCTTTTTCATTTATTTGTTGTTCACGGAAATATCCAACACTAAGTTTACTTCTTATGAAAGGATTTGTTTCGTCCCAACCATTATTTATTCGAGCCTCTATTTTTAATTTATTTTGATTTCCGATTCCTATTCCTGCCGTTAGAGAGCTTGCTAATTTAGGTCTAATTTGTATTTCTTTTTCTCCCTCCCATCCTCTTTTTGTTGGATCATAAACTAATTGTTTTTTTAGGGGCATAACATCAATTCCCGTTGCTCCATACATTTCAAACCATCCTAATTTTGTTGACACCTTAAACTCCGGTCCCATCTTAAGATCTAGTTTTGGTATTTCGCTTTCGGCGTAAGCTGCCATCCGACCCTCATCTTCCTGCCCCTTTACCCCCGGGCTCATTGCCAAAATTGTGACAATTGCAAGCATTTTTGCATAGTTTTTTAGTGTTTTCATAGTGATTTTTTGAGTTATAGTTTTTCTGAAAATTGATAATAAAAAAAACGGACTTAAACAAATCCGTTTACAGAGGTTTTCGACGACCCGCATCACAAAATAAGATAAGCCCGCAGTTGCGAGCGTTTACTTACTTCTTGTGATGCCAAAAGTGTCGAAATTTCTGTAAACAAGAATTAGCAATCGCTATATTTATTTATATTTTCGTTTATTTCATGGTTTTGATTTTTGGTTAAAATTTTTGCAAAGATACAAATTTTTTTTGGAATATGCAAACTTGGTGAACTGTGAGGTGTGAACCGTGAATAGTAAATTAAAAAAACGAAATATATAACATTTCGTTTTTTTTTCGTATCTTTGCAAAAAAAATCATAACATCATGAGTAAAGTTTTAGTTATCGGTGCAGGCGGTGTGTCGACCGCAGCCGTTCACAAAATGGCTGAAAATTCAGACGTTTTCAAAGAAATCATCATCGCAAGTCGAACCAAATCCAAGTGCGACGCCATTGCTGCGGCACTTCCGGATGCAAACATTAAAACCGCACAAATCGATGCGGACAACGTTCCCGAAATGGTCAAACTCATCAACGAAGTGAAACCGAATTTAGTTGTAAATTTGGCTCTCCCTTATCAAGATTTACCTATCATGGATGCTTGTTTGGAAACGGGGATAAGTTATTTAGATACTGCGAATTATGAGCCTATCGACGAAGCCAAATACGAATACAGTTGGCAGTGGGCATATCAGGATCGCTACAAAGAAAAAGGCATTACGGCAATTCTCGGATGTGGCTTTGACCCCGGTGTTACAAGCATTTTTGTGGCTCATGCCGTAAAGCATCATTTCAGCGAAATTCATTATTTGGATATTGTAGATTGCAACGCAGGCGACCACGGAAAGGCTTTTGCAACGAATTTCAATCCCGAAATCAACATTCGTGAAGTTACACAGCCCGGAAAATACTGGGAAAACGGCAAATGGATTGAAACTGCACCGCACGAAATTCATCAACCGATTACCTATCCGAATATCGGACCCAAAGAATCGTATTTGATTTATCACGAAGAGTTGGAATCGTTGGTCAAAAATTATCCAACGTTGAAACGTGCTCGTTTTTGGATGACATTTGGTCAAGAATACTTAACCCATTTGCGAGTCATTCAAAACATTGGAATGGCAGGCATAGAGCCGATTATGTACGAAGGCAAAGAAATTGTTCCGATTCAATTTTTGAAAGCCGTACTTCCGAATCCGGGCGATTTGGGCGAAAATTACAAAGGTTGGACTTCGATTGGCTGTCGTATCAAAGGTTTGGACAAACAAGGCAAAGAAAAAACGTATTACATCTACAACAATTGCAGTCATGAAGTGGCTTTCAAAGAAACCGGAACACAAGGCGTGAGCTATACTACCGGAGTTCCTGCGATGATTGGTGCTGCAATGTATTTGAAAAATCTTTGGAAAAAACCGGGCGTGTTCAATGTTGAAGAATTTGACCCCGATCCATTTATGGCAGAGCTTGGCAAATGGGGTTTGCCGTGGGTTGAACTGCATGATGTAGATTTGGAACTGTAATTTTTTACAACCAACTTCCAAAATTAATAAACACACTCATCGGACTTTTTGTGGAACTCTGAAATGTTATACCTATCGGTCCAAAAGTTGTGTTGTACGAAGCGGAAATTCCCCAACCGAGTGTAGCATCACGTATTTTGAGCATATCCAAATAATTGTTTTCACTTTTAAGTGCACCAACACGAGCCGTTAGGAAAAAATTTCGAAACACTTCGTATTGTGTGTTAATTTGCATATTTGCCCCATAATGTCCGAATTTTTGCATCAAATGTAATCCTACAAATGGGGTTTGGTTGAGATGTGAGATATGAAATAAACCGCCCTGATAAAATTGTTGTTGCGGACTAATGTAGTTTCCGGTTTGGTCTTCTGCTTTGAATACAAATGTTCCGGCAATCATAGCACTCGGATATACGGTCAAACGCCTCGAAAGCGAAACGGCATATTGTATATCGGTATAGTAAGTTAAGAATGTTCGAACCCATTCAATGCCTTCCGTATCAGGCTGTAATGCGTGCAACCAGCGAAATTTGGCGTTGATAATCGAACCGCCGGTTGGATAGAATTTTTTATTGAAACTGTTTCGAGTATAATAAAATTTCGGATACCAATACGTGATTTTTTGTGTTTCTCCGGCATCTTGACCCACATGTAATCTCGAAACGGAGTGGTCAAAAAATACACCAATTCCGATAACATTACTTTTCACATTAATCTCCGCACCCACACTCCCTCGATGACCAACTACAACATCTTCTCTGGTACGATTAACTAGAATTCTACCCATACCATCTGTTGCTAAATTGTATTCGTAAACGTTAAAATTATTAAAGGAATAAGCAACAAACAAGGTCGGTTGCCAAAGCGAAGTTTTGCGAATAATTTCGGGCGTAAAACGATACTCCAAGTCAATAATCGGATATTTGGATAAATCCAAATTGGCATTAAATTCCGAGTTTAAATTTTTGGGACTTTTCATCGTAATTCCCGCCAATAGCGATGGACCGCGAATATTATCGTAGCGAAATCCTAATTTCGCTGTATTGGAAGGTGCTTCGTGAAGATTGATGTGTAAAGATATATGCGTTGATCCGAGTGGTGATTCTGTAAAATAATAGGTTATTTTTGTAAATGACAACGAACCGTACAAACGTTGCACGGCTTCATCAATGTCTTTGATTTCAACAGGTCTGTGCGTTCGTAATTGAAGTCGCGATAAAATATAACCGTCAGAATATTTTTTGTTATCGTTCAATATGATGGTGTCTAAAACGAGGGTACGTTGCGGAATATACGGTTCTCGAACAGTTGTTTTTGGGTCATATTGTTGTAATCTCTCCGATAGTTTTTCTAATTCAGGACGAGCTTTTTCGGCTGCCGAATATCCTCTATCCAATAACGCTGCATAACGTGCAAATTGAAACGAACCCAGTCCGGTCATGTCCGGCACAATGACAATATCTGTTTCTTCCGCATTTCTTTGTTGAAGTTCTTGTCCGCCCAAAAACATCGTTTGCTCAAAAACATTGGCAAAATTTTGTAATTCGGACATACATTTGTATTGATAGCCAACATCTACGCCAATGATAATATCCGCACCTTTTTGTCGCATCGCCAAAGCCGGAAAATTATTCATCACACCGCCATCAACCAATAATTTCCCATCAATTTCGACAGGTGAAAAAACAGTGGGCACCGACATACTTGCACGAACGGCTTGAGCCAAATTACCGCTGTCCAAGATAACGTATTGTGCCTCTATAAGGTCTGTTCCTACGGCAAAAAATGGAATTTCCAAATCCGAAAAATTCGGCGTTTTATAGGCTTCGAAAAGGAAATTCGTCAACATATTGTCAATTTGTTGTCCTTCAATTGCACCTTTCGCAAATATCGAAATTTCTCTCGGAGTAAGTGCCAAGCGAAGTTGATAGGGATCGTTATTGATTTTTTCGTGAACACCGACATGCTCTCGTTTTGGAAAATCATTAAACAAACTTGTCCAATCTGTTGTTCGAATAATCATATCAATTTGATCGGCGGTATAGCCCATGGCGTACAGACTTCCAATCACTGCACCCATACTTGTTCCACCGATGTAATCAATCGGGATATTCAATTCTTCAAGCAATGCTAACGTGCCGACGTGAGCAATTCCTTTTGCACCGCCACCACTCAAAACCAAGCCTATTTTCGGGCGTTCCGGACCAAATCGAATCGTATCTGATCGAGAAATAGCGCGACCTTCCGCAAAAATTGTATGGCAGAACGTGAGACAGAGTATGGTACTAAAAATCTTTTTCATGTATGTTGTTACAAGAATATGGTGCAAAGGTACGAAAAAATTTTGAACATATAAAAAAAAATTGTATCTTTGCATCATGGAACGCCTGACCTATTTCGTTGATATTTTACTTCCTTTGCCTCTGAAAAACGCGTTTACGTACCGTGTTCCGCAGGAATTGGAAAGCGAAATTGCTGTGGGAAAACGCGTGGTAGTTCCATTTGCCAATCATAAAAAATATGCAGGTTTGATTGTGCGAATTCATCACGAGGCTCCAACGGCTTATGTTACGAAATATGTACAGTCCGTTTTGGACGAAAAGCCGATTGTGAACGGTGTTCAATTCGAGTTTTGGCAATGGATTTCGTCGTATTATATGTGTACTTTGGGTGATGTCATGGCTGCAGCTTTGCCGTCGGCATTCAAACTCAGCAACGAAAGTAAAATCGTACTAAATCCTGATTTCGACGGCGATATTTCGACTCTTTCCGACCATGAACTTCACGTTACGGAAGCCCTGAATTACAAGCCGGAACTGAGCATTGAAGAGATTTCGAGAATCACCGGATTAGTCAAAACGATTCATTTGATTAAGAATTTGCGAGATAAAAATATCGTGATGATTAAAGATGAAGTGTTGGAAAAAATTAAACCGAAAATTGAGGTTTATCTGAAACTTCATGCCAATTACGAGAATGAGGAAAATTTACAAAAACTGTTTGATAAATTAGAAAAAAAAGCCGTTAAACAGTTGGAGATTTTAATGCTGTTTATTCATTTGACAAATGGTCAAACACACCGAGAAATCAAGCGTTCCGAACTTTCTCAAACCTCACAAAATGCAGCGGCAACCATTCAAGCCTTAGTCAAAAAACAGGTTTTTGAACTCGTTGAAAAAATCGAAACACGTTTGGAAACCTCAGATTCTACGCATGAATTAGACCAAATCCAATTTTCCGCCGAACAACAAAATGCCTTTGATGAAATTCAAAATAATTTCAAAGAAAAAAATGTAACTTTGTTGCACGGTATAACCGGAAGCGGGAAGACTGAAATTTACATTAAACTCATCGAACAAGCCGTTAACAGCGGAAAGCAAGTGTTGTATCTTTTGCCGGAAATTGCATTAACGTCACAAATTATTCATCGTTTGCGAAGATATTTTGGCGAAAAAGTCGGCATTTATCATTCCAAATTCAATCAACAGGAACGTGTTGAAGTTTGGCAACGTGTGATGAATCAAGGCGAAAACCGGTTTCAAATTATTTTGGGTGCACGTTCGGCAGTATTTTTACCGTTTGATAATTTGGGTTTGGTAATTGTAGATGAGGAGCACGAAACATCGTTCAAACAATACGATCCTGCACCGCGTTACAACGCCCGTGATGCTGCGATTTACTTGGCAAATCTGCATAATGCAAAAACTATTTTAGGTTCGGCAACACCTTCGATTGAAAGTTATTTCAATGCACAAATCGGCAAGTACGGTTTGGTCGAACTTCTGAAACGCTACGGAAACGTGAATTTGCCGAGTATCAAAATCGCCGACCTCAAACAAGAAACTCGCGAAAAAACCATGCACAGCTATTTCTCTTCTGTGCTGATGACTGAAATTACAAAGGCTTTAGAGCAAAAAGAACAAATTATTTTGTTCCAAAACCGGCGTGGTTTCTCGCTTCGCTTGGAATGCGATGTGTGTAATTTTATGCCCGAATGTCAAAATTGCGATGTAACATTGACCTATCACAAACACAGCAATCAATTGAAATGTCACTATTGCGGATTGGCGATTCCGGTTCCTGAAAAATGCCCCAAATGCGGACATTCATACCTTACGATGAAAGGTTTTGGCACAGAAAAAATCGAAGATGATTTGGCTGTTTTTTTCCCCGATGCAAAAATCCGACGAATGGATTTGGATACAACACGTTCTAAAAACGCCTATCGACAAATCATTCAGGACTTCGAGGATAGAAAAATCGATATTTTAGTTGGCACGCAAATGGTTACAAAAGGTTTGGATTTCGATAATGTGAGCGTGGTGGGGATTTTGAGTGCAGACAATTTGATTTCGTTTCCCGATTTTCGGGCTTACGAACGCAGTTTTCAATTGATGGCACAAGTCAGTGGACGAGCCGGACGCCGCAATACACAAGGCAAAGTGATTATTCAAACCTACAATAAAAACTTTCCGGTGTTGCAACAAATCATCGACAATAATTATTCGGCAATGTATCTTTCGCAACTTCGCGATCGTCAGCAATTCCGCTATCCGCCGTACTTTCGTTTGATTCGTATTGCCGTCAAACACAAAGATTTTAAGGTTTTGGAAAAAAGTGTTTCAGCCTTATCACTTCAACTGAAAGGTCATTTTGGTAATCAAGTTTTAGGACCTAATTTTCCTTTGGTATCAAGGATTAACACGTATTACATCAAAGAATTTTTATTGAAATTAGACCGCAAAAATAATATCAACACGGTAAAAAATCAACTCACTGACATTTTGCAAAATTTCTCCAAAACCTCACAACACAAGAGTTTGCGGATTGTTGTTGATGTTGATCCGCAATAATAAACGGTCGTCATTCAGATTTTTCAATCTGTTCTTTTTTGCAAAAAAACTAATTTAATTTGCAAATTCAAAAAATATTCGTAACTTTGTAAATTAAATCTGTAAGGGCAGGGCATGCCCCGCCCCTACAAAAAATAAAAAACCATGAAAAAAATAATCCTACTCATCAGTTCTCTACTCCTTGTTCAATTCGCTACAGCACAAGTCAACATTGGGGCTCGCATGGGATTGAACTTGGGAATGTTCGACATGGAAAACAAAAATATCGAGGAAGATTACAAAATGGAACCCAATTCGAGCATTTTGATTAAAATGGACGTAGATATGCCGTTCAGCACCGTTTTCTCGTTTCGAACAGGTCTCGGATTGGTGATAAAAGGTGCGGAAATCGACGGTCTTCCGGAAAGCAAAATACATCCCGACACAAATTGGTCGCTGCTCTACAGAATGAATTATCTGGAAGTACCGCTTTTGCTGGTCGCACGTGCCGAAACGGATTTTTATGGGACGTTTTATTTCGGTGCCGGACCAACGCTTTCGTTAGGTGTTGGGGGAAAAATGGATCTGTTTGCCAAACATAAAGATGATGGCGGACAACGTCAAATAACTGAACCCATCGTTTGGGGCAACAAACCTGCCCCTTCTGATAAACTTCACAATTACAACTATTTTCGACGTTTTGACCTGGGGTTGGGAGCGATGTTTTCTTATCAATTACCAAGAAGTGGACTTGCTTTTACACTGAGTTACAACAAGGCTTTAAGAAATATCTCGCCAAACGAAGGCGTAGATCTTAAAACGTCTTACGTCGGACTCAGTATTGGATTTATTATGAAAAACTAAAATAACCATGTTTACAGGAATTGTAGAAAAAATCGGGAAAATCGTTAACGTGGAACACGAACAAACCAACGTGCATTTCACTGTGGAAACGCCTATCGCAAACGAACTGAAAATCGACCAAAGTATGTCGCATGATGGGGTTTGTTTGACGGTTGTGAAAGTTGATTACGACAAAAATCAATATGTTGTAACTGCTATGCAAGAAACTTTGGACTGCACCAATCTCCGCACTTGGAACGTTGGAACGGAAGTCAACCTCGAACGCTCTATGCGTATGGACGGGCGTTTCGACGGACATGTTGTTCAAGGACATGTCGACCAAACCGCAGTCTGCGACCGCGTCGAAACCTTAGACGGAAGTTGGAAATTCTACTTCACCTATGAAACCAAAAAAGATTTTTTTACGGTCGACAAAGGCTCAATCACCGTGAATGGCGTGAGTTTGACCGTTGTTGATTCCGAACCGGGAATGTTTTCCGTTGCGATTATTCCTTACACTTACAAAGAAACTAATTTCCACAATTTCGAAAAAGGAACAGTGGTTAATCTCGAATTTGACGTGTTCGGAAAGTACGTTGCTCGCCTGTTCGACGAGTATATCAAGGCTAAAGGGCTGTAACAAAAATTTTGCTACCTTCGATTTTCACAACTTTTATTGATGTTTTTTGATCAATAAAACCGTCTGTGGAATGAACCTCATAGGTTTCTCCACCGAAATCGGCTTGCCCCATGGGAACCAAGCGTGACAAGGCTTTGCCCTCATCGCCGACTTTGATTTTTTGTTCGTCAACCACATTGACTTTGGCTGCGAGTTCGTCGTTGAGCGTAATTTTTTTCCACGATTTAGTTCTGACAAACCACGTGGTTATCACGCTACAAATTGCAACAACAGCGATCAAAGCAATCCATCCCGCTGTGTTGCCCATATCGGTAAAGATTCGAACAAGTCCGTAAACCACCGCAACAATACCTGCGATTCCGACTACCGAAGTACCCGGAACCACAAATAATTCAACGATGAACAGAATAAATCCGAACACTAATAGCGATATCCAAAGAATTGATAAAGTATCCATGATTATTTTATTGATTATCTAACGCTCATTGAAACGCGTTCGCTTCCTCTATAGCCGGACACGAAACTTTGGAAACCGAGTCCTTGTATTCTGCGACGTAAGGCGTCTGCTTCCGCAAACGTTGCAAACGGCGTTGTTACGTAGCGATAAAAACCATCTCTGCCGTAAATTGTTTCCATTTGCAAATTGGGGATTGCACGGTGCAAAGCATCAAACGTTGCACGAAATTCACCTTCGACCGGTACTACGGAGGATGCAGCAATTTGAACACGATAAACCAGATCTGTTGACGATATTGCAGGTGCCGGTTGTACGGTTGACGCTTGACTTACAGGCATTGGCTGTTGCTGAGCAGCAGCCGTTTGGCAAGCCGTCAAAGCGTTGTTCAATTGAGAAATTTGAGTATGTAATTGAGAAATTTGTGCTTGATTTTGTTGCAAAATCGCTTGCTCATTTCCTCCACCAACAAACACTTCTTTTTCAACCAAAACCTCTCTGTTCACAAAAACCGTGTCGATGATTCTGATAATATCCGGTGCTTCTGTTTTGAGAGTTGCAATTAATTCCTCTGTTGTCAGACTTACGCCCGGCGGCGGAGTAGTTGAATGCAAGCGAGGAACAAGATATTCTCCCGATGTACTAAGTACATGAGGCTCTTGATTGAAACGATGCATGTTGTTTCTGTTTTGTTCGCCAATGGTACGATTCGAGATAAAAAATCCACCGTTTCCATTTTGTTGAACCAATATGGATACATCGTCAGCACCTGAATTGATAGGGGCTCCAAGATTTATCGGCGTAGAAAATTCGAGACTGTTCAAATCGCTACTTCCCGAAACAGCGTGCCCTACACCATTCATCGAAATTTTGGTATAAAAAATATCCATACCGCCCATTCCGAGATGCCCGTTAGATGCGAAAAACAAGATGGAATCTCTAAACAATTGCGGATAACTTTCTGTCTTGTCCGTGTTGATAACACTGCTAAGCATAATCGGTGTCGACCAAGCGTTGTCGCCTGTTTTTTTCGACATGTGAATACTGGTTCTTCCACCTTTTTGAATCGTAAAAAACATCACTCGTCCGTCTGAACTCAACGTTGGAAAGCCAATCACAGCGTTATCATCGTGAAACGATTGTCTCATCGGTTTACTCAGTTTGCTTGTTTTACCTTTCGTTTCCACACGATAAGCAAGGATATTGCAACTGCTTGGTTTGCCCTTTGCGGGAGGCGGACAACGCATCACGTAGTAGGTTTTTGTGTTGTTATCGTATGCCAAAGCACGGTCAGGTGCCGATGTTTTCACACCTTTGAGAAGTTGTGTAGGATTCCACTGATTCACTTTATCTTGATCAAAATCGTAGATGCCTTGTGCATAGAAAAATTGTGTTGTTGGAGCAGATTTCGGACTTCCCGCCGGTTTGGCACGATCCGATGAAAACAAGAGAGAACCTTGATACCATGCCAACGAAAATTGATTGTTCGTTGCATTCAAGGCGTTTTCCAAAGTTACAGGATGCAATGCCACATTGGGATTATTCACTGCTGCCAAATGAAATTCCACCGTTTTGATACGAGATTCTGCTTCCGCATTTTCGGGATTAGTCGCCAAAAGTTGTTGATACATACTCAACGCACGTTCGGCTTTGTTGTTTGCCAACAAAACATTTCCGAAATTCAACAGAAAAGCGGCATCTTTCACGCCTTTTTCCTGTGCCTTAACAAAAGCAGCCTCTGCTTTTGCGTATTCTCTAAGGTTCATAAAACTTTCGCCCAAACGGTTGTAGACATAACTGAGTTCGAACGGCGGAGTTTTTTTTGATTTTTCTCCGGCAGTAGCCAACTTCCCATATTCTACGGCTGCTTGTCTGAAATTACTTTGGTTAAACAATGCATCTGCTTTTGCAGTGGCTTTGCTTTGTGCTGTTAGCGTAAGGGAGAGAGCTAACAATGTGAGGAGTGAAATTAATCGTTTCATGGTGATATGTATTTGTATTTGATTTTTAACAGACTGCAAATTTACAAAAAAAAACTTAAAACACCAAATTTAATACTTCATTCATTTTTCCGATGTAATGAAATGTCAGATCTTTCAAGTATTCTTTTTCAATTTCTTCGATGTGTCGTTTGTTATCTTTGCAAAGTACGATATTGGTGATTCCTGCTCGTTTTGCTGCAAGGATTTTTTCTTTGATTCCGCCCACCGGCAACACTTGTCCGCGAAGCGTAATTTCACCTGTCATGGCAAAATCTCTCTTTACTTTTTTATTCAAAAATACGGATGCAATTGCGGTGAACATTGCTACTCCGGCAGAAGGTCCGTCTTTGGGCGTTGCTCCTTCCGGCACGTGAATATGAACATTTTTGGTTTCAAATTCTGTTTCATCAATGCCGAATTTTTTGGCATTTGCTTTGAGATATTCGAATGCCAATGTTGCGGATTCTTTCATTACACCGCCGAGATTTCCGGTCATGGTGAGTTTACCTTTTCCGATGCTCAAACTTGCTTCAACAAACAAAATTTCGCCACCAACAGCGGTCCACGCCAAACCTGTTACGACACCCATCATGTTTTCGCTCAAACCTAAGGATTTGTCAAACTTAAAGGCTCCCAACGATTTTTCGAGTTCTTTCGAGGAAATTTCCGCTGAATACTTTTTCTTTTCGGTAATTTGTCTAGCTCGATGACGAACCAATTTCGCAATTTGTTTGTCCAACTGACGAACGCCGGATTCTCGTGTGTATTTCTCAATAATTTCTCGAATCAAAGGCACCGAAAGTTCGAATTGCTCAGGTTTTACACCATGTGCATTTAATTGTTTCGTTACCAAATGTCGCTTGGCGATTTCGATTTTTTCTTCGATAATATAACCTGAAATATCAATGATTTCCATTCTATCCAAAAGGGCAGGGTGAATGTTGTTAATCGTGTTTGCCGTTGCCACAAACAGTACTCTTGACAAATCAAAATCAATATCTAAAAAATTGTCATGAAACGTTGTATTCTGTTCAGGGTCGAGGACTTCAAGCAGTGCAGCCGATGGATCGCCTTGCACATTCATGCCTAAAATTTTATCAATTTCGTCCAAAACAAAAACCGGATTGGCAGTTTTTACTTTTTTCAGATTGGTTATGATTCGTCCGGGCATCGCACCTATGTAGGTTCTGCGGTGTCCGCGAATTTCCGATTCATCTCGCAATCCACCGAGCGAAATTCGCACATATTTTCGTCCGATAGCTTCCGCAAGCGATTTTCCGAGCGATGTTTTTCCAACTCCCGGAGGTCCAAACAAGCACAATATAGGGGCTTTCAAATCACCTTTCAATTTCAAAACCGCCAAATGTTCGATGATACGTTCTTTCACTTTTTCCAAACCAAAATGATCGGCATCCAATACTTTTTGGGCTTCTTTCAAATCAAAATTATCATCGGTATATTCGTTCCATGGCAATTCCACAACCATCGACAAATAGTTCAATTGTGTAGAATAATCGGGCGACATAGAATGTAAACGCTGCAATTTTTTCAATTCTTTTTCAAAAATTTCGGAAACTTCTTGCGACCATTTTTTATCTTTGGCTTTTTCTTTGAGCTCTTTAACATCGTTGTCTACCTGCGTACCGCCCAATTCCTGTTGAATGGCTTTGAGCTGCTCGTTCAAAATATGTTCGCGATATTGTTTGTCCATTTTCGAAACAACTTTGCCTTGAATTTGCTGTTTCAAATTCACGCGTTCTTGCTCCTGCGTAAGCAATTCCAAAAGAATCTGTGCACGTTCCAACAAATTCGATGATTCAAGTAATTTCTGTTTTTCCACAGCATCTGATTCAAGCATCGAGGCTACAAAATTCAACAAAAAATTGACACTTTGAATATTTTTCAACACAAATTCCATGTCGTTTGGAATGAGTGGCGATTTGTAAATAATCTGCTTGGCTAAATCTTGAATCGACGAAAGTAAGGCTATATTTTGCTCTGTTTCTTCAAAAGTTTCGTCTTCCGACAGTGGACTGATTTTCGCAATTAAGTAGGGTTCCGAGTTGATATATTGCTCGATTTTTATTCTTCGAATACCTTGAATAATCACCATCGTACTCTCGTTAGGCATTTGTATGGATTGAGCAACCATACCCACCGTTGCGATGTCGTACAAATCTTCGGGAGTGGGGTCTTTATCAAGATTTTTATCACGTTGAGCCACCACGCCGATATATTGTTTTTTACCTTTCAAATTTTTGATTAATTCTTTGGCTTTATCACGTCCAACAGTAATCGGCATAACAATCCCGGGATACAATACCGTATTCCGCAAAGGCAGGACAGGTAAGGTTTCCGGAACAGGTTCGCGTTTCAATTTATCTGCATCTTCGGGAGAAAAAACAGGCATAAATTCGCTTTCGGTTTCTATAAACTCTGCTAAGTTTAACAAATTATTCATTCAAAATTACTATTTTCTGTAAGCGTGTGTGATTTGAAATACTTTTTTCAAAATATCGGCATCAATTTTTCCAAACTCCTTGTTACGACGAGTATACATACGTTCTGCGATTTCGATAACTTTGTTCAGATCATGCTGTTTTCCGCCCCATGTAAACGAAGGAATGAAATTACGCTGGAATCCGGCACCGAAAACCGTTGCACCAACACCGATGATAGTACCTGTGTTGAATGTGGTTTGAATCGCCACTTTCGTGTGATCGCCCATAAATAAGCCACAAAACTGCTGTCCGGTGCGTTCGAATGTTTCCCATGTATAACTCCAAAGTTTGATTTCGTCGTATGTGTTTTTCAAATTCGATGAGTTCGTTCCTGCACCAATGTTGCACCATTCTCCAACTACGGAATTGCCTAAAAAGCCGTCGTGTGGCTTGTTTGAATAGCCAATGAAAATTACGTTTTGCACTTCTCCGCCAACTTTGGCGTAAGGTCCCAATGTAGTTGCACCATAAACAATCGCACCCATTTTAACTTGTGCATTTTCATTCATCGCCAAAGGTCCTCGAATGCGAGCACCTTCCATAATTTCAGCGTTTTTGCCTACGTAAATCGGACCGGTTGTCGCATTCAAAATCGCACCTTCGATTTTTGCACCTTTTTCAATGAAAATTTGGGTTTCATCTCCGATAATGGTGTTGGTTTTACTGATTTTTTGAGATTTACGACCTGCCGTCAAACGTAGAAAATCCTTGCGAATGAGTTCATCATTCAATAAAAACAAATCCCAAAGATAATTTACTTTGATTAAATCTTTTGTAAATTCGATTTCTTCCATGTGCTCGAAAGCCTCGTCGTTAGAGCCTTCCAAACCTTCCGCATCCATGCGGTAAGCCACAATCGTATCTTCGCAAGAAATCGCCTGATTGGCTTTGAGTTTTTTGATTTGACTCACTAATTCCGTACTGGGAATAACCGAACCATTAATCAGGATATTATTCGCTTTTTTGATTGTCGGAAACTTTTTTTCCAAGTATTTTTCCGTCAAAGTGGAAGTTTCAGCCCCCAAAAGGCTGTCCCATTTTTCACGAATGGTTGTAATTCCAACCCTTAAATCGGCTGTAGGGCGTGTGAATGTAAGCGGTAACAAATTCGACCGCGTGTTTGCATCATCAAAAAGAATGTAATTCATGGTAATTGTATTTTAGACCATAATTTACGTTTTTTTTGGAAAAAGGTTACAGTTTTGTAGATTTTTTTTGTTTAATTCGTATGCGTATCATTTTTTTTTCGTACCTTTGTACCCATGCAAAAGGTAAAAATAGCAGGATTAATTATCTTTCTCGGCATTGTTTTCATGATGGAAAGTTGTCGAAAAGACCCTATTTTCAATACGGATCCGAATTTTCGTTTGGAATTTTCTGTTGGTTCAATCAGTAGTGGCACGATAATTGGCGACACCGTAAGATTTGATACGGTTTTCACATCACTCGGTTCTACCACGCTTTTGTTGAAAGTCTATAATCGAAGTGATAAAGATGTTAATATCCAAACCATCGAATTAGTCGGTGGAGAAAACTCTCCGTTTCGAATAAATGTCAATGGCGACACATCGCTTTTGCAGACCAATGTAAGACTTCGTGCGAAAGACAGTATGTTTATTTTTGTCAGAGTTACCATTGATCCCGATGATAAAACCAAGCCATTTTTGGAATTGGATTCGATTCGTTTTTTGTTCAACAATCGTTCGCAATATGTGATTTTAGAAGCCTTTGGGCAAAATGCGATTTATCATTTGCCTACCGAAAGGGACTTTTTTTACAACGGTGATACACTCCGACTTCGCTACTCTATTGCGAATGTCGACACGTTTGCAACTTCCCTGCAAACGCATGTCATTTATGGTTATTTACTCGTTCAAGAAGAGTTGATTTTGAATGCCGGCACACGCTTACATTTTGCCCCCAATTCGGGACTTATCATTGCCGAAGGCGGAAGTTTGAAAGTCAACGGTAGTCACGGAAATGAAGTTATTTTCGAAGGAATGCGTATGGATAATACGTATCACGGATCCGTAACCGGACAATGGGATCGTATTTGGTTTTTGTCCGGAAGCGTTGGTAATCACATTAATTGGGCGATTGTTCGCAACGGAAAAATCGGATTTTTGATGGATAGTATGCCCCATCTCAACAGCCCGCTAATTATCGAAAATACCATTATTGATAATATGCAATCTCACGGAATTTTTACACAACATTCTGCCATTCGAGGTAATAATTTGCAAGTATCAAATTGTGGCGAATGCTTACTGGCACTGCATGGTGGGGACTATATCTTTGAACATTGTACCTTTGCAAATTATTTCAGTTCGCCCAATTTTATTCGAAGAATGCCATCGGTTGTATTGGACAGTACTTCTCTACATCCGTTGTCCCGTGCGGATTTCACGAGTTGCATTATTTACGGTAGCATATCAGATGAATTGGAATTACGTTTTGCGTGGCAAAATTCACCTGTTTTTCGTTTTGATCATTGTCTTATTCGTACTCGAATCAATGCATCCGGCAATAATTTTGTTGAATGCAAAATCAATCCTCCGGGCGAAAACATACCTTATTTCCAAGACCCGGCAAGTGGAAATTTCCATATCGATTCTCAACTTTCGGCGGCATTTGAAAACGGCAAACCTTATCCCAATGTTCTCTATGACTTGAACGATCGGGAACGCAATCGGTATCGCCCGACTATTGGGGCGTTGGAGTTTCAGTCCCCGGACGTGCTTCAGATTTTTTCACCATAATCACTTTGCCTTCCCATTCGGCTCCATTAAGATCGGCAATGGCTCTTTCGGCTTGCGCATCGTCCGCTATCTCAACAAAACCGTAGCCTTTGGAGCGTTTGGTGTCGCGATCAAAAATGATTTTTGCAGAAACAACTTCACCATATTCGGCAAAAATTGCTTCCAAATTTTCCTTGCGAATTTTGTAATTCAGATTGGCAACAAAAATGTTCATAAAAGGGTATTTGGTTAAAAATAATTTACAAAGTTACGAATATTTTTTGAATTTGCAAATTAAATTAATTTTTTTGCAAAATCTACATAATCCAATCCATCAAAATTTCCGGAACTCATCAAGAGCAAATTGGCGTTTTTCCAGGACTTTTCGAGTAAATGTTGTTGTAATTTTTGACTATCATTGAAAACTAAAATATCTTCCCGTGCAAAGGCTTTTTTTACTATATCGATAGTTATTTCGGGTAATTTTTTATGTGCAATGGTGTGAGGATTGAAATACACGATAGCCTCGTCTGCCGTGCCGAATGCACCTTTGTATTCGTTCAAAAATTCTTGTGTTAAACTGCTAAATGTGTGCAATTCCATGCAGGCTGTCAACGTGCGATTGGGGAATTGTTCTTTTACCGCAGAAACGGTTGCAGCCAACTTTGATGGCGAATGTGCAAAATCTTTGTAAATCGCAGAAAGGTCAGATTTATCAACTAATTCCAAACGTTTGGACGCACCGGCAAACGATTGAATGGATGTCAAAAATTGTTCGTCCGAAACACCAACTTGCTTACAAACTTGCCATGCTCCACAGATATTTTGCAAATTATGTTTTCCAAAAACTTGCAACGGATAAGTTTTTCCGTTAAAGACAATCGTTGTGATTCCGTTGTCAATCGTGAATTCCGGAAGATTGTACGGAATAGCTGTAATATCTTGACGAGTGTTTTTTGCAATTTTACACACTTCATCATCACCGGAATAGTAGATTAAATAGCCGTTTGGTGTGATTTCATCGGCAAAGATTTTGAATTGTTCTACATAAATTTCGAACGTAGGAAACACATTGATATGATCCCATGCAATGCCGTTGATTAGGGCGATATTAGGTTTGTAAACATGAAATTTCGGACGGCGATCAATCGGAGAAGTCAGATATTCGTCGCCTTCCAAAACCATGTACGACGCATCGTTCGTGAGTTTTACCATCACTTCAAATCCTGCCAATTGTGCACCAACCATATAGTCACAAGCGATATTACAATCTTTCAAAATATGCAAAATCATTGCTGTTACAGAGGTTTTCCCATGACTTCCACCGATAACAATTCGTGTTTTTTCTTTCGATTGTTCGTATAAAAATTCCGGAAACGAATAAATTTTCAATCCCAATTCTTGTGCTTTCAAAAGTTCAGGATTATCAATTCTGGCGTGCATTCCGAGAATGACGGCATCTAAATTTTTCGTGATTTTTTCGGTATCCCAACCAATTTTTTCAGGCAATAATCCGTATTTTTCCAATCGAGATTTTGCAGGATCAAAAATTTCATCATCAGTACCGGAAACGTTGTAACCATTGAGTTTTAGGGCAATTGCCAAGTTATGCATCGCTGCCCCGCCAATCGAAATAAAGTGAATGTTTTTCATAGTGCACAAAATTACAAAAAATAATTAACCATTGAGCCACAAAGATACGAAAAATTTTGAAATAAAAAAAGGGTCGAAAAATTTTCAACCCTTGTAAAATTATTCTTGGAACGTAATCTCCAGTCCGAGTCCGCGTAATTCGTGAACAAGAACGTTGAACGACTCGGGAATTCCCGGACGTGGCATATTGTCGCCTTTTACGATAGCTTCGTAAGTTTTCGCACGACCCATCACATCATCGGATTTCACG
>Ga0099364_10004919_pt1 | contig 20033 bp, 18 predicted proteins | sample TergutTh196P3_FD_73070 | JGI IMG/M metagenome (GOLD analysis project Ga0099364, IMG submission 73070) | Microcerotermes parvus P3 segment gut microbial communities from Pointe-Noire, Republic of the Congo - Th196 P3 | ecosystem: Host-associated > Arthropoda: Insects > Digestive system > Gut ... | reverse complement strand
AACGTAGCGGACCGCTTCCTCGATTTCCGAGAGGATTCCGTAGCGCGAGGCCGCTGCCGCGATCTTGTGAAAAAGAAGGGTCCGCTGAAGTTCCGCCATCGGCACACAGGCCGACTTCACGGCGGCAAGCCAAACCTTTTCCCGGCTGTCGAGAGTACCGTCATCCATGTCCGGCGAATGGGAAACGGTTGCTTCCTTGTTTCTATAATGGATGTAGTCCGGGATCGGGTAACCGGACGCGGTCATCGTATCAAGGACGTAAGCGAGGTTCATCAATGCTCTCCCCACAAGGTTATTCGATTATCTGCGGCATCAATCTGCACGAGTATTATAACGTGCCGCTCCATCTCCCTCTCTCCTGCGGCTTGTGTCCCACGGACCGGGAATCGGCGTTGCAAACCTATCGGCAACATGACGGACGATGGTACGTTTGTCATGATTGCGGGTTCGCCGGTACGGGACTGGATTATCTGGCCGCACTCGAAAAGGAACATCCGGTTCGGCTGCTCCGCAAACTGAAACCCGGCGAAATGTGTCGCGGGCTCGACGATGCAACGATCCGGGCCTACGGCGAATGGCATAGGACGACACGAGCCTTGCGGAGTGCTTACAACGAATGTCGGCGGTTCAACCGGATCGCCTCGGTTCCGCTTGCACCTCTTGAAAATCTGGACGATTATTTCCAGACATCCCGCTATCGGATGGAGGAACGAAAAGCCTTTGAGCAACTGTTTCATCCGGGAACGCATAGTGCCGGCGCGAGCGGATCGCGGCTGTTCCACGGCAAACGATGGGGCCGAATTACCGCGATCCCGCTCTACGATCTGCCCTTGCGTATGAGCGGCATTTTGTTCGTGAACGGTTGTCGAAACAGTCCCACGATTGCCGTCAAACGGCTCGGTCCGCGCCGGACGAACGAGTACGCTTTCGAGCCGGGCTATCTGGCGACAAGCGAGATCGTTTCACGGTCCCATCCGCCCGAATCGGTCGTCCTCTGTACCGATTGGCTCCGCGTTCTTCGATTCCAAGCGGACATCTGGTTTCAGGAACGGAGCATTGCACCGATTGTCGGCTGGTTCCCGGCGCATCCGTTGACCGGAAAACCCTGGCACTATCATTTCGCTTTTTTCCGGGACATGCCAAAAATCTTTTGGGCGGCCCCCGACGACATCGTGAGTTTGAGGGAAGCCTGTATCTGTGACGGACAAATCTCGTACGCTTATTATAAACCGGCGACGAACGTTTGTCTCTTGCCGGACCGGATGCCGGCCGGAGCGATTCTCCGGTCAGTGACGAAAAGTGCCATCGCATGGCCCAAGGCATTGGCTTGGTATCTCGGCACCGATCCGGTCCAAGTGGAATCGCGGCTTTCCAACCTCCAACTGCCGCGACGGACACTCGAACGGTTCCTCCACCACGCACCGGCACCGCTCCGAAAAATCGTTGCCGTCCAATTCGAATCGTCCGCATCGACGCATCGGTATGTCGACGGACTGGTCGTCGCAGACACATCGGACGGCTGGTTCCGTGTGGCAAGTCATGCGCAGACACCGCCTTCACTGCTTTCCAATACCCGCTGTATCGTCGATCGTGTGATCCGCTTCGCGAACAAGGAACCGATGTACCAAGGGCGTATCCTGATTCGTGATGAAAGTTTTCCATTTTTTGCAACGGAATCGGAAATCGAACACAGCCCGATCCGCTTCATCCGCCAAGTCTGTGCCGAAGCCCGGTCCCGTCTGTTGCCCATCATCAACGTCTCCCCGGAAAAGATGATGAAGTTGATCCGTGCTCACGGAAATTTCGATGTCGTTCACGTTCCTGCCGGATTCGGTTGGCACGACGAAACATCCGCCTTGGTGTTGCCGAACCTGACGTTCAGCGATAACACCGTCATCGAATCGGAATGGAATCTGGAGCATGGTCCCCTCGCCTCGCTCCGTGCCGGACACACCGAATCATTCACGCCGACGGACCTCCAGGTCCTCGTTTCTTTCCACGAAGAAACGCCCTACGTGCTGGCGATGATGGTTGCGCTGCTTCCGGGGCTGTTTGCACCCGCCTACCGTATGGAGACACCGCAGACGGTCGTGATCGCAACAAATATCGAACTGCTCCAACAGATATTCGAGATGTTGCGATTACCCGTTTCGCTGAAAGGCATCCAGCGCCCTCTGACGGACTACGCGGAGACGCATCGATGTCCTTACCTGGTCCGGCTACCGCAATCAAAACGGACGGATCGGCTGACCTGGGCGGATGTGCCCGGATTTCACGGAGGTGCGTTCGTTGCGGCATCGCTCCCGGCCGCACTGGCTCGAATGAGTTACGGAAACGCCAATCTGCTTGTCATGCCGAAAATCCGGTTTTACCGTTGGATTCACGGAAAACTGCCGGAGGTCTATCTCAAGTGTTTCGCAGCACTCTTGCGGCATTGCAGCCGCTATGTGTTGGAACCACGGGTCGTTTCGGACAACTGGAACGACGATCTCATCCGGGAAGCGTACCGGTTTTTTGGAAACGGAAATGGGATTGCCCGTCCATAAGAAAACGCTGTTTGACGGCTACTATGATCCGCAGTCTTATTTCCGCGATTATGTTTCGCTGTTGTTACAAAAAAGCGATTTGAAGGCCGAGACTTCCGAACACGGTTTGGCAGTCTCCGTTGCCGCGATCGGCGATTGTTTTCGGAAACACGTCGGCATGTTCGATTTCGAACGGATTCGCGACATGCTGATCGGTGCCATGTTGCTCAAGGAATACGATCCGGTGAAACATGTTTTCGTCCTTGATCCGCAACCGTTTCAGGCAAGCGGCAAGCGGCTCGATCTTTGTTACGGACACGCAGTTCGGAAATAAAAAGCCGCGTCCGTTTGATGGCGGACACGGCTTCTTTTCAACATGTGGACTGATTCATTTTAGGAACGGTCTATCTGCAACCTGTTCAAGTTTGTTTCCTCTCTCTTCATACCGCCCTTCGCATCGGCTCTTTTAATAAATCAAAAATACACTTTGAAGAAGTCAAGACTGTCTCGCTCTTGCCAACTCAAGCTGCTCATACATTTTCCGCTTTCGATCCGCATCTGGATTGGGTTCCTTTTTGTACAATTCCATTGCGAGAAACAACGCTTCTTCTGCATCACCGAATTTTTCCATCTTACGCGCCAAAACTCCCTTGTCCATCAATCTTTCAATATCATTGGGAGCCAATGTGGCAGCTTCGGTGTAGTGCTTCAACGCGACGCAATTATTGCGACCAAGAGAAAACCAAGCATAATTGACATGCGCTTCGACATTGTCTGGAAAATTCGCTACGATTTTTCGATGAATTTTCTCTGCTTCGTCCATTTTATCGATTTCTTCGTAAAAGAATGCCAAAGCGCACAATACGGCATAATCGTTTTCATCAATTTGCTGGGCTTTTTTCAGATCGTTTTCAGCAGCCGCATTGTCTTTGAGTAAGAAGTTCGTCGCACTGCGAGCAAGATAAAATTCAGGAAATTGTTCGTTTCCTTTCAAGATGGCTTGGTCGAAATAATTCTTGGCCTCATCGAGATAACGTTTTTCACCTGTTTTGGTGTGATCGTTAAAGGCAATTAGCCCCAATTCAAAATAAGAGCCAGGCCATTCCGGAAAGTCGTCTCTGTTCTTTCTTGCGATGCCGCTACGTCCCTCTTCAGGGCACGGGAGCACTATTGGTGGGGATGATCTCTTAACAAAGGCAAGTGTAGACATGGCGTCAAAAAATTTGGCGGGTTATGCCGAATCGGCATCTCGTGTGGGAATCTATCGTGGACACTGTCTGTTTTTCTCTCGCGAACAGCAGTCTACTCCCTCCTTATTGTCGACAAGAGGGCACTGGTTTCTGAATCCGTTTGCATGGGAGTCATTTTTTTTCAACCTAAAGACAATTTCAAAATCGCGACAAGATTTCACCCAACGTTCTCTCTTGTCTGAATAAAGCGAGCTCAACTGTTGCTCTTTGTGATACAACCGTCCACGAAAGCGAAAAGGCGGCACACAAGGATTTGTGCTCAAGTTTTCCCTGAGAAACACGGCTTCGCAGGCGTGATCGTAACAATTTACTCCGGTTGGTGCAAGAGAGAATTTTTGCTGTGCGACTGCGACGGCCGGGTAACCACGAGAAATAATTCCAGACAAGAGGTGAGCAAGATACTCTTGAGCGGGCTGTATACCCTTATTGGCAATGATCCTGTCTAGGAATAAACACAGCTGCTCGGCAACGACATCATTAGCCAATGCCATATCTTTGGCTGGCTCACCTACATTATCAAAGGACACCAATTGTTCAAGCAGACAGAACAGAAAAGCACAGGCTCCCTCACCGCCTCCCGATTTACAGGGACAAGTAGCAGACCTAATAGTATCTGCAAACACTCTCAAATTTGAGTTAGTTTGAGTGATAAGACCGCATCGGCCGACAGTGCCACTGCTTGCAAAACCATAACGACCAACCTGAAAAACGTAATCTTCGTCCTGCATAGCATAAACCTTTTTGTCATCTTCTGAGGCCGAGGTTCTTCTAACTGGCGGTAACCTCATACCCTCCATAGCACTTCTCGATAATATGAACGATTGTGCCAAGCCCCGCGACGGAATAGACAAGAAGGGCAACATTATTAGCCAATGCAAACCCTCCACTCGACCGCTCCATTCTATCCAAGCCAACGGAATTTGCAAGACTCCCCCATTTTTTACCGAAGATTCCAGAAATTGTTACTCCGTTTTCGATAGCAAATCATTCCTAACCCACAACCTACATCCACTTATCTTCCCCGGCGAGTTCCCGCAGTTCGCTTTGGACGGCTTCGGCCAGCCCGGCGGCGGTACAGCCGAGTGACCGGATTGACTCCAACTGGCTGTACAGGGCCGCTTGTTGTTCTTCGAGGTAGTCGTTGACCTCACTGGTCCGGGATGCCTGTTCTCGTAGGATGTCGTCTCCGAATTGGCCAATGTCGCCGTAAACCGCTTCCTCTCGTGCAAACGCAAGGACGGCAGGGGGCGACATGAGTCCTTCCCGTTTCATCATCGCGCGGCACCAGGCGACAATCTGCGGATCGAACAAGTCGCCCTCTTCCGGCGGCCAAATCAGCATCGCTTCCATGACCGCCCACGCCAGGTCCTCGGCATCGATCGGTTCAGCATAACTCCAGTCGGTCCCGTCGCCGAGAAGTCCGTGAACGGTAAAAAGAAACGACGGCAGACCGCGATAGAGGGCATCCGAAGACAGCACGGCCATCGCGGCCATCAGTTTACCGAGATTATCGTCGGGAAGCGGAGCACCGAACCTGGCATCGAATTCCATCCGAAGGGTTTGCGGTGTCCAGCCGCCCTCTTGCAGCATATCGCCGCCGAACAGATCGGCCGCAATCACAAGGAGCGTCGATGCGAACACTTCATCGCTCCCGATCAACGTCGTCAATGCGGACATCTCAATCTTCGCCGAGATACTGGTAGGTGACGGAATAATAGTAACGCTGCTTGTCGGCTGGATTGATCGTCCCCATCGGGTTTGCGAGGGGCGTTCCATGAACATCGCAGGGGATCGGGATCGCGGGACCGTTCACGCCGGGGGCCATGAGCCCTTCTTTACGCACGATTCTCATTCCTTCGTCGATCAGCACGGGATCACCGGCGAACGCGAACGCTTTGTCGGGGGCATCGGCACCGATGATGAACTTGACGGACATCCGGTCGGGATCGTTGCGGTCCTTGATAACGTCGGGAGTTTCGATTGTGATCCCATCAGGTAAACCGTTTTCGGTTTCTGCGGGTAAACGGGCGGTCATAAAATCGGACATGAGATTTTCCTTTTCGCTAAGGGATTATTGACACGTAAAAATGATCTTCGATTTTTTGAATACCGGATCATCTTGTTATAACGCGAATGGGTGTTTTTTTTAGCAGTTTGGTCAACGAACGGTCTCGCGGGCCGTTCCTGCCAGGTCGTGATACCGTACCCGGTATTGCAGGATTCCCGCCGCTTCTTTGACGGCACGGGTTGTCTCGTCGGCGCATTCGGCCAGTTGACGCCGGGCCGCGTCCAACGCACTTCGGTCAATATCTGTGTGGTGTTGATGGTGACAACTGCGGCAGACGCTTGTTTGTATTTTATGTTCCAAGGCCCGGATCGAGTGCATAATCGGAAACATCCTGGCGATTTGTACGATTCGAGCCCAGCGGAACAACACGTCGTCGGTTACGGCAAGCGGTGCCGGATCGGCAACCCGATTCGATAGGACTACCGTTCCCGTTCGGGGACGGCGGGCGGATGTCATTCGGATCGAAGAGGACTCGTCCATACGGGCACCGCAACAGATCATTGTTGTTCGTAACTTCTGAGCGTTTCCAAATCCAAAAAATCCTGTTCCAGTTGTCGTGCGGCTTCCTTGATCCAGTCGATCGCTTGGACGACGAATTCCCGACTCGGCAAAATAATATCGATTGCGCTGCGGCGGAAAAAGGGAAGTGTATGCGTGTGAACGTTCGGTTTCAAGTTTTCCGGCCTTGGCTTGTAGGGAATCCATGCGTCCCGTGACCGGACATAAATGATATTCTCCTGAGCACTGTACAGAAAAGTTCCTTCGTCCACCGTTTGCGGATCAATCTCACGGATACTGGAAACGCCAACCGGATATTCCACTATGTCCTCCACCGAGCAGACCGTGTGAAAACTTTCACGCAATCGCCGTTCAAACGTATTCGGCGGCTCGACACCGCACAGAAAAATCGCGGCCGGTTTGTCATGCTCGTCAACGGCCCGGATCACCACTCGGGTTTGTCCGGGGGACAACGGATGACGTACCCCGGCTGTACGGATTTGAAGCCGGATCATTCGTTTTCTCCCTGGACATATTGGCCCGACCGGGTGCGCCGGAACGGATTAACACCGTCCGCAACGGCCTGTTTTTTTTTGATTTCGGCCGCCGTCATCAACGGCTGGGACGGTTCGACCGGCTCCTCCGATTCGATTGTTTCGACGAGCCGTGCTTTGGAGTTTTTGATCGCCGTCGCCGCGACTTCCGGGCTGATGTCGTCCGGCGGCGTAATATCGCTGACCCATTTCGGTTCGGGTAACGGGCAGTTCGTCGTCGCCATCGACAGTTTGTTGAGCGGGCTGCGCTCGTTGGGGACAAGCCGACATCCGCAGATTTTACAGCCGTCGTTTTCGAAATAATCACAACGCGAGCAGACCTGATAATACAGATGGTTCACGTCCATCACCTCGCGGAACGGCATCCCATGCAGAATCCACAGAGCCTCCGTTGTGATGAAGGCCGCCCCTTTTTTTACGGTATCGACGATCTTGTCGACCAGACCGGTTGGCATCGTATCCATGTTCGTTTTCAAAAATCAGGGCACAAAAATTTCGGCGAGAGTTCCGATCTCTTCGTAGGGGAATCTGCGGATCGGTGCGACGGCAATGAATTTCGTCGTCGGCGTACGCGGGACATGAACGGCATAGTTTCTTATATCGCGAGACCAGGGGATCGTCAAAATCGGCGGCGTCTCCGTATCGATCCAAACCGAGTCGGAGACCCACACGCCGAGGTCGAAAAAGTCGCCTTCCTGCGGCGTCTCCAGTTGGTAAACGTCGATCAAAACCGCAATGGAGTGATACGGCCACCGTGCGGAAAATTGCAGTTGAAAGAACGACTCAAGGATATCGACCTTCATTTCGGAAATCTCCGGTCCCTGCTTCCAGTGCTTGCCGTTTTTCGTGAGGAAACGCCAGATGACCGGTTCCTTCAAGGTTGCCGATCCGTTGTAATAGCGGACCGCCGTTGCCAGTTCCAGTTGCCAAAGACCATCGTCTGTGCAATGGTCCCGAAGCGGTGTGACGACCTCCATTTCCTGCTCCGACCGGTGGCCGACCTCGAAACTTGTAACAACATTGATCAACGTTGCGGAGTATTCGTAGAGCGCCTCCTCCTGGAGTCGGACAAGTTGTTCCTGTGCCTGGCGGATTCCGTAAATTCCCGCCAAACAAGAGACGGACATTTCCGGACATTGAAACAGACCGATGACTGCGGCTTGCGAATACTCGACGGCGCTAAACCGTGACGGGCAGCCCACGGTACGCGGCTTATCGCTGAAGGGATCAAGAACAATCGAAACGTCCGCATAAAGAATCCCGTGTTGATAGCACTGCTGATCCATCGCGGAAACGGTCGTCCAATACTTGTCGTACTGGACGCTATCCAATTGGAACGGGACATCCACACTGTGATCCATCAGTGAGTCATACCATCCGTCAACGGAAACGATCTTGAACGAGAGACCGGGTGTCCCGATGTCATAGCGGCCGACCACTTCGGTCGCGGACGGCCCCCATGTTGAATAGATGTTACCAATACCGCAATAACGGTCCGGCCGGATGGCATCATAGCGTAAAGCGAGTGCGGATTCCTGTGCGGGACCGACGCTTGCATGGATGCCCGCCCACGATTCCACGCCGCGAAGGTAAGGCTGATCAATGTCGAACGACTGGACCAGACAGAGTGTTTGGCCGGTCGAAAACCATGTTTCATGTGTTCCCGGCCACGATTCGATGCCGCACACATACGGCTGGTCGATGTCGAAGGTCTGACGCAGGACAACGGATTGTCCGGACGAATAATCAGCAATCAACGTACAAGCCCATGATTCCATTCCATGAATGTACGGTTGTTCGACATCGAAGGTCTGACGCAAGGCGACGGCTTTCCCGGACGAAAAAAAGGAGTCATGCAAACAAGCCCATGATTCCGTCCCATAGATGTACGGCTGTTCGACATCAAAGGTTTGGCGCAGGGCGACGGCTTTTCCGGACGAAAAGAAAGACTCCAGCAGACAGGCCCATGATTCCATCCCGCAGATATACGGCTGTTCGACATCGAAGGTCTGGCGCAGGGCAACGGCTTTGCCGGACGAATAGAACGAGTCGAATGCAAGCGTCAGGCATTCCTTTCCTTGCTGGTACGCTTGAACGACATCAAAACATTGAAACAGGCAGACGGATCGTCCTGTGGAGAACAACGAATCATGCGTTCCAAGCAGCGATTCGTTTCCTTGCGGATGGATAAGAATGACATCGAACCGTTGCCCCAGACAAGCGGCTTGTCCTGACGAGAAGTCAACGTCGTAACAAGCCGGCAGCAGGACGATGTTATCGTGCCGGATCGTATCAAACTGTTCCGACACGACCGCAACGGGTCTGCTCCCCACCTCTTGGCAAGACGCACTCAAAAAAGCCGCATGACCGGTCGGCATGATGTTTTAATTTCGTACGATTAGAACCACATGGCTCTGATATTTCCGATGATATTTTGTCGTGCCTGTGTTCCGTCGACGATCGTCTGACGAATCCAGAGACTGAGCCAATCGCCGCCGAGGAGCAGGTCGTAGATCAGCGGTTTCGCCGCATCGACATACGGTTGAAAGGGGACACCGCTTGGGGCGGTGTATTCGTTCGGCGGGTCGGCATGGAGTCCCGTCGAGGCGATGATCCCCAAATCGAAGTCCGGCCAGACTTCGAGGACATGACCGTTACTGATCGACTTGTTCCGATGGGTGCCGATCAAGGCGCCCAAGTTGTCGAAGTTGGGAGCGACCACATCGAACAGTGGACGCCAGCCCCGAAAAACGCAGTTGTTACTCCCGTTGATGGCGTTCCGACAGATGATCGTGGACGTTCCCGCAAGGTAACAGGCATAAGCACCATCACCACCGGTGGGAAGTCCGAACGCATGATCGGTTCCAGTCGCTTTCGTGAAATGACAAATCCCTCGTGCAGTGTTGGATGCCAGGGAGCCGGATGCGACATCAACCCGGGTGACAATCATTGTGCCAACGGCGGCGGTCGGTATTCCTGTCGACCATTGGATGACCGCATCCTTTTGCAGGTCAGCCGTCCCCTGACTGAACAGGAAGAATCCGTCCGATCTTGGTGCGAGGTAGAGCGTTTGACCGTTGCGATACGTTACATAATAAGCGGCCAGTGCTCCGGCAGTCGTGTTGAATACCCAAAATCCACGGGACGGCCAATTATCGACATTGCTGTTCATCGTTACGGAACCGGGTTGCCCGTAAAGATTGTTCGAGAAGTTCGATGTCGCCGTTGCCGTCAGGTAATCCGGCTTGACCGTCCATAAGGACAACGCCGTCATTGCATCGAAGGATGCGGCGGAATTGTTCTTGAGTGCAAGCAGATGGAACCGTTCAACCAGTTTGCCTGTGTTTGTTTCGTATCCTTCGTAGTTGGGAATCAGGACGTTTTTCGGGATCGAGAGCGTAAAGGTGTCCGTGTGAGTCCCGGTCGTCTTGAGTGCGGAAAATACAACATCCAGCAACACAAACCCGGAGAAATCGCTGTTGAAAACGGCGATCACCTCGTTTTTGGACAAAATCTCTTCAGGACCGTAAAGGCCGTTTCCCATCCGAATCGCAATCCCTTTCGTCGAAGCGTTGAACTGGATCGAAAGCGTTCCCTCTCCGAGCATCCCGGAAGCTTTCCGGATCGTGACACCGGTAATATTCGTTCCCGTTACCGTATCGTCCGCTTCCGGCTGTCGGGCATCAACCAGCAGGCCAAAAACTTCCTGCGTACTGCCGTACTTGCCGCCTGCGAATATTTTGAACTTGTCCGTATTCACAGGAACGACGGGAAGCGGCGACGTGATATAGAGCCGCCCTTCCTCCTTCACCCATTTTCGTACATGGAACATCTGACCTCGGAGTACCGGTTGCGTCGTCGGACCGTAAAAGAATCCGAGTGCACCGTCCCAAAAGCCGGTCCCTTGTGTAACCGAATCGGTGTTGATCGCCATGGCCGTCGAGCCGCCAACGACGGAATGTTCCGGTAACGCCTGATCGGCGGCGGTCAGTTCCTTGGACGGATAATAAAGGCCGAGTTTGTCGGGAGTGGGAATCATCTGTAGCGGATAACGGATAGAGGAGAGTGACGAGTTACGAATGACGAGTTACGAATGACGAGTTACGAATTGCGAATTGCGAAATTTATTCGTCACTCGTCACCTGTCACTTGTTATTTTACTCTGGGCAGGGAAGATCGAGCAGGATGAAGCGTCCGTTGCGAGCGGCGTAGTATCGGACCGGCCAGCCGGCAGGCACCTCTTGGAAGTCGCCGGGATACGGGACAATGACATCGATGACCTCGTTTGACGAATCACATTCCGGCCGTACTCTGACCATCGAGGCGTTATCCGGCGCTTCGACCGCGAGGCAACCATCGAAAATAAACCGGTCGAAGGGAATGGCACCGTCCATGCCGTCGTGGCCATCCTGCCCGTCGTATCCGTCGAGGCCATCGCAGCCGGGATCGCCGTCTTTCCCATCGGCACCGTCTTGTCCATCTTGGCCATCGATCCCGTCGCAACCATCCTTCCCATCAAGGCCATCGATGCCGTCCATACCATCGGCACCCGGCATTCCCGCCTCACCGTCTCGTCCGTCGATCCCGTCGGCGCCATCCTGGCCGTCCATACCATCGAGGCCGTCGCTACCGTCTTCCCCTTGGGAACCGTCGATCCCGTCGGCGCCGTCTTGACCGTCCATACCGTCGAGGCCGTCGCTACCGTCTTCCCCTTGAGAACCGTCGATCCCGTCGGCGCCGTCTTGCCCATCCGCACCATCGAGTCCATCACAACCGTTGGCTCCTTGCGTGCCGTCAATCCCGTCGACACCATCTTGCCCATCCGCTCCATCAAGGCCATCGCAACCGTCCCGTCCGTCGACGGGCGGAAAGAAGGGACGCGGCGGCAAAATCGGGATCGCACCGACCAAGCATCCGATCACCGGCGGCAGGGCGGGGATTGCCTCGATGTCGGGAACCCCGCATCGGAGCCGAACATCTGCGGAAAACACACTCATCAGAGTATCTCAATGCGAACGGGCGTATCGGTACGAATTTGGTTCAGAGAACGAAAGACGACGTATTGCTCATCGATGTCGCCAATGTCATTCACCGCCCAAGCCGAGTTCAACAGACCATCGACGATGACCCGGTTCCGGGCCGGGAGTCCGAATCGGACGGGCCAGCAGAGGTAAAGATACCCCAATATCGGTACGGCAATCTCGACTGTCCGCCGCCGGTTACGGACGGGGGATAAACATTGAAGTTCCTTCTTGATGTCGATCATTCGTACCAGTTCTCGCGGCGACGAGCCGTAATACAGCACACCGTCCGTATCAAGCGCCGAAAGCGATGTATCGGCGGCGATCTGTTTCGGGGCCTTGTCCCAGGCATCTTGCATCCGTTCGTTCGCCGCCGCCTGCGCAAACAGGGTCATGCAGAACTTTGTGAGCGAGTCGGTAATTGTACGGAATCCCTCCTCGTATTCCGGGACGGAGTCTCTGACGTAAGCGAACAGTTCAATCGTTTCGGAAAGATCAAGCGTTTCCTGCACGATCCGCTCGATGTTACGGCGCGGGCGGGCCCGGTAATCGACGACCCATGAACCGGATCGGGAGGCCGTCAACGTTAAGCCGAGCGATTCCACGTAACAGGAATTGTTCGCTATTGGTGTCGTTTTGGCTGGTTTCAAGCGGTCGCCGTTCAGAAAGACCGTGAGCGGGATATTCCGCCCGGCGTGATACAACACGGAAAACCGCCGCCGTAAAAACGACAGGGGACGATCAGGCGGTTCCGTAACAACAAGTCCCTGTGCCGGAACAATCGATGGCTGGAAATGTGTCTCTTCGAGGGGTAAACGGTAGGTTTCCCGCGAATCGAACCGGCGTACATGATCGTCCAGACAGCAACCGCCGATGATCCGCAGGAACTGGAAAAATCGGTAATCAAGCAAGGAGGCGTCAGGCGAATCGCCGAACAGGGTACGGTCGATCCGTTGCGTAAACGTATCCCACGGAGACGGCCTGAAATCAGCGGGTACATGGACCGGGAAAAGAGAGTCCTCGAAAAAATCCGCTGAACGATTAAGCAGGTGGGTGTGAAAGTGATTGATCATTACTTCCCCTCCTTCGTCTTGAATTTCTTGCGGATCGTCATTGTTTGCGTTTCGAGTTTCACACCGAGTTCGGCGATCCCCTGTTCGACGGCAAGATTGTGTGCCGTCATCGTTGAGACGATCTCGCGGCACAGTTGACCGTTCGCGCGGATCAGTTCCGCATGGCGGTCGAACCGGTCCTGAAGCGCACGCAGGTCCTGTTCCATCATCCCGAGTTTCGAGGAGAGCCGTGTCAGTTCCTCCGTGGTCCGTTTGTCCGAATAGTCGAGTTGCCGATGTAGAAACTCTTCCCGCTGCTGGGCGTTTTTTTGCGTGTTGCGGACATATTGAAACAGAAACAGGGCCAGCAGTACGGCGACACACTGGACGATCCCATAGCGGTCAGCCAAACCGATCGCGTGAGGGAGCAGGGAGATCGGGTCGCCGGTCAGAAGCATCGGCGACAACCCAACGGACGGCTCATATCCGTACGAATAGTTGTCGGGTGCCGATTCGGGCGGCAAGCCGCCCAAAATCTCCCGACCGGTCGATAGAGATTGCGGTATCGGAGCCGGTTTCGGATAAAACGTCGGACCGCCTTGGGCAAAGACGGCCGACGTCACCAACAGCATCCCAACGACAAGGGCAATCCGTTGCAGGAATCGAGACATCATGTTGCGGATCGTTAAGAGTGCTGATGCAGAACATAGTCCGGGTAGCCGACAAACTTCGGCGCAAACACGGTGGAGCCGATCGAGAGTTCCGGAAACGCTTCCGCATAGACGGAACACCAACAACTGGCGTCCTGGAGCATCAAGGCGACGGTTTCCGCCGTGTGCCAACATCCGATTTCCGGGTCACGTTCCTTCGACCCCTTGTAGATGTTGCCCCACGAATTCGACGCATGAAAATACGGGACACTGCGAACATACCGGATCGCATCGTAGTTCCACGCATGGGCCCAGCTATCACCCGGCACGGCAATCAGGATGTTGTTGCGGTCAAGACGGCAAGTGCGCCAGGCACGGCGGTTGCCGATCGATACGACCTCCAGAGCGTCGAGACACAAACGGACCGCCTCGACGGTGTTCGGAATCGTACAGGAACACAATTGCCGGTCCTGTGCCAGAGGAGCCGCCTTTTCATATAGTTCGCGGCTGATGCGGCCGGGATAAAGGCCGATCCCCGGATCGCTTGCCGCATAGTTGCCGTACCGTGCGGCACCAAGTTTAACCGCCGCCATCGACTGGCCGCCGCGTGTGCTGTAGCCTTTCGTGATCGCCCACATCGCCATCGGATTCAAAAAATCCCAGCGGACCGGTGCCGTCAGTTTTTGGTAGATCGTCTTGCGGGACCAGTTCATCGCGGCGGACAGACCCGCACAGGAGGTATCGCCGCCTTGGTTCGACCAGAGCACCTGATCCATCGGAAGTCCGTAAGCACGCGCAATCTCCCACCACCACAGGCACCAGCCTTGGTTGCGCAAATGATCGAAATGCTCCTTCCGACGGCGCAGTTCCGGCTCAAACGACGCCCACACAATATCGGGCGGCACCTTGTATTTGCGTTGCGGATAGGGGCCGTGCGTCTGTTCCCAGTCGCCGGAAAAATACGTCTCGAAAGTCGTCTGATGTAAACGCAGTTCGGCCAGTTCCTCCGCCGTGTCTGGGGTCAGGCCGTAGTCGATGAATGGGGGCATGGTTGTCGTCAGGGGGTACAGGATTTAGGGATGACGTTGAAGAAACGGCCAGATGTTCTGGTTCGGTTGACCGGTGCCTGGGGTTGTTGCACCGGCGGTAACGGGTACAGTGCCGAAGTCGTATCCGTCGTGGGGACCGGTTGAGGAGAAGTCGGCGTGTCCGGAGACGGCTCGGGCGGCAGATTGGAGATTGGCGTTAAAAGTTCGCAGATCGTTGGCACCGTTTCCGTGACGGTGGCAGACGAGAGCGAGTCGGTTCCAGAGGTCGGCCCATTGTCCGTACTTATTGCCGGGGATGGCTCGTTGCATCTCGCGTCCGAACTCGTTGTAGTATCCTTCGAATTCGGTGAGTTGACCGGCTCGGACCAGTTCATCAAGCCGTCCGAAAATCCTGCCGAAGGCAGCGCGGGAAGTGCCATCACTTCGAAAGGGTTCACGCGACACCTCCACGGTCGCGGCGCCGTAAGGCGAATGAACGTCGATGCTCGGACGTAAAAGGTTCGGGAACGTGTTCGGCGTGATGTTGCGGCTCAGAGCGGGAACGAGCAGGTAGTGATAGGCCAAGACGCCCAAAACACAACAAGCGGCAAACTTCAGCCACGGATACCAAGGGTTTTTCTGAAGCGAGTCCCACCCGATCGTCGTGACACCCGGTAACGGCTCCGGTATCGTGGATTTCGAGAGCGAGTCCTGAAGTGCGTCGACCGTGCGTTTGATTTCGAGCGTCGTTTCCCGCGACGTTTCCGTTGCCTGTTTGACCGACGCGACAATACCGCCGATCTCTTCGATCCGGCCGGTCAGTTCGCCGTGCTTTTTCGTAACAGATGTTTTCAATTCGTCGAACTCGCCGGACAAGGCATCCCGGTCGCGCACGTTGCGTTTGCTCCACTGGTCGAGCGTCGCACGCACTTCCTTGTCGAACCCGCTCATCTTCGCGTCGAGCGTTTCCTGATTCCTGACGACCTGCCGATGCAGGTCGCCGACTGCCGCCATCGCCTCCGCAACGGTCGGTCTTCTTGTGGTCGTAGACATGTGTAGAGTGAGGAGTGGGGAGTGAAAGAGAGAGTGTGAAAGAGTGGATGCGTTTCACTCGCTCACACTTTCACTCTACACTCTCTCACTCATTTGTTTCCAAGTCCGCTGTGCTTGTGTCAGCACGGCGGGATGGTCGAGCAATCTTCGGATAACGGCAAGATACTCTTCCACCATCTGCTTTTCCAAATGGCTGGGTTCCGTGTCCCCGTACATGTGAGTCTGCCGGAGTGGTTCCATACTTCGGCAGAGCGTGGTAATCAAGCGGTCCCGTTCGGTCCCGGCCATCGGGTTGCCCGGTAAGGGCGGTGCGAAATTTTCGGGTGGGAACGTGTGCGAAATATTGAAATCGTGCAGAATCGCCGCATAAAGCGCATCCCACCGTTCGCCCGGCTTGACCAGTTCCAGCAAGACCCCAAGCGTGAACGCGGGAGTGGCAAGGTCCGAAAAGAAAAGTTGCTGAAAATATGCCGCCCAGCGCAACAGATTTTCAAGCCAACGCCGGGTCCCCTCCTTGTCCCGAATGTTCGGACGCCGAAGCCGCCGCGCTTCATAAATAACGCCAAGCCCATAACGGAGTAACTGGACACCCGCCGAAATCAAAAACGAAACAAAAAAACCGGACATGGAAGGGAGTGTAGAGTGAAAGAGTGAGAAAGTGAAAGAGTGATGATAGCATTCTCTCTACACTTCCCACTCTACACTCTACACTTTCACATTGGTTGCCATTCATGATAAGTGGTGACATGAGCGTTGAGTGAGGTTTCGAGTGTGGAGGGGAGCCGGAGATCAAGGAGCGGACCGAGATGCAGGTTGAGCCAGGATTCGATGAGCGGTTGGACGACGGAGGCAATGTTTTCGGTCATCCATGCGGCGACATTGTTTTGGATCAACAGGTCCACATCAATGTTGGAAAATGCCCGGTGTGCCAATTCCTGAAAGAAATGGTCGAAGGTTTTGTCGCCATTGCCGGGCTGTTCGAGCCACACCTCATACGCCGACGCACCGATCAGTTTACCGACCGTCGACCAACGGTCGCCTGCCCAGATCAGCAGGTTACCGGCAACCCCGTAACAGTCGCCGTCCTGACCGGCCGGATGCTCCGCATCGAACATCTCACGGGAATCGTAGTAGGCGATAATCCTGATCCCGTGACCATCGGCACCCTTCTCGCCCGGTTCCCCCTTGAGTGATGCAAGCCAATCCATGACACTGCCGACAAATCCCTTTTCCGTAGCAAGTGCATAAGCGGACTTGCCGCCGTCACCGCGTTCCCCCTTCAACGATGCAATCCAATCCGCAAGCGTCCCGACAAATCCGGTGTCCTGTGCAAGTTGGTAGGCAGACCTGCCATCCTCGCCGTTTTCAGCGTCTCGACCCTGCAAACTTTCAAGCCACGCTCCCAAGGTCCCGCCGAATCCGGTGTCCTGTGCAAGTTGATAGGCAGACTTGCCATCGTTGCCGCCTTGACCGTCCTCACCGTTTCGACCTTGTAAACTTTCGAGCCATTCTTCAAGCGTCCCGATGAATCCGGCACCCTGCGCAAGTTGGTAGGCGGATTGACCATCGTTGCCGTCTTGACCATCTTCGCCGTTTCGACCTTGTAAACTTGTGAGCCACGCTTCAAGTGTTCCGATGAATCCGGCATCTTGCGCAAGTTGATAAGCGGATTTCCCGTTGACACCATTTTGACCGCTTTCGCCGTCTCGCCCCTGCAAACTTTCGAGCCAGACATTGAGCGTCCCATCAAATCCGGCATCATGGGCCAGTTCGTAGGCGGATTTTCCGTGGTCGCCATCGTCTCCGTCACGCCCTTTGAGTCCGTCCAGCCACTCGTCGATGGAGCCGGTATATCCCTGCAACTGAGCCACTTCATAAGCGGACAGGCCGGACTCGCCGCGCGGACCGCCGCCGACCGAACGCCATTGACCGTCGATCAGGAGATGCAGTAACCCCGTATTCTTGATACAGTAAAAAGTCTGTGAACTGACGGATACGGGCGATGGAAGCGTTTCGACATAGCGAATGGGAAACGATAGTGCCTCGACCTGTTTGGCCAAACCGGGAATTTTTGCGATCCGGGAATCGTTCGCCCGTATGACGGCGATCCCCGACTCGTCAGGCGGCGATTGACCGTCATCGGCAACCCGTACGATTCCCGGATTCGTAGCGGTGGCAAACGGCAACCAATCGCCGGAAATTTTGCCGAACTTGTCTGCCTGCGGCACCCGATCGGCCGTCGCGGTCGTCGATGCCATCGCGTCATCCCCGCCCTGGAGATGCTGTTTGCCGTGCCCCATCAAACGCGTAAACATCGCGGACGAACAACAACCGGCAGAATTCGCGGTCGCTGGTTTCAGCGGAACAGAAGTCTCACCGAAGCGAAGCGCAACCTCGGAGACCGAATAGGTGACCGCCGGTGCATCGAGACCTTGCAGGATCGTTTGCCAGGCCGTTCCCGTCCACTGCTTGAACCGTCCGATCCCGACCGAAACGACCGTGCCCACCGGACGTCGCTCCGGTGTGATTTGCGATAAAAGCGATTCCGTGTCAACATACTTTAAGCCGCCGGCAATCTCGTCCGCTAATGCCGTCGGATAAGTACAGCCCGTGTCATACGGACGAACCGGAGCCGCAACGTTCGTGCCCAAAAGATCCATTGATAGATGATAGTGGATAACGGATAGTGAATGACGGTCTATTATCCACATCTCTCACTCTTTCACTTTTTCGCTCTTTCACTCACACTCACGTTCTCTGATTCCGATAGAGACGGTCGATGGATCAATGTCGTTACGTACCAAAATTGTCTGTCCGGTAACGGCGGTGATTTCCGGTCCCGGCAATCCGGAAAAAGAGCGCACAACCTGATGCGGCAATCCGTCCGGACGAAAGGCGGACGGATCGGGAATTTCCGGGACCGTTTGGCCATTGATCCGCGTGACACCAAGCGAAACGATTTCGGACACCACACCCCGACCGGCACCAACTTGCGGCTGGAACCGGATCGAGTTGTCGATGGTCGAAGCAATCAATGAAGCGTTGTAGCCTTCGGCCAACAGTAACGGCGAATCGGTGATCACCGTTTCCTGATGCCACCAGTCCGCTTGCCGGTACGCCGCCTGCTGGGGCACTGGAATCTCTGGATTGATTGCCAGACGTTCACGCGAGGCGTTTCCGATTCGGATACTTCGGACACCGCGATGCTTGAGCCATAACACACAAGTCGGCTCCAACGGTAAATCGAGATCGCGGAACGATTGCGTTTCCCGCGTGAGGTCGCCGACCGTGATCCGGAGACTCGTTGCTTCCACGACATCGGAAAAGATGTGCGTAAACAGACCGGTATCGGCAGGAATCGTAACGGGAACGGTAACGACTGTGTCATCCGCCCGACAGCGAAAGACCAGCCGATGCTGTGAGGCCCGGACCGTCCATTCGACAAGCGAAACGCCCGGAAAATGTTTGTACGGCGATCCGAACGAACAGAGAACTTTCGCACCGACGAGCCGCTTGGCCGGAAACGCGGCGGAGGCCGGTGACGCGATCAGCGGATAGTTGCGGAATAGATTATCGTTATAAAAAGTGGACGTTGCCATCTCAAAGACCTGCCAAAGAAAGATGAATAGCGGAACCGCTTGTCCCGATCCGCAAGGCATCCTCGAACAGGTTCCCGGACGCGGTGTTACAGGCGGCGATTTCCACGCCGTGTGTGCGGCCGGGAACAAGCGTGACCCTGTTGCCGATTGCGTCGATGCAAACGACCGATTGGATCGGAAGGCCGGTCAAGCCGTGCCGAATCGGGAATGTCGGGTCGCCGACAAAGTTGACCTCAACATAATCGAATCCCCCACCGGATTTTTTAGTACACAAAATACCGCCTTGCTTCGACACGATCACAACGTTACCGGAAAAGAGTTCACCGCTGTCGGCCCGAAGACGCTGGACACCGATCGCGGGCAAAAACTCCAGACAGCGCGGGCAAAAGGACGGAATCGGCACAAGCGGATGAACGCCGCCCGGCCAACCTTGAATTGTTTTGAGCCGGGCACGGTTCATCACGAGAATGCCGCCGAACAAACCGGCGTCCGTTTCCAATTCGACCGTTTCGGTTGTTTCACGGAGATCGCACATGCCGCGATACTCGCCGACCATGAACGTGAGGAGATGGTCCCGTTTCTCAATGGTGGTCAGTTGCGGAATTTTTCGCGGATCATCGTAATAGACGCTGGCGTCGATGATCGCCCCGACTGGAAGTGCCGTACCGGTCGCGGTTGTTAGCGGACGAAGCCGTGAAAACGGGTAGCCGGTCGCTTCCAATTCCTTGCGGTATT
>Ga0099364_10004918_pt1 | contig 20036 bp, 13 predicted proteins | sample TergutTh196P3_FD_73070 | JGI IMG/M metagenome (GOLD analysis project Ga0099364, IMG submission 73070) | Microcerotermes parvus P3 segment gut microbial communities from Pointe-Noire, Republic of the Congo - Th196 P3 | ecosystem: Host-associated > Arthropoda: Insects > Digestive system > Gut ... | reverse complement strand
GTTCGTTTTGTTGCGAATGTTTGATTTTCTTGTTTCCATCGACTTCGACCTGTCCAAAATCGCCAAACTCAACGCCACCTTCAGTAAACTACTGCAAAAAACAAAAAAAATTGTGTAGATACTATTGGCGTAAGCCAGGGAACAAACGCACAATTCCTGGCTTACGCCACGGGTTCTGTGAACGTTGTTTGTTTTTATCTAAACTGCCCCCCCCCCCTATTTTAACATTGTTTGATTTCATTTTAATTTTAACGGCAACCCGGACGCTGCTCCGCTCCCTTGCGGCTTGTTTTGTCTATCGGTAATCGGGCGGGCGGTTCTGTGGAGAAAGTGCGGGAAGAGCCGAGAATGGTGAGAGATAGCGATTGTGCGGGTTGTGCCTTTGCGTTCTTTTGCGCTTCTTTGCGTCTTTGCGGTTAAAAAAATTAACCGCAAGGACGCGAAGAACATTTTCACGCTGTTTGACACCGTTGCTATTTTTTGCAACAGCAGCAGCACTTGCAATCCTCGCAAGTGCAGTTTCCGGTCTTGCAACCATCACAGCACTGGCAAACATCGCCGCAACAGCAGGTTACTTTCTTGCAGCACTCACAGCATTGGCAATCCTCGCAAGTGCAGTTTCCGGTCTTGCAACCATCACAGCACTGGCAAACATCACCGCAACAGCAGGTTACTTTCTTGCAGCACTCACAGCATTGGCAATCTTCGCAAGCACAGTTTCCGGTCTTACAACCATCACAACACTGGCAAACATCACCGCAACAGCAGGTTACTTTACAGACCTCGTCGCTCTTGGGAACATCGGCTTTCGCCTTCGTGTGTCCGCACTTACCGGGGCAAGTGCCGCTGCTGCCGGTACTGCTGTTGCCTTTGCCGCTACTGCCGTTGAAGGCAAAAGCGGCTGTCAATGAGATGAGGGCTAGAAGAGCCAATCCGATGGTAATGGTATGAATCTTTGTCATAATGAATCTCCTTTCAATAAAAGGTTTGGAATGTTTCCGCCAAACACCATGTTCGACGGTTTTTGAGCAGTTCAAGTTTGTCCTGCAACACGGGAACGAATTGTACACCCCTCTTCGCGTCCTTCACGGTTCAACAGGACGGAAACGCCAAATACGCAAGGGGATGCACAAGGGGCGCAAAAGTACAATTTGTATGCCGTTGACAACAATGCCCTCCCAGATGGGGTCTCCCAAAGGGAGAGGAGTATGAACGTGACCAGGCAAAATTCATTAATTCAGAAAGACACACAGCAAGACGTGCAACGGAACATGAGGGGGCAACAATACCCGGCGGTCATCAAAGCGGGAAAACACCTCCGAAGTACAGGCAAAATCGGCAGGAAGCACTGAAACCAAGTCCCACGCTGGTTTGCTGTCCGGTCTTTGGATTGGCAAAACCGCTTTTGGAACGATTGATTCGCCTGCCTGATAGTTACCGCACTGACACTGGCATGGCATTTCCGGCGATCCGCAACCCCCTTGGCTTGAGACCGGCACCGGCGGCGAGCAACAGAACCTTTCGGCTTCTACTGCGGCTGCAAAATCCGGTAGAGACCATGAAGGATTACAACCGCAAGAACATCCATCGCATCGGCAAAGAACAAGCGGTGCCGCTACGTTGAATAACAGAGCAGCCATGACGGCACCAGCAACCCATTGTCGAAACAAAAACGGCTTCATCGCGGTAAAACCTCCATATCTCACGCCGTCCGCCATTGTACCATCAATAAACACAAGGTCAATACCCCGTTATTTCTCTGCGTCCTTTGCGCATTCCCTTGCGAACTTTGCGGTTAAAAAAAGAGAATTTAACCGCAAAGACGCAGAGAAGTGCAAGGTTCGCAAAGTACAATTTCATGCCGTCTGCAGTATAGTGCCGCTATTGTATTATAAAGGCGAATGGGATAGAATATGCGAGCATCCACGGAGCCTGACGCGTAAGCAAGGGACGAACATATTGTTCCTTGCTTACGCAGCGGGTTCTGTGAACACTTGACAATCCTTTACCCTCAATAATCGCTCCCATGCCGCGTCTCCTTTGCTCTCTGTGCCTTATCATGTTGCTCGTGAGCGGTTGTGAGCAGCGGGATTGTTGTCCGGGGTCTTCCGCTGATCCGCTCTTTATGGCGGCGGTGGCGGAGGGGAACATCGAATCGGTCAAATCCTTTGTTGCTAAGGGAGCGGATGTCAATGCAACAACGACCATCGGTTATACCGCTCTCCATTATGCAGTAGTTTATGAGAACGTCAAGATTGCCGAATTTCTTGTTTCTAACGGAGCCGATGTTAATGCGAGGGACAAAGAAGGAAATACGCCGCTTGATTTGGCACTGGGCTACGGAAAGACGGCGATTGCTGAATACCTCACCGGCTTAACACAATCAACGGAACAGCCGAGTCCGCTCGACCTTCCTCCCGAACCAAACGAAGAAGCCGAACTTGCCGCACTTCGGGACAAAATCCTCGCCGAAGAACGGGCAAAAGAACTCGCCCTCATCGAAGAAGAACGAAAAATCGTTCCCCTCGCCGATGAACCCGAAAACTTGATTCCCCTCGATCCGCAAGACCGTATCTGGATCACACGGGACCAAAAAAGCGTGGTACTGCTCGGACGAGTCGTCCTGCGGGAAGGCTTTTTAGAATTACTGGCATGCCGGGTAGGGAGCAAAGAACATGAGTCGGTTCTTTCGGTGCGTGTCAAGCCGCAACTTGTTCACGCCGCATTACTTGCAACGAATGCCCGGCAGGGCAGACCGGTACAGTTCACGCCGACCTTCATCCCGGCAAGCGGTGATAGAATCGACATCACCCTGCGCTGGAAGGACGAAACGGGACAACAACACGAAGCCACCGCTCAAGATTGGGTGTGGGACATGTCGAGTCCTGAACATGCGAAAAAGCCGATGACGACGCACTGGGTTTTCAGCGGCAGCCGCATGTATCAGGATGCGGAGGGGAATAATCGCTACGTGGCGGACGAGACGGGGGAGTTGTTTGGTCTTTCCAATTTTGTCGGTTCGATTTTGGACGTACCGATAGAGAGCAGTGCGGACAACACGAAGTTGCAGTTTGGTTGTTTCACCGAGCGTATTCCGCCGCTCGATACGCCCGTTACGATTATCGTAACGCCGCGAAGGTAGGCGAAGGCATTTCTTTTCTTTGCGAACCTTGCGTTCTTACGTCTTTGCGGTTAAAAGAGACACCCATTTCACGCCGCAAAGCTTCCGGGTAGTTTCACAAGCGTTGCTCCCCAGGAAAGTCCGACTCCGAAGCCGACCAGCATCACCCATTCGCCCGGTTTGAGCACTCCGCTTTGCCACGCATCAATGAGGGCGATGGGAATACTGCTCGACACGGTATTTCCCCGGTGCATGACATTGTTGAAAAAATTTGCCCCCTTCAAGTGGCACAACTCTTGTAAACGATCCAGCATATATTTGTTCGCCTGGTGAAAGATAAAGCAGCCGATGTCCTCCCGGCTCTTGCCCGACTTTTGGAGAAGTTCATCCACCATCGGCGGTACTCTGTCCACAGCAAAGGAAAAAATGCCGGGACCATGCATTTTTAGTTGATTCAAGGAACGAGTGCTTCCCTTACCGTCAGGATTCTCGACGGCGGTTTCTTCAGAGGAGGGCAAACGGTGTCCGCCGGCAGGAACAATCAACAGGTCTGCCCCGCTTCCGTCCGTTCCGAAAACAAAGGGACCCATCGGCTCTTCCTTTGTCGCTTTTGCAGAGGCGACCAGCGTTGCGGCAGCACCATCGCCGAAGAGCGGTCGGCTGGTCCGGTCATCGGTATTGATGTACTTGGAATAAGTTTCCGAAGTCAAAAACAGCACTTTTTTTGCCGAACCCGTTTCGATGAGTCCTTTGGCAAACGAAAGACCGTAGATATAGCCGCTGCATCCCAGATTAAAATCAAGGGCACCGCACGCTTTCGGCAAGCCCAAACGCTCATGAATAATACAAGCGGAAGTCGGCAGGAAGTAGTCCGGCGATTGCGTACAAAAGAGTACAAAGTCAATCTCTTCATGTTCGCAACTGCCGTTTTCCAGAAGCGTTTCGGCAGCATTCACCGCCATATCGGTCGCGGTTTCCCCTTCGGCGGCAATCGGTCGGCTTGCGATACCGAGTTTGCGGACGATCTTTTCTTTCGTCCAGTGGGGAAAATGCTCGACAAGTTCGGCATTATCCAGCGTCCGGCTGGGAAGGTAACAAGCAATGCTCTGAATTTCGGCGAAAGAACGCTTCATTGCCGACATTGTACCGCAATATGCCCGTGATTGTCAAGCGGAGGCGGCGGATTTCAATCAGTCCGTCGACACGTTTGCCAAAAACCTGTCCTTCCGGCGCACGCCGGAATCCAGACGAGCGATTTTAATCCTGTTTTTCCGGATTCCGGCTTTCGCCGGAATGACGAAAAATCAAAACGTGTCGACGGACTGCCGGCGGACTGGGGTTGCCGGAACCATTGAGTTGACATTACCGCAAATTATTCTATAATTTCGGCTCATTGATAATTCATGATTGCTCCGTTTCTAACCATGTTCTCACGATTTTTTCACCGGTGTTGGCTGGCAACGACTCTCATTCTCTGCATGGCAACACCGCTTTGGGCGCAAGTCGCTGATTCGGCGGGGGATGAAGTAAAGGTTTGGGTACTGCAATACTTCGTAATGATACTCTTCCTGGCACTGGCGTTGATGATTCTGCTTCGTCCTACTAGGCGTGAAGATTCTGCCTTTACCTTTGACGAACTCAGAGAACAAAAAGAGGAAGAAATGAAAAAACTCAAAGGGACGAAGTAAAGCCGGACACAGAGGTACTCTGCCGCGTCATCAGTAGGATATTTGCTTTGTGTCCTTTGCGGTTATTTTTTTACCGCAAGGTACGCAAGGAAATGCGCAAAAGACGCAAAGAAAAAAACGATGATCTGTGCTCACTTATGGTATATGTTCAAAAAAGTCAGCGATTATTTCGTCTATCTGTTGGTCAGAATTCTGTTCTGCGTTGTCCAATCATTGAGTTTGGAGACAGGGCGGATGTTTGCCTGCGGGATGGCATATTGTTTTACGCGGGTGGTGCCGGTTCGCCGAAAACTGCTCCATGAGAATCTGCAAATTGCCTTTCCTGAACTTAACAAAGCAGAGCGGGACAGCATCATTCAGACAATGTGGGAGCACCTCTTTCTGATGGGAATCGAGGTGGCACTGGCGCGAAGGAAAATCAGGGATTTCAACTGGACAGATCACATCCGGCTGGTCAATGCCGAACCGCTGTTAAGTGTGCTTCACCAAGACCGCCCGGTTATTATCGTAACGGGACATTTCGGCAATTTTGAAATCGGAGGATTTTCGCTCGGCGTACTGACGTATCCGTCGCACACTGTTGCCCGGACACTGGACAATCCGTATCTGCACCAATTCATCGCGGCTTTTCGGGAGTCGACGGGACAGTTTCTCATTTCTAAAAAAGGAGGATCGCCGGAAATTGTAAATGTTCTCGACGGGAAGGGCTTAATGGCATTTCTCGTCGATCAGGCGGCTGGACGCAAAGACTGTAAGGTGGATTTCTTCGGTAAACCCGCCGCGACCTATAAAGCGATTGCTGTCCTGTCTCTCCAATTTAACGCCCCTATTGTTGTATGCTATCCGCTTCGGCAAAAAGATGAGTCGGGACGATTCAAAGTGCTCTGTTTTGATATGCACATTACGGAGGTGCTCGACCCGCTCGATTTGCCGCCGGATATTCAAAATGTCAAAGAGATTACACAATGGTTCACCCATGCCCTGGAAGCGGGAATTCGGCAATCTCCCGACCAGTATTGGTGGATTCACCGCCGGTGGAAGGTTTGAAACCGTTCTTTTTTCCTTGTGCCCCTTGCGGTTAAATCCGAACCATGTTAACCGCAAGGGGCGCAAAGATGGTGCAAAGGACGCAAAGAATGTGAATAATTAGAAGGTGCCCTTAACAAACTCCTCCCAAACTTTGACACTCCCTTCACCTCACGGTGGGTTGCACAGTCGCCTGCTTTGTGGTATAATTCCGGCATACCCATGGGAATTATTGCTGTTTATTACAAAAAACTACCGGACGCGCCTCTGCTGATTGCATTGAACCGGGAAGAAAATCCTGAGCGGGAGTCTTTGCCTCCCAAGATTCAATCCGGTCGTCCGCGTTCCGTTTGCGGGATTGATTTACAGGCAGGCGGCACCTGGGCAGGGGTCAATCAACACGGTCTTTTCGTTTCTGTGGTGAACTGTCCCAAAAAGACTCTCCCCGACGAGCCGCGGTCGCGCGGACTCCTTTGCCGGGAACTGCTGGGCTGTCAAAATGCGGAAGAAGCCCTCGATATGGCACAGCGTGAGTTGCAGACCGGCTGCTATGCCGGTGCCAATTATGTTTGTGTCGATAGAATGAGCGGCGGTATTGTTCATGGCGGTCATGACGTTGATGTCGAAAGGTTTAAGCCCGGCTTGCATATTTTGACGGAAAACCGGGTCAATGACATCAATGACTACCGGCAGGAGTTTGTCCGGCGGCTCCTCACGTTGCAGCGCATCGATTCGGCGATTTCTTTCTTTGCCGTTGCCAGCAGAGCGTTTTCGAGCAGCCCTGATGCTTCCGGCAAAATGGGAATTCTTGTCAGAAAGGTGGACAGGAGGACGGTCTCGTCTATGCTCGTTTCACTCACGGAAAAGACACAACGTTCGGTCATGCAATATGCGGCAGGTGCGCCTGATATGTGCCCCTATGAAGATGTGTCGGCACTCTTGCGGCAGGTGCTCTCGACTGATCGGGCGGCACGGGCTGCCGCCGCTGCAAAAGAAGCGAGAGCCGCCGCAGCCGCTGCTGCAGCGGCGCAGGCTGACGGTTTGAATTAGAGGATTTAACCGCAAAGACGCAAAGTTGCCGCAAAGAACGCAAGGTTACTGTACTGCTACCGCGCCACCTCGATCTCGTACCAAATCGTCTTGTACTCCGGTTTCGTCTCGATGGTTGCACCGCCGCCCCCGTACGTTATAGGAATCTCCTGACGGCGATTACCCGACTCGTCCAACGCCCAAGCACGAACCTTTTCCGATCCCACACACTCCCAAAATATCTTGACAGCAACTCCCTCACACAAGACCGGGGCTCTCCCCCAGCGGTTGCCCACCGTAATGCGGTCCCCCCCCAACGATTCAAGCACCATATCGGTATTCCGCGTCTCGCCCGTGATGACAAAAAGATAACGTTCCGGTTCACCCGCTTTTTCGTCATCAAGGCGTGTCAACGTCGCCGTCGCCCAACCGAGGTTGGGCTTTGTGTCGAAAGTTAATGATACACCGAGTGGGTATCGGGAAACAAGAGTATAACCTTTTTGTTCGGCTTCGACGAAGCCCGTGAACAAGCCGACTCGCGGTGTGTTTACCTGAACTCGACCGCCCTCTTCAGATTTGCTGAACAATATGGATGTCCATACTCCCCTATTACCTGTTCCTGTCAACCATTGAATGCCATAGCGATCCGGGAAAGCACTGTTGAGTTGCCAATATGAAGACGGTAACGGGGTCTCTTGCCAAACCGGCATTTCCGTAACCTTCCCGGAAACATCAATCGCCGTGCGGTTGGTCAACGCCACCACAGGATTTATTCCCAGCCCCGAAAAACCAATGTTGTATTGGTGTCTGTCCCGCTTGAAAATCTCCCGCTCCTTTTCCGCAGTCAACGGAGCAATGATTGTTTGCTCTGGGCGAACGCCTATTTCCGCATTGAACAACATCTTGCAGGCAATCATGTGTGCCGTCTGTACCGTATTGCCCGACGTGTCGAAGAAGCTCGTGATCCTTTGCGGCTCGGCATCGCGCGAATGAGAATACGCAAAGGGAAAGAACCCGTCCCAATTCTGGAATGCCCCAAACGCCGCCAAGAGCGGCAAACCCTCGGCGGCATACTGATTCGGCGACGGATGATTGTATTCGCTCACCGTGAAGGGCATCCCATAGACCCGCTTCGTCGCCATCGGTCCCAAAATCTCCCGGTCAAGATGATTCACTAATGCCCGATTGCTGATGTACCAATCGTTCTGATCCCACTGCCGACGCGGAAAGACCGGATGATTCCAATATGCATGGTAGTCGATGTAATCCATCTTCGCCTGGGCATGGATCGAACCGTATTCGACCTGCGTGCCCGACACCAGTTGCTTGACCTTGATTTCGTCTTTGAGGAACCGATACATTTCGTCCCAGTATTCCGCTTCGACATCAAAGAGGAAGTCAATAAAATCATCCACCGCCTCTTTGGGATACTGACCGGCATCTTTCTTCCAGATGACCGGTACGGTTTTCGCCGCGAGCGAGGATTCCTTTTCGGGAACATCATCGCGTCCCGGTTTGAGCGAAACGGATTGAATATCATAGACAACGCCTTCTTGCAGGTCTCCGAAGACCAGCCGGGCGTTGTTGTCGTCGGCATTGGGACGGAACGTTCGTGTTACCGTTTGCCATTGAGTTGTCAAGTTGATGTGTTCGTCGTAACCGAGTCCTCCCCAGGGTTCATGATTCATCCCGAGGCGAATCAGGAGCGATGCCCCCCGGCTGGCTTTGGCAACAACGGTCAATGTGTACTCTTCACCCTCCTGCACCGCAAAGGAGCCGCTGCTGAGTTGCGGATTCCAAGCGACGTTGCCCTTCCGCTTAACATCCAACCGCAATGCGCCGTTGACATTGGAAACCGGTGCATCGGTTTGGTCATCGGTTTCCCACCGCCAGCCGTCGTTATTGGGAGTATAGCCGTTTGCAAAATCCCCGTTTTGTAACATTTCCTCACGGAGATGCTGCTCCAACGGCAGTCCGACGGTGCCGCCCGGTTTGAGGGAAACGAAGTCGAACTCATAGACGATTCCTTCCCGGAAGTTATTGATCGTTACGCGGGCATTGTCGTCGTCCAATACCGGCACGAACGTAAGCCGGAAGGTACGCCACTCGGTCGAAAGTGTTACATTGGTATCAAAACCGAGTCCTTCCCAGGGGGCGTGATTCATGCGGACACCGACATCGAGCGGCACGGTAATGTCCGCTCTTGCCCTGAATTCCAGCGTGTAGAGTTGATCCTTCTTCACGGCAAACGGCGACGCAATGAGTTGCGGATGCCAAGCGACATCGCCTCGGTGTTTAACATCCATTCGGAGAACACCATTGACGTTGGCTATCGGGGCATCGGAATTCGCATTGGTTTCCCAGTGCCAACCGTCGTAACTGGGAACGTACCCATTGTCGAAGTTACCGTTGCGGAGCATTTCGTTGCCCAGCGGCTCGTTTCGGGCTCGCCACGCAGTCCGCAGAGCGGCATCGTCTTTGTATTTTTCGATAAGCCATTCATTCCAGAGTCTCCGCAATTCGGCAAGAAACGGGTCCCGGATTTGATGGAGATCCCCCCAGCCGCCCCAAGTGTTGAGGATCGAGTCCTCGTTGTTGATTTCAATCATCGCGACGGCAGGTTCATCTTTGTAGGCAACGCCGGTGTAAGGATTGACATGTTCGAGTAAATCTTTGGCATATTTCTTATTTGCGTCGATGAGCGGTCGGTAGTAATTGTCGATTCCTTTATCGTGAGAGGGACGATTAACATTCGGCGGGAAGCCGTCGCGTTCGTCCAATGAGCGGGAGACGTGCAGATTGAGATTGACGTAAATACCGCGTTGTTTCAGGGCATAGACGAAATAATCGAGTCTATCAAGTTGTGCGGGATCGAAGGTCATGAAGGTACGGGCATTGCTGCCGCCCCAGATGTCATGCATGTCGATATGGTGCAATCGGACGCAGTTGGTTCCGAATCGTGCCAGCCGGTCTGCCATACGGTCAGCGGTGGCTTTATCGTGAAAATTAGCGGCGAAGCAGGTGTTGGTTCCCCAAAACCGGATGCGCCCGTTGTCGGTGGCGAAGTGTCCGTCGACAACTCGGACAAAGCCATGCTTTCCGGCGGGAGCGTCGAGATGGTGCGAAATGTTCGTGATGTTCTTGGGTGCGTCGAAGGAGATCACAAAGGGAAACAATTCGCTGCCGAAGGTTGCGGGGCAAAGCGATAAGGCGAGGAAGAGGGCGAGGAGGCGTTTCATGTGTTGAGAGGGGGAAAGTGTTGATGAGTGGTGATGATTATACCGTAAACGGCATGAAAATGTTCTTTGCGTCCCTTGCGGTGATTTTTTTTAACCGCAAAGACGCAAAGAAGCGCAAGGGGACGCAAAGGACAGATCGGGTGCGGCTCTTGATGATACCCGGCTTTCACCGCTCAAATCGCCCGCAGTGCCAACACCACAATCGCCGCAATCTGTCCGCAGACAATCGCCGCCGCCAACAACGGAAAAAAACAATACAACGGATTCGTCCAAAACCGACACGTTAGTTCGTCAAGGTGAATACCGCTCGGCAAACCGTCCAGCACCACCGACCGCTCCGGCACCATCGGATCATAAAACACTACCTTTTGCTTGGCATCGGTCAATCGGAATGTGTCCAATGCTTGAGCAGAAGCCGTGTAAGTCTCCCCCGCAACCTGATATTCAAAATTGACTTTCATCACCGGTCGGTTATTGTAAGAAGTCCCCGTCGGATTTTTCCCAAGATACCTTGCCCCGACGGCAGTACCGTATTGCAACATCTGTATCGCTTTACCCCCGGCAAACCAAGAGTAAATCGGAAAGCAAAGCCCACTCACGCCGAACAAGCAACCCCCTCCGAGAAAGACCAAAGGGAACCACCACCAAGTGCCTCCCGGTGTCAAAGACAAGTTTTGTACCCGATACCGCTTTTCCGACTTGTGAAGGAGAACCTCGTCGCCGGTTTCGTAGATTCCCTTGTAGCCGTAGGACTTGCCGGTAATCCTTTCCGCATCGTTATCGGTCTTCTCAAAATGATACGCATAGACTTTGCGGTCGTTGAGTTTCATGTTCGCCTCTTCAATGTCGGTAATCGTTGCCTTTCCTGCATCGCTCCAGATTCGCGGGATGGCATCGTCCAGTCCCATGAAACCGACTGCAACAAGGGCAAAGATAAATCCGAATCCAGCGACAAACCAACCGATTATCGGTGCCGAAGTGGAACACAAACGCAGATACAAGCGCACCGAAAAGGGCAACTCACGCGGGGGCAGTGGGATCGTTTGCAAAATCGGCAAGTCAACAAGTGGTTCGGCTTGTTCTTTTTCCGTCTCTTTCGGCGGAGCCTTTGCCGCCAAGTCTTTGAGCAGCCGCTCCACTTCCTTTGCTTGGGGAATGTTCAGAAAGCCGTTGGCGGAGACAAAACCCGGCGATTGCTGTTCTTCGCGGGAAGCAGTCAGCGAAGGATCACCAAAGAGAACATCGCCGGTTCCGTTAGGCTTTTCCTTGCGTTGCAGTTTGCCGAGTTCGCCCGGTTCGTAACTCACGATTGTCGTCGAGAAAAAGGTTCCTGCAAAAACAATCGCCCGATGGTCGGTAATGGCATAGACTGTCTTTTTTAATGCCCGCCGTGTGAACAGCGGCGCACAGAACATTGCCAAGCCGATTAAAACGAAGGGAACGCCGAAGAGGGGAAACAACAATTCCGGTCCGAATTTTTCGGGAATTTTGAATCCGGCTGCTCCACATATCCAAAAGAGGGCAAAGAGTGTCCAGGGGATGGCGAACAATACTGCGCCCATCGAGGCTCCGGTGAAATAGACCGGTACTGGTTGTCCGATCCAGCGTAGTTTTTCTTCGGGTTCCAGTTCCTGTTCGACCAGATGTTGCAGTGCCGGCGGCAGGGAGTTGAGTTCGTAGTACGGGGACATGGTGTCCATTGTACTCGAAACGGCATGAAATTATACCTTTGCGTCCCTTGCACAATCTTTGCGTCTTTGCGGTTAAAAAAAATTATCCGCAAAGAACGCAAAGTACAATTTCATGCCATAGACCCAGACACTACTGCCCGCGCAACAGCGGAGCGTTCGTGTGCGGCGTGGAAATGGTGCGTCCCTGATGTTTCAGGGATTCCTGGTCTTCCTGTGAAGCCGGTTCAGCACTGAAATCACGGGCGACCATTCCTGCTCCGGTTCCCATTGCCGGTTCCGGGGCAATGCTCGCCATCAGCGGATTTTCGCTGGTGCTGGCACGATAGACTGCCAGTTGAGCGATCCCGCTGCCGTCGAAGTCGCCGACGACCGGGTAGTCCCCCGCTTCGCCGAACTCAATCCGTGTGTCGAACCTGAAATCCCCCGTTGTGTCTAAATGCCAAACGCCGTTGACGTATAAGCCGATCTTGTCGATACCGTCGCCGTTGAAGTCGCCGATGACCGGTATGCCGTCAGGACCTAAACCGAAGTCGGCATTGTTCACAAGGACGGCATGTTCGTCCCAGTTGCCGGTGCCGCTGAGGTCGATGTACCACTTGCCGTCCCGGTAAATGCCGATTGTGGCAATGCCATCGCCGGTAAAGTCGCCGGTGAATGCCTTGTCCCCTTCGTTTCCGTATTGGAAGACGTGGTCAACGACATCCAGCCGGATTCCGCCCTCTTGTGAATGTTTCATTGCCCGGACATTCTCGGTCATCACGTTGATGCTGATGTCCGGCGGTACATTTTTCGGCTTTGACGGCAGTGTTGTGTTCAAATCGGTCGGTAAGCCGGATTTCGCCGCCATGATGTGTGCATCGCCGCTCCGCATCGGACCGAAAGTCCCAATGTCCGTTTTGCCGTCGCCGTCCCAGTCTCCCGCGACGGGCTGGTCTGCCGCACTGCCCATTTCTACCCAGAGGTCTTCTTCGTCCCAGCGTCCGTTGCCGTTGAGGTCAATGTACCAGTGTCCTTCATGATAGACCGCAAGTTTAGCAATGCCGTCGCCGCTGAAATCACCGACCACCGGTACACCGCCGTCGGGACCGAAGGTAAAGCGTTTGCGGATGAGACCGTCTTTGCCCCGGACGTACCAGCCGGATTGATTCATCGGCAAAGGATTCCATGCCACCGAAACATAGCGTGCGCCGCTGGCGGGGTTGGTCTCTCCCTCGGACAAAATCATTGTTGTCCGGCTGGCATGTTCTCCGACGGCAATGCCGTCGGTTGCCCCATTTGCCCGCGGATAACCTGCATTGATGACGCTCAAATTCCATGAAAATGCCGGTGCCGCTGCTGCGGACATCATCGGTCCGCTTCCGAATCCTGCCCGCATCTGTTCGCCGATGGAGGGAGCGTACCATCCGCCCACACCGGGCGATGCGAATGCTCCGGCTCCGCCTACCGGTCTTGCCGGTGTGAAGGACGAGGGCGGACTGAACGGCGGATTCGGCGACTGCGGCTGCTGTGGCGGCTGCGGCGGCGGTTCCGGTAGTTCTGGCGGTTGCGGCGGCGGTGGCGGCGGCGGATCCGGTAGTTCTGGCGGCGGTGGTGGCGGCGGTGGCGGGTCCACAGGCGGACCGACCGGCGGGTCGCCTTCTGTGGGCGTTACGCCGAAGTTGTAATGCTGTCCCTTTCCGCCCGGCGGCAGCAGGATGCAACAGATGTGATCTTGTTCGATCTCCCCTTGTCCGTTGGCGTGTCCGATGTCTGCGCCATTGATTTTACCGACGGTCACCAGCCAAACATCCTCATATTCCTCCGCAGGACTTCCTTCTACCCGGACTTTGTACTGTTGGTTGGGACAGAGCCCCTTGAAGGCGTAATAGCCGTTTTCGTCGGTGGTTACAGTATAGTGTTCCCCGTCGCGCAAAAATTGCATGTAAGTACCATCCTTCAAAATCCAGAGGGAGAGCGTTACGCCCCCGATTCCCGGCTCCCACTCGCCGGTCTCTTCCAGAATACTTCTGCCTCCGCTTCCATCTTCATCGACGTAGACGTAACCGCTGATTTTTCCTTTGAGGTCAGCAAAGAAGTTGTACTCCTCACCGGCATCGGCGGAAAAAACCACAATGTCAATGATTTTGCCGCCTGCATATTCACCCCGGTCATCCCCATTGACGGTTCCCACTGCTCCGCCTGCATAGCAGTATTTTTCCGGCAACTGCACTTCAACAGTGTATGTGCCGCCGGGGGAAAGACCGGCGACGGTGTAGTTGCCGTACTCGTCTGTGATTGCCCTGCCGACTTCCTCACCATTCTCATCGTAAACCACCACGACAGCACCGGGGATACCCTCATCGTGACTCTTGTCGATGACCTTACCGGAGAGGGAAGGAGGTATGTAGAGGGCAAAGTTGTATTCTGTTCCAACGCCCGCCGCCGGCATGACAATGTCCCGAATGGTGTATTTGCCGAGTTCTCCATTTTCCGTTCCATCAACTTTGCCGAGCACCTTTCCGCCTTTGATGTATCCAGCATCGGCGATCTCCCCTTCTTCATGTGCCGGTGCTATCCGAATTTGATAGGTCTCGCCTGCTTTCACTTTGCTGAAACTGTACGCTCCGCCCTCCTTTGTGTAATCCACTTGGAGTTCACCGGTGTTTACGTATTTTTCTCCGTCCCAGTCCCATTTGTACGCCTGCTCGTATTCTCCGTTTGCATTCAACACCCAGAGTTCAACTCTTACGCCGTTGATTCCCTTTTCTTCAGGGCTTCCCTCTTTACCGCCCGGTTGCCAGATGTCATCAGCGTTTCTGTCATGCCAGACGTGTCCAGAAATGGTACCGACCTTCGGCGTTTGTGTGTGTTTGTCAGGATCATCTGATAAACAATCGCTCGTGGTCGCTCCTGCCGAGGCGTGGGATTGACCGGGGTTTTCCAGATAATCACCGAGATAGGCACCGGCTTGGGGAATCCATGGTTTATCCGGGGAAGCGGCATCCCATTCCAGACTATTACTCACCGTGTAGTTGTTCCGAAATGTCTCTGCGAAGGTGAGGTCATGGTATTTGTCGTTGTTGTCCACAAAGGTTGCCTCCACCTTCGTGCCATTAAGCAGCACTCCATCGACAATGTGGGCTTCACTTTCGTCCGGGGCTTTATGATAGACCTCAACGGTAAATGCCGAGGTTTTATCCGTAAAGTGTCCATTGAAATTGATATGGAGGATTTGTCCCGTCGAGTCAATATGAGCCGCGACACCATTCAGATCGCCCGCCAGGTAGTTTTCGTACTGTGTTTGCAGATGTGCATCTAAAAAGACGATGTCCCCGCCGAAAAACAAACTCTGCGAGTTCAAACCGCCGAAGGTAATGACGAGTTCGTTCAGTTGGGTGCCTGCGACACCGCCGTCCCACGCAATGTAGAAAATGTCCGTCTTGGTCTGTTCATAACTATTACCATATTCGTAGGGACAGTCTTCGTAAATAAGATGGGCATCGTGAAAGACGATTCCGAAGTCCACCGGGTCAGGCACAACGAGCGGATTGGCAGAGAGCATCACTCTCGGCTCCATTTCTTCAATCCGGCACACCCGGAAATGACGGTTTTTCTTCCGATTCTTTACTGTATTACCGTTGCCGAAAACACCACTGCCAAAAACACCATCGCCGAAAACACTGGCTAAAAGTCCCACGAAGAACCTCCTGTTATGTTGAAATTGAGGAATAGGCAATTATTGAATGCCCCACTAATAGGTATTATCGGCACAAACGTCCCCATTGGCAAAAACTCCCTGATACAGTAGAAAAAAACGGCACAATCAAAATAATTGAAAGAATCGGTACAGTTTGACATGGTGCTTTTTGAACCTTGCGGTTTTTTTAACCGCAAAGACGCAGAGAAGTGCAAGGGGCGCAACTCTCTCCCTAGGGCTAAAGCCCTAGGCTATAATACTCCGCCCTTTCAGGGCGGTGTGCCCTATAAGGGCACGGCATATTAGCCTAGGGTTTTAACCCTAGGCGGAGTTGGCGGGTATAACTTTGTGTCTTTGTCGGGGGAGGATCGCCTACTTTTGGCAAACGCGCCTTGTTATGCCTGACCGTTACATCCGACTCCAAAATTGCAAATTATGGTTGTGTAAAGGGGGAAAACATGGTTCCTGTTCCCCTTTTGAAACGATGGAATCTGCATGACTTCTTTGCGGACTGTTTCAACGCTTTTACTGGTTTTGCTCTTCGGCACGACCGCTTCGGCGCGGGAAGCCGTTTGGCATGATTCCGTACGGAACCGTTCAATCCCCGTCAAGATTTACTTTCCCCGCTCGGCGGAAAAAGCACCAGTCATTCTCTTTTCGCACGGTATGGGTTCCTCCATCGAAACCGGTGCCTATTTGGCGAATGCCTGGACGGCACACGGTTTCGTTTGCGTTTTCATTCAGCATCCCGGTTGCGATGAACATGTTTGGAAGGGTAAAGTCCGCATTTTGCACGAACTCCGGGGCGCGTATGAACGGAATTGGAACGCCCGAACCCGCGCACAAGACCTCCATTTTATTTTAGACCGTCTCGAATGTCTCGTTCAATCCTATCCACAGTTCGCGGAGCGGGTGGACATGGACAGAATTGGAGTCGGCGGTATCGACCTCGGCGCACTGGCAGCCCTGCTCTTGGCGGGACAAATACCGCCGGATAACGGTGCCTCGCTTCACGATCCGCGTATCAAAGCGGTACTGGCGATGAGTCCGCCCGTTCGGGCTGCGAATGTCAGTTACCAAGAAGTATATCGACCCATCACAGCCCCTGCTCTCTTTATCACCGGCACAAAGGATGACGGCATTATCGGCTCGACGAAAGCCGGTCAGCGGCGCATACCCTTCGATGCGATGGAGCAAGGGCAGCGGTACTTAATCACACTCGACGGCGGCGACCACCGCATGTACGGCGGTCGGGTGCTTTCATTTCTGGGCGGCAGGAGCGATGAACGGTTTCAATCCGGCATTGTCCGCGCTTCAACCTATTTTTGGCTTGCCGTTTTACAGGATAATCCGGCAGCCGTCCGGGCAATGGATCGATACGGCTGGGAATCGCTCGTCGGTGTGAGAGCGTCGATTGAACGCAAACGTAATGATGGTGCGCCGCGCGATTAAGGTATGTAGCCATTAGGAGGAACCTATGGTTGCCGAACAAACCACGGCGTTGCCGTTTCATCGGTCGAAAAAAAGCGGTACAGTTCCTTACCGATCTTTTGCACGCCGTTATTGCTTGGATGCGTGCCGTCCTGACTGTAATCGGCTTCCAAATAAAAAAGTCCATTGCCGTTGGCTTTCTCGCCGTTTGCCCAGAGATAGGGTCCCCACGCGAGCCACGCAACCGGAGCGTCTTCCCCTGTGAAACGCAAGTCAGCAACACCATTGATCTGATCCTCAATCAGAAACTTGATCGTCCACCCCGTGTACCATGCAAACGGCTCTGGATTGAGTCTTGTCTTCGCATAGCCGGCGTAGGTTCGGGGACTGAGGTACACCATCTTCAAATTCGGATATTTCTGTTTGAGAATGCGCATCACGTTGGCGTATTTCACTTTTAATTCCGTAGCGTACTCTTCGAAATCGGTGTTGGTCGGACCCGCTTCCGCTTGTTTGTACCAAACGATTTGTACTTGTTCCGGTGTCAGACCTAGCGGTTTCAAACGCTGTTCAACGATGTTATTCCAATAACCTGAGTTCGGATTATTGATTTGGTTGATTGCTTGACCGCCGAAAGCACCATTGACCAGTTCGAGTGTTGAATTCGGAGCGGGATGGTTTTTCATTTCGTTGAAAAATCCATTCGTCGCCTGTCCCGTGTTGGACATGCCGATTGAAAGCCAAACGATTTTGCCGTCCGCTTCATCGATATTTCCGCCGGTATCCAGCGGCTTGATTGCTTGGGCGATTCGGAGTCCTTCGGCATTGTGAGCGGCGGGTCGTTCGTTCGAACCGCCGGGATAGAGTCCTCCTTTTTTGCCTTGGTAGGTTTCCGTGCCGAAATCAATGAGAGCCGTGAGCGAATGATTGAACGGATTGTTCGGATCAGCAACGCGGTTTTGTTGCACGTTCGGCTGATTCGGCTGGTTCGGTTGATTCGGTTGAACTCTGCCCGGCGCAGGCGGATTGCCGGCTTGCTGCAAAACGACATCACGCAACCCTTGACGTTGCGCCGGCGTGAGTTCTTTGAATTCTTCAAAGAAGTGTGTAACACGTTCGGTGCGTTGTTCAGGAGTAAGCGTTTGGATTTCTGCCCGCAGTTCCGGCAATTTTGCTTGAATCTGTTGCCGTTGTTCAGGAGTTAAACTTTGGACAACTCCCTGTGCCTGCATGGCCGCAACGAAAACCAGCAAGGTTAGAGCGAACGAAAAACAAAAAACAGGAAAGATTGGTTTCATGGCAAATTCTTAAAGGAGCACGACATTCTCATACTAGGCTTCCGCCGGAAAAGTCATCTACCGTCATTTCGCTGCGGTTCAATTCTCTTTTTTTAACCGCAAAGACGCAAAGAAACGCAAAGGACGCAAGGAACAAATGTCCAATTTCTCCCCGTTTACTGTGGTATATGTTCCGCCCTTACAAGGCGGGAACGAGTCCGCATGAATTTTACACACTCCGTGAAGGTTAGGTGTAAAAATGGGGTGTGTAAAAACTGGTATGGAACCATTGTGCTTCCTCCCCGCACTCACGTGTACATGGATTACACACTCCACGGTTCGCGCCACTCACGGACACGCATCCGGTTCGCTTCGTCGTCGTCAAATTCGACCTTGACAGGGTCAAACGTCAACTCACGTTTCAACAGCCATGACAGTGCCGAGGCGTGGCAAACGGTGTGTGAACTGGCAATCACATCCGCATTGCAGACCGGCTGCCGGCGGGTTTTCACACAGTCGAAAAAGTTGCGGGCGTGTGTGATCGGATCTGTCCCCGCCGGAATGTTCCCCAGTGTGCCGATTTCACTGCGAAGCGAATCGGGAAAAACGGTCATCCGTCCGCTGTCGCCGGTTTCGACCCAGCCTTCGTCCCCTTCAAATCGCACGGGACAGGTTCCGAGTCCCAGCCAACCTTCGGGACGCATCACAAGTTTGACACCATTTTTATATGCAGCATACATGACGTTGCCTTCCGTCCAATACTTGACGGGAGCGTCGCCGTCGGCATCCAACGCCCATTGACAGAGGTCAACGGTGTGGGCTCCCCAGTCATGATGTGTTGCCCCGGAGTCGAAATCGTAATGTCCCCGCCAGTCCCCCATCACGTATGCTCTGTTAAAGGGTCGCCACGGAGCAGGACCGAGCCAAAGATCCCAGTCGATTTCCTCCCGGTCAGGCAACGGCTGGGCGGGATACCAATCGTAGCGGCAACGCAAATGGTAAATGGAAGCGTGGACGGTGTGAATGTTTCCCAGTTTCCCGCTTCGTGCCAGTTCGACGGCAAGTTGGAAGTTTTTGAGACTTCTCCGTTGTGTTCCGCCTTGAAAGACAGTGCCGTAACGTTTCATCGTTTCTGCCAGTTTGCCGCAAAGGTCAATGGTAATGGCACATGGCTTTTCGCTGAACACATCTTTGCCTGCTCTTGCTGCATAGATGGAGGCGTGGGCGTGCCAGTTATCGCCGGTGGCAATCAGTACGGTGTCGATGTCTTGGCGTTCCAGCAATTCGCGAAAGTCCCGATAGGCGGCACAGTCGGTATTGTTGTACCGGCGGTCGATTTGTTCTTTAACTGCTCTGCGTCTGTCTGCCCGGACATCGCACACGGCGAGAAAGTGGACATCGGGTTGAACGAGCATTCGTTCTAACACGTACCAACCGCGATGGGCGATTCCGATCCCGCCGAGGGTGATTTTGCTGTTGGGGGCAACTCCGCCGCGTCCGAGTACCGTTGCCGGCAGAACAAGAGGCGAAAGGGCGAGTGCCGAAGTTTTGAGAAAGTTGCGCCGGGAAAGAGTCTGGGTTGCCATAGAGTCTCCTGTAAAATATGAACAACTGCTATTTTACCCGAACGGGCGGCGTAAAACAACGGCACAGGAATGACGAAAAAATGAAGGTGTCATTTTCGATGGGGCAAGGCTTTCGCCAGAAAGTTTCGTCCCCTCTCCCTCTGGGCAATAGTATCTACACAATTTTTTTTGGAATTGGTCTTTGTGGTTTTGGGCAATTTTGATAAAATGGGCGGTATGATTTTTCCATCGACCTTCCCGACCAACGGCTGAACAAGCGGTACGTAGAATTA
>Ga0099364_10004917_pt1 | contig 20037 bp, 21 predicted proteins | sample TergutTh196P3_FD_73070 | JGI IMG/M metagenome (GOLD analysis project Ga0099364, IMG submission 73070) | Microcerotermes parvus P3 segment gut microbial communities from Pointe-Noire, Republic of the Congo - Th196 P3 | ecosystem: Host-associated > Arthropoda: Insects > Digestive system > Gut ... | reverse complement strand
CCAAAGAATCTTCCAGCCTGAATTTTCCATCGCTAAATAGACGCGAAGCCCACGAACGCCCCGAAGCCATGGAAGAAGCCACAGTAATGATGGTGGGACTTAATACGGAACGGGTAATGCAGGGGTTAGCACAATTAGAGTGTGAGAGTAACATTACATACAGGTTAGTTGCCGATTATTCCATGTCGAATGTTTCGGATAAGGTAGTGAGAATTATATTATCATATACAGACTACATCAAAAGAATAGTTTGGCAAAATAATATTTTTTAAACAAAGAATGTAAAGAATGAAAATATTAATAGTAAGTCAACACTTTTGGCCCGAAATTTTTAAAATAAATGATTTAGCCGAAAATTTAGTTGCTAGGGGACATTCCGTAAATGTGCTTACAGGAAAACCTAATTATCCACAAGGGAAATTTTATAAAGGATACGGATATTGTTTTCCTCGTAAGGAAAACTATAACGGGATACAGATACGACGTATACCGCTTATTCCGAGAGGCAACGCCACTGGTTTTCGATTAGCAGTCAATTATATTTCCTTTGTAATCACATCGTGTTTTTACATGTTGTTTCATCATAGAAAATATGACGCTATTTTTGTATTTGCTGTTTCACCGATAACAGTCGCTTTTCCGGCTATATTACATCGTTTTTTTCATAAAACTAAAACTTTGTTATGGGTGTTAGACTTATGGCCATTAAGCGTGATAGCAGCTGGGTATTTTCGTTCAAATAAGATTTACAAAATACTTACCAAAATAGTAAGATTTATCTATAAACATGTAGATAGAATTCTTATTTCGTCAGAAGGTTTTCGTTCTTTCATTGAAGAAAGTGGTGTGTCTGCCGACAAAATATTTTATGTCCCAAATTGGGCGGAAAAACTTTATGAAACTCCACAAATAGACTTGCAAAAGTACGCATTATTAATGCCCGATGGTTTTAAAGTAATGTTTGCCGGAAACGTAGCTATTGGACAGGATTGTGAATCTTTGTTTGCTACAGCTAAACTGTTGAGTGAAATGAGGAGCAATGTTCAACTAATTATTGTTGGCGATGGATGTAAAAAGGCATGGTTTGAGGAAGAGGTTACAAAGGCGCACTTAAAAAATGTCCATTTTCTTGGACGATTTCAAGCAGAAGAAATGCCAAGTCTTATAACACATGCAGACGTTTTATTGGTGTCGCTTAAAGACGAACCGGTTCTTGCCATAACTGTTCCAGCACGTGTACAGACAGCATTAGCTTCTGCTAAACCTATAGCGGCAATGTTGAATGGAGAAGGCGCTTTTGTTATAAACGAGGCAAAAGCCGGATTGACTTGTAACTCGGGAAACGCTCTTGCTTTTGCTCAAAACTTACATTATCTTTCTCAATGTTCTCAAGAAAAATTGGACGAAATGGGAAAAAATGGACGGCAATATTACAACCAATATTTTTCTAGGTCAAAAATAATTTCAGAAATAGAAACATTGTTAAATTAATCAGACTTTACCTAATCATGTAATTAATTAAATTATATATAAAATTTAAAAAATGAATATAGATACATTTTTAAAAAAAATCGTCGAAATTTTTGACGATCTTCCGTCACAAGAGATTTCAATCACTTCTAATTTCAGAGATATTGACGGTTGGAGTTCGATGACTGCATTAAGTCTTATGGCTATGATTGATGAAGAATATGACGTTGTTATTAAAGGCGACGATATTCGTAATGCTGTTACTATTGGAGACATCTTTAACATTATTCAATCAAGAAAATAGACATGTACAATCCTTTTTCATTAGAAAATAAGGCAATTCTAGTAACTGGCGCTTCTTCCGGTATTGGAAGAGCAATTGCCATAGAGTGTTCAAGAATGGGAGCATCGGTAATTTTAACTGCCCGCAATGAAACCCGTTTGAAAGAAACCTTATCACAAATGCAAGGAGATAATCATTCGGTAATTGTCGCCGATTTGAGTAAGCAAAGTGATTTGTTGCACTTGATTGAAAAAGCGCCTCCTATAGATGGATTGGTAAATTGTGCAGGTTTGACAAAAACCGTGCCTTTTCAGTTTGTTAATGCCGAGACTTTGGAAGAAGTGATGGCTATAAATTTTACGGCTCCAACATTAATGTCGGCACAACTTGTAAAAAAGAAGAAGTTAACAAAAAACAGTTCGATTGTTTTTGTTTCATCTATATCAGGCGTTGTGTGTGTGGGGGGGGGTAATTCAATGTATTCTGCTTCGAAAGGCGCTGTCAATGGCATGATGAAAAATATGGCATTGGATTTGGCGTCTAAAGGCATTCGGGTAAACAGTGTTAATCCTGGAATGGTGGAAACACATATTTTTGATTCTGGAACCATAACAGTCGAACAGTTAGAAGAAGATAAAAAACGTTATCCGTTGAAACGTTACGGTATGCCGGAAGAAATTGCTTATGCAGTTATTTACTTATTGTCAGATGCGTCATTATGGGTTACCGGCAGTACTTTGATTATAGACGGAGGATATACTTTAATTTAAAAAAGTTATGAAGGTTTTTATCAAAGGAATTTCATATTATCTGCCGGAAGTAGCTCTTACCAACGAACAATTGGTATGCGAGTTTCCCGAATGGACTGCCGAAAAAATTTCGTCAAAGATAGGCATCGCCGTGCGACATATTTCAGCTCCCGATGAGACTGCTTTAGATATGGCATGTTCTGCATCTGAAACTTTTTTTTTAGAACATAGTATAGATAAAGCGGATATTGATTTCATTTTGTTATGTACTCAAAGTCCTGATTATTTTTTACCCACTTCTGCATGTATTTTACAAAAAAGGTTGGGGTTAAGCAAAAAATGCGGAGCTTTGGATTTTAATCTGGGGTGCTCTGGCTACGTATATGGGTTGGCATTGGCAAAGGGTCTGATATTGTCTTCGGTTGCCCAAAATATACTTTTAATTACAACCGAAACATATACCAAGCACATTCATCCGAGAGACAGAAGTAATCGTACCATATTCGGTGATGCCGCTGCAGTTACAATAGTATCCAATCAGGGAAAAGCAGAAATATTGGATTTTGTTCTGGGAACAGATGGTTCTGGATTTGAATCGCTGATTGTCCGAAACGGTGCCATGCGAAATCATCTATATAGCGGAGAAAACAAGGTGGATGATGAGGGAAATATTATTGCTCCGGATAATATTTATATGAATGGAGCAGACGTGTTTGCATTTACAATACGCGAGATTCCCAAATTGGTACATGAAACTATTGCAAAGAATAATTTAAAGCAGGAAGATATTGATTTGTTTGTATTTCATCAAGCTAACCAATATATGCTTGAACATTTACGTAAAAAGTTACGAATAGAAAATGAAAAGTTTTTCATCTTCATGGAAAATGTCGGTAATACTGTTTCGTCAACAATTCCGATTGCATTGTACGAAGCAGAGAAACGAATGGAACTATACAATAAAATTGTACTTTTAGCAGGATTTGGCGTAGGCTTATCGTGGGGTGGGGTTGTATTGAAATATTAATGAAAATGAAAATAAAATTTTTTTATACGAATCAATTATTTGAAACTGATTGGATATCATATACCAATTCCTTCAACCAGGTTTTTACGCGTAATTTTTCAATAATCAATTTTAAGGAAAAATACACAAATACATGTTATGGATATTCGTTTCACGGTTTTATACTTGACGAAGATAATAATATAGTAGGAGGCTGTAGTGCAATGCCTTATAAATATAATTATTTTGGTAGCGAACGAGTATTTGTGTTGTTTGTCGATGCGTTTGTGCAAAATGAGTACCGAAAAAACGAATTCGCCTTGTTCGATGCTTATTCGATTGTTAAAGAAGAGTTAAAGAGACGTGAGATTCCAATGATAATATCAGTTCCCAATGATATTGCTTATTTGTTTTGGAAAAAATTAGCAAGATGGAAAGACATCGGAATACTGCCATGGTACGTTATGCCGATTAAACTGGGTAATCTGATGAAGAAGAATAAAATATTCAATATCAGTTATATATTTGTTTGGTTATGGGCATTGACAAATCTAATATTTTCCTTTTTCTTAAAAAGAAAGGCGCCAAGTTCCATATCCCTGTCTGTTAGTAAAAATTTCAAAGAAAAACGATTAAGGAATTACAGTTCAATAAAAGACACCCCTTTTCATTACAGTATTGTGAGTGAAGATGGGATCAAGGCATTATACTTGCTAAATGATGATTGTTTTAATGCCAGACAATTGTCAAGGGCAGTTTGGCATATTATCAACAAAGAGAGCAAAAATATTGATATTGTTATATATGTAGGGAACATCAATATACTTCAATTATCTTTGATAAAGTTTCCTATGGAAAAACTGCCGCGTAAATTTCTTTTTTGTGGAGGAATAATTGATAAAAAAGTATTAGATGACAGAGTATTTGATTATTCCTATTGGGATTTTAGTTTAATTAATTTTGACGTACGATGAATATACTCACTTTTGACATAGAAGATTGGTACAACTGCGATTATTTATCTGGAGATTTTAATTGGGATAAACATGAAGTTCGTATCTACGACGGTGTTGGAAGAATTCTTGATGAACTTGAAGAAAGGGAGTTAAAGGCTACCTTCTTTTGTTTGGGTTGGATTGCAGAAAAACACCCCGAAATTATCACGAAAATATATGAAAAAGGACATCATATCGGATGTCACTCTTATCAACACGAATTAGCTTTTCGCTTTGATAAAAAAGGATTCAAAAGCGATACAGAAAAAGCGAAAAAACTGATAGAAGATTTAATTGGCGTTCCTGTTGACGCTTATCGAGCGCCTGGTTTTTCTATTACAGAAAATAATATATGGGCTTTTGAAGTCTTGACTGAATTAGGTTTTAAATATGATTGTTCTATTTTTCCTATTTCACATGATTATGGAGGTTTTGCCTTTAATGATGCTACGCCAGCTATTTTGCAACTTGCAAACGGTCTTCAATTAAAAGAATTTCCAATTAATGTACATTCATTTTGGGGTAAGAAAATCGTCTTTTCGGGAGGAGGATATTTTAGATTCTTTCCATATTTTTTAATCAAAAAATGGGCAAGGCAAGCGCAATATTTAATTACATATTTTCATACTCGTGATTTTGATATTGGACAGCCGGTTATAAAAACATTACCTCTCAAGCGTAAAATAAAATCATATATAGGATTATCAACAGCCTTTCCTAAATTTCAAAAATTATTGCAAGATTTTGATTTTATAAACATTATTGAAGCAGACAAATTAATCAATTGGAATCTTGCAAAAATAATATCCCTATAATTTGCTGACTATACAAAACCTTGAAAATTAAATTAATTTAATGAAAAATATTCTTATAACAGGCTCGACAGGTTTCGTTGGTTCCAACATAGGACAATATCTTAAATCACAGTATAGACTTTTATCTTTAGATTTATATAAAGAACATATAGATATATACGATGAATTTTTTACTTGGGAACAACTGGATTTAATTTTATGGTCTGAAATAGATTCGGTTATCCATTTAGCAGGGAAAGCTCATGATACTAAAAACAAGAATGATGCTCAAATCTATTTCGACGTCAATACTAAATTGACTCAAAGGATTTTTGACTATTTTTTGCAATCAAACGCAAAACAGTTCTTTTTTTTCAGTTCAGTGAAAGCAGTAGCAGATACAGTCGAAGGCGATTATTTAACGGAAGATTGTGTTCCTAAACCAATTGGTAACTATGGAGAAAGTAAACTAAAAGCAGAAGAATACATACAGAGTAAATCATGGGAAGACAAAAAAGTTTATATTTTCCGTCCTTGTATGATTCACGGAAAAGGGAATAAGGGAAATTTGAACTTATTGTATCGTTTGGTGAATACTGGTATACCCTATCCATTAGGCGCATTTGAGAACAAGCGTTCATTTTTAAATATTCAAAATTTGTCGTATATCGTTGAGCATTTTTTGTTGCAAAATCCCGAATCAGGTGTTTACCATTTGGCGGATGATGAGCCTGTTTCAACTAACAAATTGATAGAATTAATTGCGTTTTCGAAAAACAAAAAAGCAAGAATTTGGAAAATCAATTGCTCACTTGTTACAGCAATGGCAAAAATAGGAACTTTTTGCAAATTGCCTTTTAACTCAGAACGATTGCAAAAATTAACAGAAAACTACGTTGTATCTAACCAAAAACTCAAATCAGCAATCGGCGCGGAACGGCTGCCCGTTGATGTAGAGAACGGATTTTTATCGACATTAAAAAGTTTCTAATTTATACCATATATTGAATAAAATACTATGATTTACAAAAAAATCTTTAAACGCATTATTGATCTTGCGCTCGTGTTGGTAGCATTGTTGTTTTTAAGTCCAATTTTGCTCGTTTGTATGGTTGTTTTGTTCCTCACTGGAGAGCATAAAGTTTTTTATTTTCAGGAGCGTATTGGCAAAAAAAATCAGCCCTTTTTTATTTGTAAGTTTGCCACCATGCTCAAAAACAGCCCGAATATCGGAACAGGAACTATCACTACGCGCAATGACCCTCGCGTTCTTCCTTTTGGCAACTTTTTAAGAAAAACCAAAATAAACGAGTTGCCACAAATTTTCAATGTGCTGTTAGGCTCAATGTCAGTAGTTGGACCACGGCCGCTTGTGGTAAAACACTTCGACATGTATTCCAATGAAGTGAAGGAAAAAATCGGCGAAATGACGCCGGGTATCACAGGTATCGGCTCTATAGTTTTTCGCGATGAGGAAAAAATTCTTTCGGAAAGCGAAAATCCAAGGGAAATTTACAAGGATAAAGTTGCTCCCTACAAAGGCGCATTGGAACTTTGGTATCAGCAAAATATTTCTTTTTCAGTAGATATTAAAATAATAATTTTGACTTTTGTGATTGTCGTTTTTCCCAAAAGCGACCTTCACTACAAAATGCTTAAAAATTTACCTAAAAAACCCAATTATTTATGCTAAACATTCCACAATTCATTGCCTCAAACATTACGCTGCGCAGCAAAAGTATGTTTGCCGATGACATCGAAGCAAACAAAGAAAATTTGCGTGAGGAAATTGAAAATAAATCCGTATTAGTTATTGGCGGCGCAGGAACTATTGGCTCGTCGTTTATTCGCGCGACGTTGAAGTTTAAACCGTCAAAGCTATTTGTGGTTGACATCAACGAAAATGGGCTAACCGAACTCACGCGCGATATCAGAAGTACGGCGGGCACCTATGTGCCTGAAAACTATGTGACCTATCCTATCAACTTTGCCGATCCTGTTTTTGAAAAACTATTCAGAAACGAGGGGGGATTCGATATTGTTGCCAATTTTTCGGCACACAAGCACGTGCGTTCAGAGAAAGATTTGTATTCCGTTGAAGCGCTTATAAAAAACAATGTGATTAACGCGCGCAAATTGCTTGATTTATTATTGGATTTTCCTCCCAAACATTTTTTCTGCGTATCCACCGACAAGGCTGCAAACCCCGTCAACATTATGGGCGCTTCGAAAAAAATTATGGAGGATATGATTATGGCGTACTCCGCAAAATACCCGATTACCACAGCCCGTTTTGCTAATGTGGCTTTTTCAAACGGCTCGCTTTTAGATGGATTTATTCAACGCTTGATGAAACGCCAGCCGCTTTCCGCCCCCAACGATGTACGTCGCTACTTTGTTTCGCCTGATGAAAGTGGCGAGATTTGTATGTTGGCTTGTATGCTTGGCAAATCGGGCGAAATTTATTTTCCGAAATTACACCCCGAGCAAATGCTCACGTTTGCCGAAATCGCTTCCGCATTTTTGAAAAATTTGGGGTATGATGCCGTTGAATGTAAATCGGAAGAAGAGGCTCGCCAAATGGCGAAAAATCGTTCGGAGTCCGATACGAATTACCCTGTTTTCTACTTTAGCTCCGATACCACAGGGGAAAAGGCTTACGAGGAATTTTATACCAATGAGGAGGATGTTGACCTTGCAAATTTTCAAGCGTTAGGCGTAATCAAAAATGCACCTAAACGCCTAATGTCTGAAATAGACACTCTGTTTGCAAAGTTAGTCCAACTGTTTAAAAATGTCAATACAACAAAAACTGACGTTGTTGAGACAATGAAAATATTTTTGGTTAACTTTAATCACGAGGAAAAAGGTAAGAATTTGGATTCGAAGATGTAGGTTTTGTGATAAAGCGACCAAGCGTTTTGACCGAACAGACAAAGGAGAAAAATTGCATACGCAAACGCTTTGTGGCATAGCCCATTTCGACAGAGACGAACGTATGATTTTCAACATTGTAGCCCGTAATCAAGACGACCATACTAAAAACCATTCATTTGTTATGAGCCCGTCGGGCGAATGGATGCTTGCGCCGGCTTATGACGTATGTTATGCTTATTCTCCTTCGGAAAAATGGACAAATCAACATCAACTTTCATTGAATAACAAACGTGATAATTTTACAATGAAAGACTTGTTGACAGTCGCTAATAATGCCGGCATAAAAAATGCGTCTATCATCGTTAAGCAGATAATAGATGTTGTTTCCGACTGGGAAAAATATGCGAAAGATGTGAATGTAAAATCGGAACATATCGCACAAATCAAACAAACATTGAGAATAAAATTATAATGACAGCAAATGCAGTTGTTACATGCTGAATATTGCCTTAATGATAGCAAATGCTGTCATTAAGGCAGTTTACTAATATTTACACCATGCAACCTAACATCCCAAAATTATTGCAACAAGGCGAAGGATTATCCGTAGAGTTCAAGCGAGCCAAAATCAAAATACCCGGAAATCTTTTTGAAACTGTTTGCGCATTTCTGAATCGCGCTGGCGGTACTGTGTTGCTGGGCGTTGCAGACAACGGAACAGTTGAAGGCGTCGATGTTGTAGCCGTGCAACAAATGAAAAAGGATATTGCCAATTTAAGCAATAATCCGCAGAAACTTTTCCCTGCGTTCCTGTTTGATATACAGGATATTGAATATGACGGCAAATGGTTAATTCATTTTTTTGTACCGGCTTCATCGCAGGCGCATACATGCGATGGAATTTACTACGACCGTAATGAAGACGGCGATTTTAGGTTGCGCACAAACGAACAGATAAAAAATTTGTTTACACGAAAAAACAATCAATACTCCGAAAATACTATTTATCCATACCTTTATAAGTCTGATTTTGTTGATGGAATAGTGGATAAGGTTCGCAAAAGGATAAAAATAAATCGTCCAGACCATCCGTGGAACGATTTATCAGACATGGAGTTTTTTAAAGTAGCCGGTTTATACCGAAAAGATGTTATAACTAACGCTGAAGGCTTCACAATGTCAGCATTACTTTTATTTGGAAAAGATGAAGTTATAATGGGCGCAATACCCCACTACAAAGTTGACGCTCTGTTACGAATAAAAGACCTTGACCGCTACGATGACCGCGAAAATATTAAATGCAATTTGATAGACGCCTACGACCGCTTGATGGCATTTGTAGCAAAACATTTGCCGGACAAGTTTTATTTACAGGGAGATACAAGAATTTCGTTACGTGAGAAAATATTCAGAGAAATTGTGGCAAACATGCTTGTACATCGCGAATACACCAATGCTTATCCGTCTACATTCGTGATATATCAGGATAAAGTTGAAACAAAAAATGCCAATAAACCTCATTTGTACGGACAGTTGTTGCCTGATAATTTCGAACCTTTTCCTAAAAATCCGCATATAATCCAGATTTTTACACAAATAGGACGTACCGAAGAATTAGGCACTGGAATAAAAAACGTGTATAAATTCACAAAAGCTTATTCCGGCGAGGAAAATATTAATTTTGAGGAAAAAGATATTTTTACTATGCAAGTGCCTTTGGGTGATGTTTTTGCAGAAAAAGGCACAGAAAAAGGCACAGAAAAAGACACAGAAAAAGGCACAGAAAAAGACACAGAAAAAGGCACAGAAAAAGGCACAGAAAAAGACACCGAAAAGGGCAAAGGAAAAAGAAAAGGAAAAAGTAAAGGCACAGAAAAAGGCACAGAAAAAGGCACAGAAAAAGACACAGGAAAAGGCACAGGAAAAGGCACAGGAAAAATCAATAATAATCAACAGCTTATATTAAATGCAATATCCAATAATCCACGCATTACTTCTAAAGAATTGTCTGTTAAAGTCGGAATTAGAGATGATAACATAAGGATAAACCTCTCAAAACTTAAAGCCAAAGGTATAATTGATCGCATCGGAGCGGACAAAGGCGGTTACTGGCAAATATTGACACAACACCATGAATAAACATATCTTTTTTTTTATTTTATTCATATTATCGAGCATGATTAATTCCTGTATGGTATACAGGGCTGCTCGCTATTGGATGCCCGAAATTCACGAATACAATGCGTTTCCACAGGCAAAAATAGCAAGCGGGGAAGAAAATTTTAATTTTCCTGTTGCTATAGATTCTTTCATAGTTAGCATGAAGTTGCCGCCGGTTGCCGGAAACGATACTTCGCAACTAACTATTGACGAGTATTTGGCAAAATCGGCAACCACAGCCTATTTACTCATTAAGAACGACACGATTGTTTATGAACAATATTTTCGCGGCTACGACCGTTCAAAAATATCTACCACTTTTTCAATAACCAAGTCTGTTACATCTTTATTGGTCGGAATTGCTGTTGACGAGGGATTTATAAAGAGCGTACACGACCCTGTTACCGACTATATTCCGGAGTTAAAAAAAGGCGACCCCCGATTTCAAAAACTCACTATCGAGCATCTGCTCAATATGCAGGCAGGGCTTCGTTTTGACGAATCGTACACGAACCCGTTCAAGGATATGGCACGGTTGTTTTACAGTCGCAACCAATTCAGGCAACTTAAAAAACTAAAGTTTGAACAAGACCCTGGTGAAAAATATGCTTATAACAGCGCAACAACGGCTATTCTGGGTATTGCGTTGGAAAGAGCTATAAATAAACCATATACCGAATATTTGGAAGAAAAAGTATGGAAGCCTTTGGGCATGGAGTATGACGCATCAATGGGCTTGGACGACAGAAAAAACCGGTCTGCAAAATCTTATTATGGTTTGAGCGCTACAGCGATTGATTTGGCTAAAATAGGACGATTATATTTGAACTACGGCAACTGGAACGGAAAACAAATCGTATCAAAAGAATGGATAGAGAAAAGCATTACGCCCAATATTGAAGAAGGGCATAAAGAAACAAGAAGAGGGTATCAATATCAATGGATGAGCGAAGAGCGTGTCCGGCATTTTCGCGATTCCACAGGTGCTGTTTTTGATAATTCCACAAGCGCCTTAAATTTTGCGGAAGAATTGTCTTTAGTCTACTATGATGTCAGAAAGAACAAAAGGGCGGATGCGTCAGAATATTGGACAGTTACCGAATTTTCCCCTGAATTTTGCGCATTTGGAATTATGAGCCAGATTTTGTTTATTGACCCCGAAAAGAAAATCATCATGGTGAGGCTTGGCGAAAAATGGGACCATGGCGCTGGTGTGCGCCCTCTAACCCGCAACCTTGCACGACGATATCCTGTTTTGGAAAAAATATCACTCAATTAGGGATATTTATTTGCAAAAAAGCACTGTTATAGGGACAAATTGAACTAAACGCTGATAATGAAAATATTATATCAAACATTAGAAGAGCATTTAAGCAAAACAAGTTTAGATTTCAAACGTTATTTGTATCCGTCAATCAATTGGAACACCCGAATGTTTGGCATCGTTGTCCACGCGGCGTTGGCAAAACCACGCTCCTTTTTCAACATATTAAGGAAAATCACAGTACGTCAGATACTTTATACGTTTCGATGGACGATTTGTATTTTGCCGGTCATTCCTTAATCGAAACAACAGAGAATTTTTGCAGGAACGGTGGCAAGTATCTTTTTATAGATGAGATACATAAATATCCACAATGGTCAATAACTTTAAAAAATATCTATGACAAATATCCGGATTTGAAGGTTGTTTTTACCGGTTCGTCAGTATTGGATATTTTGAAAGGGACAGCAGATTTGAGCCGACGGGCGTTATTATTGCATTTGCAAGGCTTGTCGTTTCGCGAATATTTGCAGCTTTTTCATGGAATTAAAGTACCTGTTTTGTCTTTAAGTGACATTCTTTCTCATAAAAGTAACGATTTGAAATCAATTATCGGTTATCCTGTTAAGTTTTTCAAAGAATACTTACAAAAAGGTTATTATCCGTTTGGAAACAACGGAGACTATATAGCCCATTTGAGACAAATTGTTGTACAAACAATGGAATCAGACATTCCGATGTACGCTAATATGAACGTGTCTACAGGCAGAAAACTGTTAAAACTATTGTCTATCATCGCTGACAGCGTACCGTTTAAGCCAAATTTTTCAGCTATTGCAAATTTGATAGGAGTTAGCAAAAACAATATTTCCGACTATTTTTATTTTATCGAAAAAGCCGGAATGATATCCCAGCTTCGCGAAAAAACAGCAAGTTTTTTAGTAGTAGGCAAAGTAGAAAAGGTGTATTTGGACAATACAAACCTTGCTTTTTGTTTGTCAGAAAAAGAACCCGATATTGGCAACCTGCGTGAAACAGTCTTTTTAAATCAAATGCGGGTAAATAATAAAGTTTACCGTTCCGAAAAGGGAGATTTCAATATTGAAAATATGACTTTTGAGGTTGGAGGAAAAAGTAAAAACCAAAAGCAGATAGAAGGTCTGAAAAACGCTTATATAGTAAAAGACGATATTGAATATGGATATAATAACGTCATCACTTTATGGGCGTTCGGTCTGAATTATTAATTGCAATATATCGCAAATTATCATTAAATTTATATTATAACATGTAATATATTACACATAAGATGTTAAACAGGACAACTATTTATGGTTATGGCAACCGTCAAATCCTTACTGAATTAGGAAAGTGCATACAACGCAAAAGGCTTAATCTTGGATTGCAACAGAGCGAATTAGCCGAAAGATGCGGTATCAGCCTGTCTACCGTTCATGGATTAGAGAACGGGCGGAATGCTACTTTAGAAACTTTTATTGCGGTATTGCGGGAACTGCGGGAATTTGACGCCTTATACCTGTCGTTCCTGAAACCAGAACCAATAGCTCCTGACATTCTATTGAAAATAACTAAAAATCAGCGATTAAGAATTAAAAAAACTAAAGACAAATCATGATTGCAGAAGTAAGATTATGGGATATGCTTGTCGGTACTTTTTCATTGAACCGAGACAGGCGAACATCAAATTTCAGGTTTCATCACGATTTTATAAAAAAAGGATTGGATATTGCCCCTATTCTGATGCCGGTAAGCAGTATTGATATATCTAAAATACACAAATTTATACCGGAGGACGAAGCTGATTTTCAAACATACAAGGGACTTCCTGCATTTGTTGCAGACAGTTTGCCCGATTCTTTTGGCAATCGGGTTATCAATGCCTGGCTTGTAAAACAGGGACGAAATATAAATGATTTTACTTCCATCGAGCGACTTTGCTACACTGGTAAGCGTGGAGTAGGCGCTCTGGAATATTTCCCCGCAATTGGAGGCGACGACCATGTAGTAGATATAAATGTAGATGAACTTGTTAGCCTTGCCAACGATGTGCTTGACGACCGAAAAAAACTTCATACCAACCTTTCAAAAGGAGACGAAGCATTGACCTCTATTGTACGGGTCGGAACATCGGCGGGGGGCGCCAGACCAAAGGCGGTAATTGCATATAACGAAACAACCGGCGATATTAAATCGGGACAAATAGCAGATATCCCAGACGGTTTTGAACACTGGCTCATTAAATTGGACGGGGTAAGCAAGTCGAAAAAACTCGGACTGTCGTCAGGAATGGGGCGTATAGAATATGCATATTATTTGATGGCTAAAGATTGTGGAATAGAAATGTCGAAATGCAAAATCCTTGAAGAAGGCGGACGCGCTCACTTTATGGCTCGTAGATTTGATAGACCAGCCGGAAACGAAAAAATTTACATGCAATCCTTGAACGCCATTGCACGCATGAACTACAATCAAATTGACGCCCATTATTACGAACAGCTTTTTTCTGTTATTAGAAAAATGCGTTTGCCATTTTCAGCCACACAACAACAATTCCGTCGTATGGTGTTCAACATTGTAGCGAAAAATTGCGACGACCATACTAAAAACGTGTCGTTCCTGATGGACAGAAACGGTAGATGGGCGCTTTCGCCGGCATACGATGTTACTTACGCGTTCGACCCCGCAAGCTATTGGAACAAAAGACACTTAATGGGTATCAACGGCAAATTTGAAAACTTCACCCTGAAAGATTTTGAAAAAATAGCAAGAGAAACAGGAGTGAAAAAATGGAAAACCATTCTGGAAGAAATCTGCGACGTTGTTTCACGCTGGCACGAATACGCAAAATCAACAGGCGTGAAAAAATCAATGTATAAAAAGATTGGAGCCGTACATGAAACAAGATATACATGAAATGAATAAATTATTTTTTGCTGTAATTGTCTTTTTGTCAGTCAATTTATGTAGTTGCGTGCAAGACAAAATCATAGAACTGCCATTAACAATGGAAAATGGCTATGGACCATTCTGTCCTACAACATTGTGGGGGATATTTAGTAATCCATTTTCTGAAAGAGAAGAGGATGACCCATGGTTAAAAACTTACCCAAAAATATCGAAGTTCCCGGAAGGTTTAGCAAATATTGAATATGACTATCTCGAAACAAATCTTTATCAATCTGCTTATCAAAATTATTTATTGGGCAATATTACGAAAGAGTGGTATGATGAATTACAAAAGTCATGGATTTGGGTTCCTGACACTTTAAACTACTCGAAAAATCCGGTCAGGACGAAAATAGCTTACGCTTGGGGAACAGATTCGGAGGGAGTTCTACAGGTTGCAGTAGATACAAACAACAATCTTGATTTAAGTGATGACACGTTATTTTCTCCGCTTAACAGTCAATTTTTTTTCGAACATTCAAATAAAGATTCATTACTGCAAGCATATTTTTTAAATGCCTCTATTGAAACTTTTGTTTATAATAAAATTGTTCCTGTCAGTATCTCACTTTTTGTTATGTATAATAGCCAGTTCCAACGGCTTATGCTCAACTTTTTTCAATATGCTACAACTCAATACAAAGGAGAGCCTATAGCCGTCTTTACAGGCAAATATATGGACTACAAAGACATAGGGCTTGTTCTTATCAACAATTTGAAAAATAGAGAAACAGTTGAAAAAGAAGACATCTACAAAGAGAATGATTACATTGAAATCAAAGATGAAATATATAAGATTTTGGGCGTAAACACTAAAAAATTTTCGCTTGTTTTAGAAAAGGTGGATTTACCAAAAGTTCGACAATCATTGCCACAGGAAAAATTATTTCAAGCAGAAGAATTTACTACAAAGGAAATTATTTCATTAGAGAGTTTAAAAGGTAAATATGTTTTACTTAAGTTCTGGGGAGTTTGGTGCATGCCTTGCATAGATGAATTGCCTCATATCAGTGATTTATATTCCAAAACGGATAGAACCAGATTTGAGATAATTGGAATAGCAGTTCGTAGCGCTCCCGACAGGCTCAAAAAAGCAATTGAATTGTATGACATAACGTGGCCTCAAATTTCATCGGACGAAATTGCAAAAGCTTATGAAGTAGAACGTTATCCGACAACTTTTTTGATTGACCCTGAAGGCAATATCATTGCCAAAGACTTGAGAGGAAAAGAATTAGAAGAGAAAATTTTAAGTCTGATTGAATGAAAATGCCCACAAAAACTGTCAAAAGTCAGGTAGAAACAGGATTAGAAGAATATCGACAAGGTAATTACATAGTTATCAACAAAGGCAAAAGCCCAAATGAAACGAATGACGGTAGAAGATTTTTGAGGCTTGTAAGTCTAGCCAAATAAAACAATAAGTAAGAAAAATTGCAGAATAAAACGACCTGGGCAGAGAGTACAAAATGCACTGTTTACAATTGGCGGTTTGGATGTGCTACCTGAAAACTGAAAACTGAAAACTGAAAACTGATAACTGATGATAGACCGAACCACTATTGACCGTATTTTTGACGCTGCCCGCATTGTTGAGGTAGTGGGCGAGTTTGTTTCGCTCAAAAAGCGGGGCGTTAATTTCGTTGGTTGTTGTCCGTTCCACAACGAGCGTACCCCGTCGTTTAGCGTCAATCCGGCGCGAAATATTTACAAGTGTTTCGGATGCGGAAAAGCCGGTAACTCGGTGAACTTCATCATGGAACACGAGCATTTCAGCTATCCCGACGCTCTGCGCTATTTGGCAAAAAAATACGGTATACCCGTTGAAGAAAAAGAATATACGCCCGAAGAGAAACTGCAAAGCGACCGACGCGAAAGTCTGATGGTCATTTCGGCGTATGCAGCACGAATATTTTACGAAAACCTTTTCAACACGCCCGAAGGAACGGCTGTCGGTTTAAGCTACTTCAAAGAACGGGGTTTTCGCGAAGACACTATAAAAAAATTTGAACTGGGCTACAGCCTCGAAGCGCGCAACGACTTCACACAAAAGGCGCTCAAAGACGAATATAAGGAAGAGTTTCTGGTTGAAACGGGCTTGAGCATCAAGGGCGAGCGCGGACTTTTCGACCGTTTTTCGGGGCGGGTGATGTTTCCCATTCATAGTCTTTCCGGAAAGGTGATAGCTTTTGGTGCGCGCATCCTGAAAGCCGATGCTAAAGCGGCAAAATACCTCAACTCGCCCGAATCGGATATTTACAGCAAAAGCAAGGTACTCTACGGAATTTTTCAGGCAAAAAACAGCATCGTCAAATGCGACAAGTGTTTTTTAGTTGAAGGCTATACCGACGTTTTGTCCATGCATCAGGCTGGCGTCGAAAACGTTGTAGCCTCGTCGGGAACGGCGCTGACTGTAGAGCAAATTCAGTTGATTAAGCGCTTCACGCCAAACATCACAGTCCTTTACGATGGCGATGCGGCAGGCATAAGCGCTTCGCTACGCGGCATAGACCTTATTTTGCAGGAGGATATGAACGTGAAGGTGCTGCTATTGCCCCAAGGCGAAGACCCCGATTCGTTTGCGCGTTCACGTAGCGCGTCGGAATTGGAAGAACATATACGCGCCAACGAAACGGATTTTATAACTTTTAAAGCCAAACTGCTTTTAGACGATGCAAAAAACGACCCCATAAAACGTTCGAAACTGATAACAGACGTGGTGCAGTCTATTGCTCTTATTCCGCAGACAATCAAGCGTTCGGTCTATTTAAAGGAATGTGCGCGAATGTTCGAAATGGACGAGCGCATGCTCACAGAAACGGCAGAGGTTATGCGCAAGAGCTCCTCTCCTACCCTACCCCGCTCAACCGCGTCGCACACCGCTCCCCCCCACCCTACCCCGCCCCACCCCGAAAATTCCGCGTCACAAGCCACAAAATCTACTGAAACAGAGGCAAAACAAAAAGAATTATTAGACGCCGAATTGGAAATTATCCGTCTGATGCTTCGTTATGGACAGGAAATTTTACTGGCAGTGGATGAATTTACCGGCGAAACAGAAGTTACCGTTGCCGGCTTTATTATCGGCGAGTTATGCGCCGACGACCTGGAACTGCAACAGCCGCTACTGTGTAAAGTTTTTGAAGAGTACAGACAAAAGCACAGTAACAGAGACAGTATCAACGACATGTATTTTTTGCAGCATCCCGACCCTGACGTCAGCCGTTTGGCAGCGGGTTTTGAACCAAAATACGAACTCAGCAAAATCCACCGTCGCAATGGCGCCATCGTAAAAACAGAAGAAAACAGTCTGCTCGATATAGTGCCGCTGCAAGTGCTCGCCTACAAAAACAAACGGGTTATGCTGCAATTGAACCAGATATCGCTTTCGATGCAGCAAGCCGGAACAGAAAACGACATTGAACGGTTGGAAACCCTTTGTATTCAGTACAATGAGCTCTCGCAGGTAAAAAAAACGTTAGGATTAACGCTGGGAAAAAGAATTTATTTATAGAAAAACAAACCTTTTTTGATATTTTTCGTATAATTACATAAAAGAGTAAAAATAACACGTTAAAAATTGAAGTCATGAAAAAGTTTTTGTATATATTTTTGTTTGTTGTTCCGGTAATATTCTCAGGATGTTTTGGATACGAAGAGGTTAGGGTCGTCAGAATTAAGGATGTAACCTATCAGGATTTTGACATCAGGAACCGCACATTGAAGTTGGATATCGTTGCTACAGTGCACAATCCAAACTTTTTTAACGTGAAGATAACCGACGCCAACATGGAGCTACGGCTTCAGGAACGCGTGCTGGGCAATGTTACTCAGGTAGAAAAAATAGATATTGAGGGACGCACAGAAAAAGACTACACGATACGTATTGCCATCGAAATGAAAGATATGCTGGCAAACGTTATGAGCATATACCGTGTATTTACGAACGACCCGAAAAATCTAAACCTTACCGGAACCGTACATGTGAGGTCTTTCATACATTCCAAAACGTATAAGGTTGATAGATTGTCTTTTCAATAATAACAAGCCATGCCTGCAACATTATATTTTTCAGTAAGGAAAGAGGCTCTGATGCCCTGCGAAGAGTTTTTAGAAATTGAAAACAGCAAACGTCAGCTACATATAGGTGTTCCGGCTGAAGCCGACGCCTGCGAATACCGGGTAGCTCTGACGCCCGAAACAGTAGCTAAATTAGTTCGCAACGGGCATATTGTGACTGTTGAAAAGCAAGCCGGCGTTCAGGCTAAGTTTACCGACCTGCAATACAGTGAAGCCGGGGCATACGTCTTAGAGCGCGAAGAGGTATTCCGAGCCGATATACTGTTTAAAATTAACCCGCCAACTACCGACGAAATCGACCTGATGAGAGAGCGGCAGTTGGTTTTTTCGTATTTGCCCGTCTACCGGCTTTCTGAGACATATTTTCGCAAACTTGCAAGCAAACATATTACTGCCATTGCCTTAGAATATATCATAGATACATCGGGCGATTACCCTTTTGTGAAAATTTTAGGCGAAATAGCCGGAACTGTTTCTGTACAGGTTGCCTCAGAGTATCTTAGCAAATCCTCGGGCGGCAAAGGTGTTTTGCTGGGCGGAGTTTCGGGAGCGCCGCCGGCTGAAATTGCCGTCGTAGGCTCAGGAACGGCAGCCGAGTTTGCAATACGCAGCGCGTTGGGATTAGGAGCCTTTGTGCGGGTGTTCGACAATTCGGTGCAAAATCTTCAGCGCCTGCAGGAAAAAATGGGTATACGCCTCTATACATCAGTATTGCATCCACAGGCGCTGGCAACTGCCGACGTCGTGATAGGGGCGGCATACATAGACGGCTACCGCAGACATAGCGTGATTGACGAAGAGATGGTGATGCAAATGAAAGCAGGCGCCGTGATTGTTGATTTATGCATAAATAGAGGCGGCTGTTGCCAAACGTCAGAACTGTTAAGCCTTGCAGAGCCTACAGTAGTAAAGCACGGAGTGACACACTACTGCGTGCCCAACATAACTGCCCGCGTGCCACACACAGCATCGATAGCAATAAGCAACCTCCTGACAAACACAATACAATGCATGGAACAGCACGGAAACCTCGCAATATGGTTCAAAACAGACCCCGACATACGAAACGGAGTATACATGTACAACGGCATACTCGCAAGCTCATACATCGGAAACATGTTCAGTATTCCATATCAGGATATACACCTGTTGGTGGCGGCGTTTTAGGGAAAAATAAAAAACATATAATGGTTTATGATGTTAGATTTCTCGCTTCGCTCGAAATGACGGTGAAGCAAAAGGAAAAGAAAAATGCGTTTAGCGGCGGCGAAGTCGCCGCTAAACGCCACTCCTGTCTCTCACACGTGACTCGCGTCATTCCGAACGCAGTGAGGAATCTATTGAAATGAAACAAACAATTACAAGTTAATGATTTTTCATGCCTAAATCAAT
>Ga0099364_10004916_pt1 | contig 20045 bp, 16 predicted proteins | sample TergutTh196P3_FD_73070 | JGI IMG/M metagenome (GOLD analysis project Ga0099364, IMG submission 73070) | Microcerotermes parvus P3 segment gut microbial communities from Pointe-Noire, Republic of the Congo - Th196 P3 | ecosystem: Host-associated > Arthropoda: Insects > Digestive system > Gut ... | reverse complement strand
AAAGACACAAAGTCTTATTTTGCGACCTTTGCGGTTATCCTTTGCGCCTTTGCGGTAAAAAAAACGCAAGGGCGCAAAGATTTTTCGCAAAGAACGCAAAGAGTAAAGACAAACTTCGTGTCTTCATGTCTTCGTGCCTTCGTGTTTGAAAATAAGCACGAAGTGCAATTTGTCATACACCCGTGATTGCGACGTTTGCAAATATCGTAAAACATTTCCCCAAATTATACGTTATCAAAAAAATACGTATCATGAAGAAGTTTTTTCAAGAGTTTAAGACCTTTGCCATGCGTGGCAATGTGATGGATATGGCGGTCGGTATCATCATCGGTGCGGCGTTTGGGAAGATAGTTTCCTCTTTGGTGGCGGACGTCATCATGCCGTGCATCGGCTTGTTGGTGGGCGGAATTAACTTTCCCGACCTGCACATAACGCTGAAACAAGCCGTTATCACCGCCGAAGAGACAATCCCTGCCGTTACCCTCAACTATGGCGCACTGATACAGGTGGTTTTTGATTTTATCATCATCGCCTTTTGTATCTTTTTGATGATCAAAGCCATTAACAGGTTGAGCAAGAAAAAAGAAGAAGCGCCGGCAGACCCGCCCCCTCCTTCCGACGAGGTGAAACTCCTTACGGAGATACGCGATGCCTTAAAAGAAAAAAAGTCATAACCGTCATTTTGCAACATTTTCAAAAATTAGTCGTCATGTATAGTATATGGCAACTTCATTGGAACAGACGGTAGCAGCATGTAAAAAACATGATTTTAAGGCACAACGGGCGTTTTACAACCTGTTTTACAGGATGGTTTACAACACCTGCTGTCGCATGTTGTCCAACGCCATGGATGCGGAAGAATGTATGCAGGATGCGTTTGTCAAGGCTTTCGGCAAGTTTCATGCTATCGGCGATGCGCCGCCGGAGGCGTGGCTGAAACGCATCGCCATCAACACTTGCTTAGACGCCCTGAAAGCGAAACATCCGGATTGGACAGAAACGGACGAAACCCTCTACATCGTCAACGAGCCGCCGCCGGACGAAGAAACGATGAACTGGAAAGTGGAACAGGTAAAAGCCGCCATGGAGCAACTTCCCGAAAAATACCGTATCATCTTGAGTTTGTATCTGATGGAAGGGTATGACCATGAAGAGATTGCAGAGATACTGCAACTGAACGAGGCGACGGCGCGGTCGCAATATTCGCGGGCGAAACAGAAATTAATAGAAATCATAAAAAAAGTTGAAATATGAATTTGGAACAATACATCAAGGAGAACCGCAGCGCATTCGACAATCAAGAGCCTGCCGACGGACATTTTGAACGGTTTGCCGCAAAATTGGGAAAACCTCGTGGCTTAACGTTTCGGACGAGACGGTTTTGGTGGGTCGCCGCCGCTGTCTTGGCGGGGATGATGATAGGGACGGGATTTTTTGTTCATTATCTAAATCAGGCGTCCGACAACTGTCCGCTCTCCTCCGAAGTGGAAACGGTATGCGAGCATTACGAAGAGATTATGAATCAGGAGATTGAGCATCTGAAAGTTCTGTTGGAAAACGTGGAACCGGCGGTGCGGACAAAAGTGCTGGCGGACGTCGAAAATATGAAATCCGACACCAAAGAGTTGTTGAAACAGTTTTGCGACGGTGTCAACGACGAACAGGTGCTTTCGGTCATAAAGATGAACTATGAAATGAAAATCAAGAGCATACAGTTTATTTCGTCTGTTGTCGAAGAGAGTTCCAATCCTCCATTAACGTAAATTATCAATCAAAAGAATAGAATTATGAACCGTTTATTAAAAACAACATCTCTGGCGGCTTGCCTTTTTTTAACGCTCACGCACCTGCAAGCCGGAAATTGTGAAACAGCCCAAAAGACGCTGACCAAGAGTTTCCCCGTTTCGGGAGCGACGACCCTCAAAATTGACAATGTCTTTGGAGCGATTACCATCTCGGAATGGGACAAAAACGAAATCTCGTTCACCGTAACCATCAAAGCCACCACAAAAAAGCAAAGTACGTCTCAGGAACTCGTTGATAAGGTGGCGATAGACTTTAAACAGGAAAAAGAGGTCGTCTCCGCTAAAACCACCTGTCCCTCCCAAAAAGACAAATGCAACTGTACCTATAAGATTGAATATCAAGTGCATGTGCCAAGAAACATCCATTACGACCTGAACGGCAAATATGGCAATATTACCATGGAAAATGCCACGGGAAATGTCAACGTTACCCTTATGTACGGCGATTTTTCGGGAAACGAATTTGCCGGAAACAGCAAAATCAACATCTCCTACGGCAAATTATCCGTAAACAAACTATCGGGAACCAATGACGAAGTAACCGGTATGTATGGGAAAAGTTTATCTGTATCGGAATCCAAAAGTCTGAAAGTCAATGTAAAACATTCTAAACTTTTTATTGGGACTTTGGAGCGCCTATCCATAGAAAGCGCTCATACCGATGTTCAGATATTGAAAGTCGACAAGATTCAACTCAGTTCAAGTTACGGGAAGTATGAAATCGGCGAAGTGAACGAAATGGTCTCGGACGGTAAAAATTCATGGTACACGAAGTTTGAAATCAACAGGCTCACCGGCGCCTTTTCTTTCCCTGCTCTCTCTTACGGCAGCGTTACCATTCACAACGTAATGCCCACTTTCGACAACATCGTTATCAATGCCAACTACACCCCGATAAAAATGACGTTGGATGCGGCTACTTCCTGTAAATTAGAATCTTTGGTCAGCGGCGACCGCTGTAACAGAAGCGATATTCAGGTAAATGCGTTTAAATCCAACCTTTCCACACTTTCGTCAAACAATGCCAAGTCGGTTTCCGGAACTTTGGGGGACAAGGAAGCGCCAAAAGCAGTTATTAAAATAAAATCAGATAATAGCAATATTAATATTAATCAGTTATAAAAGTATCATTATGAAACAGTTATTTAAAATCACATTCGTCATGGCTTGTTTTTTCTCGGTTCTCACAACCGCACAAGCCGCCGGTTACAAAACACAACGCACCGTGTCTAAGAGTTTTCCGGTGAAAGAAAACGCTACGCTCAAAGTTAATCACCAGTTCGGTTCGATGACGATTTCCGAATGGGACAAAGAGGAAATTTCGATTGAAGCGGTAATTCATGTAACCGCAAAAAAACAAACTACCGCGGAACAACTTGTCAACAAAGTGGATGTTCGTTTCACAGAAGAAGACAACCTGCTTCTTGTCGAAACCAAATACCCCAACATGAGCAATTGCAAATGCAAGTATTCGATTGAATATAAGATTTTTACACCTAAAAATACGACGTTCGATTTGAACAGCACATACAGCAGCATCACCATTGATAATGCCGCCGGAGATGTGCGCATTTCAACACTATATGGCGACGTATCCGGAGGCGTATTTTCGGGAAATTGCCATATCGAAGCCACGTACAGCAATATCAAAATTGACAAACTGCTTGGGAACAGCAATATTTTTAATAGCGTTTATTCCGTTGTAAATGTAGCGAAAGTTGATAAAATACAGGTCGAATCATCGTATGGGAGTTACAACATAGAGGAGGTGAACGATTTTGTGTCGGGAAGAACGGTTTATACGCCGCTCCATATCAAAAAACTGAACCGCAACTTTTCGCTGGCAGGACTACATTATGGGAAGTTAAAAATTGACAATGTAGCCCCTCAGTTCGAAAATATCACCATTGACGCCGTTTATGCTCCGGTAGAAATCACGTTGTCGCCAACCACATCATGTAGCGTTAACGCTTCGACATCTTATGGAAAAATCAACATCAACGTCCCACAATCGGATATTTTAACAAAAAGCGAAAAGAGATACTCAACGACCGCTATCGGTACTATCGGGGACAATCCGACATCTAATTCTCACATCAAAATATCGGCGAATCGGCGGAAGATTTTTATTCGGCAGTGAGGTGTGAAAAAAAATACTACCTTTGCAAAATTATTATGGTTTAATCGAAAGGAATCATGAATACTTATGCTGAAAAATTAGATTTAATACATTGGATCGCCGAGTTGCAAGATATTTCCGTATTGACACAAGTAAGGTCAATAAAAGAAAATGCGCCTGTTATATCCGCTTCGGAAATAATATCCATAGAAAAAGGCTTATCCGATTTCCAACAAGGCAGAGTACAGTCTCATTGGCAAGTGAAAAAACGTTATGAAAAATGGCTTTAATATTGAATGGACTTTTGAAGCAGAACAAAATCTTAATGCAATTTTCGATTATTTGGAAGCTACTTGGACGGAACGAGAGATAAAGGCTTTTGCTCAAAAATTGGAACATAATTTGCAAATCATATCCGAGTATCCGAAAACATTTCCGTATTACGATGAATCAAAAACGGCAAGACGCTGTGTATTATCTCCTCAAACTACCATTTACTATCGTGATATTTCTACCGAAAACAAAATAGTGATACTCACATTATTTGACAATCGTCGCAATCCGGATACATTAAAAATAACAATATAAAGAATAACTTTTGACTTTAAAAATGAATCAAGAAACAAATACTTTCAATGCGCTTTTGAGCATCTTGGAGAAGTTGCGGGCGGAGTGCCCGTGGGACAAAAAACAGACGTGGGAGAGCCTGCGCCATCTGACCATCGAAGAAACTTTCGAACTCTCCGACGCCATCCTGGACAATGACGGCGAAGAAGTCTGTAAAGAACTGGGAGACTTGCTGTTGCATATCGCGTTTTACGCCAAAATCGCCTCCGAAAAAGGACTTTTCGACATCGCCGACGTGTTGGAAAAGATCAATAACAAACTTATCCGTCGCCATCCGCATATTTTCGGCGACGTCGTCGTCAGCGGCGCCGAAGAGGTGAAGAGCAACTGGGAGCGCATCAAAATCGAAAACGAGAATAAAGAATCGGTGCTGGAGGGCGTCCCGCGCTCGTTGCCCTCGCTGATAAAGGCGTACCGAATGCAGGAGAAAGCCGCCGGCGTCGGCTTCGACTGGCACTCCGACACAGATGTCTGGGAGAAGGTGAAAGAAGAGTACGGCGAGTTTAAAGAAGCCGTTAATATTACTGATAATCAAGAACATGCGGAAGAAGAGTTTGGCGACCTCTTGTTTGCACTGGTCAACTATGCGCGATGGAAAAATATCAACCCCGAAGACGCCTTGGAGAAAGCCAACCGGAAGTTTATCCACCGCTTTCAGCATGTCGAGCAGCGAGCCAAAGCATCCGGAAAAAAACTCCACGAGATGACACTGGCGGAGATGGATGTTTTTTGGGAGGAGGCGAAGAAACATAAAAAATGACACTAAAAATAAACAGATGATATTATTGTTTTTTCAGCACAGAGACTCAGAGGGCACAAAGTTACACAGAGAATATGTTAGAAACAAACCTCTGTGACCCTCTGTGTTCCCTGTGTCTCTGTGCTGAATAAAAATCCATTTTTCAAAATAAAATCTATCCAAAATGAAAAACGTACATCAAACCGATTTTTTAATCATAGGCACCGGCATCGCGGGATTGAGTTTTGCGTTGAAGGTGGCGGAACACGGTAAGGTGCTGTTAATCACCAAGACAACGCTTACCGACACCACCACCCGCTATGCGCAGGGAGGCATCGCCGCCGTGATGCACCAAACCGACAGCATCAAGAAACACATTCACGATACCATGGTCGCCGGCGGGTCTCTCAACGACGAAGAGATGGTTCGCATCGCCGTTACCGAGTCGAGAGAGCGCATACAGGAACTTATTGAATGGGGAACGAAGTTCGACAAGACCAAAAACGGCGAATACGCGCTGAGCCGCGAAGGCGGACACTCCGAAAACCGGGTTTTACACCACAAGGACTCCACCGGCAATGAGATAGAACGAGCGTTGTATGAAGCCGTGCGCGGACACGAAAACATTGAGATATGGGAAAACTGTTTCGCCATTGACATTATCACCCAACACCATCTTGGAGAAGAAGTTACCCGTCGGCGCAAAGATATTGCCTGCTACGGCGCATACGTCTTACGGGACGACTTGAAGACCATCTCCACCGTTCTGTCAAAAATCACCCTGTTAGCCACAGGAGGGGCGGGCAACGTCTATCTCACCACCACCAATCCGCGCGTTGCTACCGGCGACGGCGTCGCCATGGTCTATCGGGCGAAAGGCATGGTGAAAGATATGGAGTTTATCCAGTTTCATCCGACGTCGCTGTTCAATCCGGGAGAGACGCCATCGTTCCTTATCACGGAAGCGCTGCGCGGCTTCGGAGCTATTCTGAAAGGGATTGACGGTAAAGAGTTTATGCAGAAGTACGATGCGCGCCAATCGCTTGCGCCGCGCGACGTCGTCGCACGCGCCATTGACAAGGAGATGAAAACCATCGGATGTGAACACGTCATGCTCGACTGCCGGCATCTGCATCACAACAAGTTGATAGAAGAGTTTCCCGGCATCTTCGCCAAGTGCCTCAGCATCGGCATTGACATCCGTAAGGACATGATTCCCGTTGTTCCGGCGGCGCATTATATGTGCGGCGGCATCGCCACCGACGAGTTTGCCCGGACAAGCATCCGACATCTGTACGCCTCCGGCGAATGTGCCTGTACCGGACTGCACGGCGCCAACCGTTTGGCTTCCAATAGTTTACTCGAAGCCGTCGTCTTCTCGCATAGGGCGGCGCAACATGCGTTGGATATCTTTAAAAAGATCTCGTTCTGCGAAAAAGTCCCCGAATGGAACGCCGAAGGAATGGTTCTCAACGAAGAGATGGTGCTTATCACGCAATCGCTGAAAGAGATACAGCAGATCATGTCGAGTTACGTCGGCATCGTCCGATCCGACCTGCGCCTGAAACGCGCCTTAGACCGACTGAAAATCATCCACTACGAGACAGAAGAACTCTACAACCGCTCCATCCTCACCCGCGAAATCTGCGAACTGCGCAACATCATCAACATCGCATACATCGTCATCAATCAGGCGATGCAGCGGAAGGAAAGTATCGGGTTGCACTATTCGTTGGATTATGTGTGAGAACTATAAAATATATAAACCATGCATCTTTTCTATCTCCCTGATTTACAGCCTGATGACACAATGGCTCACTTTCCCGAAGAGGAGAGCGCTCATGCCGTGCGGGTGTTGCGTTTGAACGTTGGCGATGAGGTCTTGATGACCAACGGCAAGGGCTGGATGTTCACGGCTGCCATCGCGGTATCCCATCCCAAACACACTGAGGCACAGATTGTTGCAAAACGACATCTGCCGCGTAACGCCGGATTTCATCTTCATCTCGCCGTGGCGCCGACCAAAAACATCGCCCGTTTCGAGTGGTTTTTAGAAAAAGCCTGCGAGATTGGCGTGGACGAGATAACGCCCCTGCTATGCGAACATTCCGAACGACAAAAACTCAACATGGAACGACTGAATCGCGTCTTAATCGCCGCCATGAAACAGTCGCAGACGGCGGTATTGCCGCTGTTGCATCTGCCGTGCGACATACAAACGCTGGCGTTGCAATGCGAAACGCAACAAAAATTTGTCGGCTGGTGCAATGACCACACCACCGGAGCGTTATTTGATAGAGTACAGCCGGACAACAGCGTTACCGTCTTAATCGGACCGGAAGGCGATTTCTCTGAAAAAGAAATCAATATGTTGAAAGTCAACGGATTTCAACCGGTTTCTATGGGACGCCAACGGCTACGCACCGAGACAGCCGCCATCGTAGCCTGCTGTACTGTGAATATAAAGAATAACAACATCTAAATTTTGAACTTTGAAAACACCAACGACTCAATCTATCTTTGAATACATCCGCAATATTGCCGGAACGCTGAACCAGCCCACCTATTTGATAGGCGGTTATGTGCGTGACCTCGTCATGAAAAATCCATCGGAAGACATTGACATCGTTACGGTTGGCGACGGGTTGGCATTGGCGGCGGCAGTAGCGAAACAATTAGGCAAAAGAGCCAAAGTGAGCTATTTCAAAAACTTCGGCACAGCGCAAATAAAATACGACGCCGGAGACGGTCGCTCTTGGGAGATAGAGTTTGTCGGCGCACGCAAAGAGAGTTATCAGCGTGATTCCCGAAAACCAATCGTAGAAAACGGAACGCTGGAAGACGACCAACACCGTCGGGATTTCACCATCAACACCTTGGCTATCAGTCTGAACAAGAACGACTTCGGCGCTTTCATTGACCCGTTCGGAGGCTTAGCCGACATCAAAAAAGGCGTCATCCGAACACCGCTCGACCCGCACATCACCTTTTCCGACGACCCGCTACGCATGTTGCGTGCCATCCGCTTCGCCGGACGGTTCAACTTCACCATTGACGCCGTAACATGGAAAGGACTTGTGGAGAATGCCGAACGCATCAAAATCATATCTCAGGAACGTGTTGCCGAAGAACTGAATAAGATGTTGCTGACCGAAAAACCATCTTCTTCCTTTGAACTGCTGCGCAACAGCGGGTTGCTGAAGTTGATTCTTCCCGAATTTTGCGCCTTGCAGGGCGTAACAAACATCGAAGGAAAACAGCATAAGGACAACTTCTCGCACTCTTTGGAAGTCCTTGACAATCTTTCGCAAAGGAGCGATGACTTATGGCTTCGCTGGGCGGCGTTGCTGCACGACGTCGGCAAAGCGCCGACAAAACGGTTCGACCCCGAAACAGGATGGACGTTCCACGGACACGAAGTCGTGGGCGCTCGCATGGTCAACCAGATTTTCACCCGTCTGCGACTGCCTCAGAACGAAAAAAACAGGTACGTCCACAAGTTAGTCCTGCTGCATCTTCGCCCCATTGCTTTAGTCGAAGAGGTAGTAACCGATTCTGCCATACGGCGCTTGCTCTTCGACGCCGGCGACGACATCGAAGACCTGATGCTCTTAGCCGAAGCCGACATCACCTCGAAAAACAGACGAAAGGTAGAGCAATACCTGCAAAACTTCGCCTTAGTGCGCCAAAAACTGCAGGAAGTCGAAGAGAAAGACCGTCTGCGCAACTGGCAACCGCCCATCACCGGCGAAATCATCATGGAAATATTTGGTTTACAGCAAGGTAGAGAAGTCGGAGTGATAAAAAACGCCATCCGCGAAGCCATCTTAGACTGCGTCATCAACAACGACTACGACGAAGCCTACCGCTTCATGCTGAAAAAGGCGGAGGAGATGGGGATGAAGTCCAAAGATGCAGGGCAAACGCATTAAAATTTTTGGATAGTCCGCCCTATGTATAAAAGTGCTGCAAAGGTCATGCTGACTATGTTTCAGCAATCATTGTAATGCCAGTATCTCGCGGAATGGTTTCCTTTCTTTACCATGTCGAGCTATTTTACATCAAAAAAACAGACGGGTTACCGGTTCATTTTTGCACAAAATGAACAAATGATTAATAATGAATGATTTGGAAGTAGTGATTATCAGTCGATCAATTCTAATATTGACCAGAGATAATCGTTGTCCCATCCTGCCGTTTTCCGTTTTCTTCGGATGCTGACTTTTCGTCTTTCTTTTCGTAAGAGGTATTTTATCAGGCGAAGATATTATTTAAAAAAAACCCGCTTGAAAAGCGGGTTTACCTTTTTTTGAATTACTGTTATTAATCCTGTAAAGTAAATTTCACGGGCATATTATATGATACCCGTACTTCTTTTCCTCTTTGTTTTCCGGCTTTCCATTTGGGCATCATTTTGGTAACGCGGACGGCTTCTTCGTCGCAGCCGCCGCCGATACCTCTCATCACTTTTACTTGCGTAACACTGCCGTCTTTTTCAACGACGAAACCCACATAGACCGTCCCTTGTATTCCGGCTTCGCGTGCCATTTGCGGGTATTTGATGTTGTTGCGCAGGAAGTTCAGACGTGCTTCGTCGCCGCCGGGGTATTCGGGGACTTGTTCGACAATCATAAAGATTTCCTCTTCCACGATTTCTTCTTCTTGAACTGGTCGTGTCCATTCTTGTACTTCTGTCGTTACGGTGGCTTCGGCGTCTATCTCAATGTCGTCGGCAACTTCGATGTCGTCTTCCACGGCTTGCAACAGAATGGGTTGTTGTGGCGGTGGGGGCGGCAACTCTATTTTCTCTTGTTGTGTGATTTCGACCATCTCTTCTTCTACAATCACGTCGGTACGTTCAAACATGTCCACCGTGATGGCGTCATACGACTTCATCTCAAACGCCATGTAAACGAGCGCCAACACAACAACCAAGCCTATTTCAATGAAAAGCCCTTTTTTTGATTCTAACTCGGCTTTCGCTGATTTCTTTTCTTTCATAACTTATATCTTTTTAGTTTATACTCTTAATGCAATATTTCTTGATAGGCTGCCGCATCCATCAGCTTGTCCAACTCGGCGGGGGCGGTGATTTTTATTTTTACCAGCCAGCCGTCGCCATAAGGGTCTTTGTTAATGGTATCGGATGCGTCTTGCACTAATGCATTGACTTCCAATACTTCACCGCCGACAGGCATCGTAACGTCGGCTACGGTTTTTACGGCTTCGATAGAACAAAATGTTTCATCTTGTTCCAGTGTTTCACCTTCGCAGTCAATGTCAACAAAAACAATATCGCCTAATTGACTTTGCGCATAATCGGTAATGCCGATAAAGGCTTCATCGCCTTCTACTTTAATCCATTCGTGACTTGGAGTGTACTTTAAATTTACTGGTATATTCATCTTTATCTTATCTTTTTTATGTATAACTTTTGAGCGTGCAAAGGTAGTACATTTTTTTGATACAGCGAAAAAAAATTTAATATTCTTGAAAATATTTTTAATAACCTTACTGCACCAAATTCAGCCTCACCCCTATTCCTGCGTTGGTAACGGATGTTTTATATTGCAGTGAGGTGAAGGGGTTATTTTGGTTGCGGTCGAAGAAGAGGCGTGCGGTAACCATGCGGCTGATTTTGTAGTCGGCGTTGAAAGCGATGGTGAAGACGCGGCTGCCTTGCGACATTTCGTCTAAGTCGGAATCTAAGCGGCGCAGGATGTTTTGGTTGGTGCGTATGCCTAAGTCGAATTTCAGGGAGAGTTCGTTGTTGAAGTTGCCTTTGACTTTGAAGTAGTTGGGTAGGTTCGCCCAGCGGTAGCCGGTGCCGAAGGAGATGTCGTCGCTTCGCTGTTCGGTGATTTGGTTGTTGACAAAACTCAATCCTAATGTGCGGGAGCGGTTATAGTTGATGCGGAACATCAGGCTGTTTTTCAGGGTAAAGTCCACGCCGAAGAACGGCATAAACTGTTCGCTGAGAACGACTTGTCCGAGATTTTTTTCGGGGATGTAGTTGCCGATTTGGTCTCGTGTCTCCGAGAGGCGTTTGCCTCTTTCGTAGTCCATATTCGTTTGGAAGCCCGAAACGGCGTAGGTGGACTGATAGCCATGATTCAGTGTAACCGACCGGAAATGCTCTTTAAACCAGTTGAAGTTGGTAAGTCCTTTCCACATAACGCGCCAGTTGGGTAGCGGCATTTGGGTGAAAGGTTGGTGTATATTGATTTTGTTGGGGTCTTTTCCGATGTAAGCGGCTAAAAATGAGTACAATAGCACATCTTGCGACGTGGAGCCGTAGCCGTTTTTATACATGGACGTGTCAACGTTGGGGTCATAGTTCGGGTCTATTTGTCTTCTATCTTCGCCCAGACGGGTTGAGATGATGAGGCGGTTTTCGCGCATTTCGTTGTAAGGCGCTGAGTTAAAGGGCGTGGTGGTGTTGGTCTTTTTGAACGCCGTTTTTATCATTATCGTGCTGATGTTGAACGCGCCGGTGATGGTTGGCGACATGGGTTCGTTGGGGAAGTTGCCGTTGGCGTCGGCACGCATGAACGCAGAATAGGTCTCCGAATATTGCCGGCTCATGTTCACGTCAATACGGAAGTCGCGCAACGGTTCCAAGGTGGCTTGTGCTTGTATTCGTTTCGTATGTTTTCGGCTAAACGGCACATTCAGGGTGGAATCGCCGGTGAGCCATTGTTCTCTGATGGCGCGTTGCACGAAGTTTTTATCTTGGAAACCGAAGACGAAGTCCCATCCGGGTGCGCCATGGTTGACGCCGAAGAAGTCGGGTTCGGGCATAAATCCGGGTTGTAGCGTTCCGTCGGTTTGCATGTAGGTTCCTGATATGTCTCTGACCATCATCAGAAATTTAAAGAATCCGTCCATGGATTTTCTGGCGAAAGAGGGACCGTCTTTCTTTTGGGTGGCGTTGAGGCTATCTGCCGGGTCGCTACCGGGTTTGGATGGCGCCGGACGGGTTGGCGTGCGTGCGCTGTTCAGTTTTTTCAGATAGCCCGATTTGTTGTAGAGGGTGGTCATGTTCAGTCGTCCGTTAAGGGAGACGTTGGCTTGGTTTTCGATGGTATTGCCCAATGTATGGCGCAATGCCCATGCGTTAGCCATCCAGAAGTACGTTCCGTCGTAGGTGGCTGTAACGGAGATCCAGTCGGTTATCGGGATTTTATCCAATGGGAGGTTGTAGGTCAGGTTGGTTGCCTGGTTGTAGCGTTCGTAAGTTCCGAAATGTCCAAATTCGCTCTTTATTTGTTGTTTTTTTTCTTCTTGTGTGCCGTAGCGGTCTGTTACGCCTTTTTCGCCGGGGAGTTCGTGGATGATGGTGTTGGCGGTGGCGTTGTATTGCAACTTCAGGCTGCGTGCCAAGTCCCAGCGCAGGGTATAATTTCTATCCCACGTCATATTTTTATAATAGGTCGGCTGGATGATGATTAAGGCGTCGGTATAGTTGTTGCGCATCTGTTTTTCCTGATATTCCCGCATCAGCGTTGTTCTGAACGACCACATGTTGGGTACATAGTAGAAGTTAAATTCTTTTATCAGTTTCAGCCACGGACTTTTGAGCGAGGTCATGGAGCGGAACGGCGCTACCTCTTTGGGACGCAGAGTATAGGTATAGCCGACGCCTGCCGTATGTTTGTATTGGCGGTCGTACTCAACGTCGAAATTGTGTGCAATCATTCGCGAATAGGCGTAGGAGAAGTCCCAGTTTTCAAAGTCCCAAAAGTGCGGGTCTTTTTGGAGATTGGTGCGTTCTTTGCGCATGTTCATGAAGTTGATGTTGGTGCGGTTGACGACGTCAATGACGGAGTTTTTGTAGTCGGTTTTCTCTTTGGCGTTGAGGGAGCGCACGACATCTTTGTATTTGATGTCGGGGTCGAAGGGGCTATACTGAGGCACAGCGCGGTTGTGGGAGTAGTCGAAGTGCATGGGCAGTCGGACGCCCCAGTTTTCGGGGGTCATTTTGCCGAGTTCCATATTGGTGCCGAAGTCGAGTATGGTGATATTGTCGCGGGAGCGCATGTTGGTTTTTTCTTCGATGCTTCCGAAGCCGGCGGAGGTGTGCAAGGCTGTGAATTGGATATTTCCGAAATCTGCCAGATCAATACGGATACGTCCTGTTGCCGCCCAGCCTTGTTTATTGATAAAATCGGTCAGACGCAGTTCGTCCACCCATATCTCGGCGCTGCGGCTGCGGCGGTCGGAACTTTGCGGATTTCTGATACCGATCATGATGGCTTTCACCTCCGAGATGCTGGGCGTTCCCTGAATGGTTACTTTCCGATTGCCTTCATATACAATATATGGTACCTGATAGGGATGCCCCACGGCGTTACGGTCCTTTTTATAGTTGACCAATTTTTCAAGGTCTATCTCGATGTTGTTGTTGCCGGGCCAAATAAGGTCATCACGTGTTCGAGGGGTGTCCCATTCGGTAAATTCCAACGGCACTTCATATTCGTAATAGTTGCTCGTGATGTCGGCGCCGACGCGGATGAATACCGTTAAGTCGCCGGTGCTGTTTTTGTTGTTCGGGTCAACATCTTCGGCATGGACAAACATTTTGAGGTACTCGAACTGTGTAAAATCGAAGTTGGTATTTTTATAGACTGCTTTGGCAAAACCATCGGGTAAATCCGTAACTTTCAACACCATAGATTGCTCATTGCGTTGCGTTGCCGTGAGTTGGGTATAGTTGGTTTCGCGGTCAATGCCGGGAGGCAGCACGTAAGGCACGGGGAAACGATAAGAGTTCTCTTCGATATTGATGGATGAGATGGAAAGCACCGATTCGTCTTCTGTCGGAACGTATTCGCCGCTCTCTAAGATGGAATACTGGTATCTTCTCCAATCGGCACGTACCAACTGGAATTTGGCAAAACGGCAAACTATCTCCTCCTCAAACCCGCGAAAAACCATCCGCATAAAGCGAATAGAGCGAAAATCGCGAATGTTCCCGTATGTATTACTTGGCGTGCTGACGGGAATTTTAAACTGATACCACTTCACGTTGGAGGTTTTCCCGTTGAAAAGCCGTACACTCTGAGCGGTATAGATGTCGGTGATATGGTTTTCGCCCGTTACCTCCATATCTTTCGGACGCAACGAAACGACATACTCGAAATAGCGTTCATCTTCGCTCAAAGTGTTGTCATTATCAATGTCTTCCATGTTGGGGAAGGTGGTTGACTGGATCATGTAGCCGTCGGGCGAGGCGGTGGAGGAGTTGCCGTCGGGACCGTTGAAGTTTTTATATTTGGTTAAGATGGAGGCGAAGTCGGAGTTTGAGTCATATTCGGCACTTCTGAAGTAGTGGAAATTATCGTGTGAGGGGTCGTCGTAGGCATCTAAGTAGGCTTTTGAGCCGCCGCCGAGCATTTGGGACATTTTCGGAAGGTAATCGTGCTGTCCGCTTCGTGAGAAGAAAGTGCGTTCGTCTTCGTCGCGCAGTCCGTCGTATCCGACATCTTGGAATGGGCGGGAGTTGGGGTCGTTGCTGAAACTGTTCACCAACGATTGTTTGATGGGAACGCGCCCCCAGATGGTGGTATCCACGTCCACCACCAATTCGTTTTCGGGCAAGCCGTGTTCAAAACTTTTGCGGGAGTCTTTCAGGATGTCTTCCGAAATTTCTCCCAGATGGAACAGAATCTCGCCGCCTTTGTGGTTGGGATTTTCGGAAAACGGATCCATCATCCACAGTTCGATATATTCTATGTTGGAGTATTCAAAGTCGGACGATTCGATACGGCGCATCACGCCGCCCCAACGCGTTTCGGGCGCGTTGAGTTCTCCATCCGCATTGATACCTTTGGAATAATTACTGCTTTCGAGGTCGTAGTTGTAGGGTCCGATATCTTTCGGATAGTACGCCATGTTCAAAATCGGCATGGTCGTCGGCTGTCCGCTGGCGATTTCTCTGTTTGGAAACACCTCTGTTTGAAGCACTTGGCGCACGCTGTTTTTGGAGAGTTCGTCTTTGGTAACGTTGGACGGGAGTGTTCTGTCGTTGGAGTAGAAGAGCGGGTCAATGATGTACCACGCCATTTTCGCACGGTTGAATCCGACTGCCAAACTGGTGTTGCTGGCGATGTTTCCTTCGGGGAAGTTGGGATGGTGCTGTGGCGTGCTGGAGAGGAACCAGTCGCGTATGGGAGTGGTTTTGAGGTCAATGGTGGTGGTTGCCGCTTCGAAGTCGTCAATGTAAGAGGTGCCGCCTTTGCCGATGGATTTGCTGTGTCCCGGGATGAAATGGGCAAACTCGCCGCCCAGATTTACGCGCGACGGCGTTTTGCTGGAGTAAAACGGTAGCACGTTGACCCAGCGGGTGATCATGTTGGATTCCTGTTGCCAGTCGCCGTTCAAACCCCACATCACGTTGTTGACCGGCTCGTCGCCGAGGTTAGTCTTTTGCGTCAATGGACGTTCAAAGAGGTTCATAAACGTGGCGCCCAGAATCAGGTCTTTATTTACTTGATGGTCAACGTGTACGCCCAAGAAAGTCCGTTTTTGTATCAGGTTTCCGGCGTCGCGGCTTTCGCTGCTCACCGTGATCGGCGTTCCCGAATTTAGGATGCCTTCGTTGATGATGGTAACCATGCCCATCGTGTAATTGACCACATAATCCACATTTTCTATCAACTGTCGTCCGCCCGCCGTTACCACTACCGAGCCTTCCGGAATGTTCAACCCGTTAAGGCTGATTTCCGAACTGTACGAGGACTTATAGTACCCTTGCATCAGAAATTTGTTTTTCTCCGGATATTGCTGGGCGCTGGTTTTGGTCATGGTGTAGAGCGAGTCGTAGCAATATTTGTCGGCGATGCGTTTGGCTTCGGTGGGCGTGTTGGCGGGGCTGCTCATGATTTTCTCTCGCAGATATGAGCCAAATGGCTCTTTGACAGTGAAATAGATACGTCCGTTATCCGACTGTATGGTACCGCCGTTATGGACGGCATTGTCAATAAAGTCGAAGAGACCGTCGGGGTTTCTTGCCTGATGAGCATCCATGCGGTCGAAGCCCAAAACTTCAATCAAGGGCTTATATCCGTAAGAGGTGTCCTGTTCGGGCAGAAATCCCATCGGAACGCCATTTTCCGAACCGGAAAAGAGGATGTTCAACACAAAGTCCTGAGAATTAACTTGATACGAGTTGAGCGAATAGACGTTTTTCATCATCAATTTCCATATCGGCAACGCCGGATCAACGGCGGTGCTTCGAAGCAGTTTCACGATGAGCGTTTGCGTGGAGGGAATCCCGCCATCGGCAAGTTCCCCTACGCGGTAAACGGTTTCGCTGCCGATCAACGTGTATTCGAAAGCGACAGCCAAGACCTGATTGGAGTTTAACGTCGTCCGTAGCGAGATAAAACCCAATGCGGGGTTGTAACTGTATTCGGAGTATTGCAGTTTTCGGGCGCTTTCCACCTTTTCGTAGTCGCGTCCGCCGACCATGTTCAGCATGGAACTTGTTAAAAAGGAGGAGACGGTGTTGATGTTTCGGATTTGGGAAATGTTGGGTTGCAGTTGGTCCATCAATCCGTTGGCGGAGTTATCGGGGTATGTTTTTCCGTAGTATGTGTTGATTCTGTCGTTGTATGGTTGCGGTTCGCCAAGGTCGGCGAAGGCGACGATGTTGCGGTTGTCCTGCACGGCGGCGCCAATGTTGGTGATCCACACGTCCATCTTGGTGATGTTGATGGAAGAGAGTATTTGCGGGAGTTGGCTGAGCGAAATGTCGTAGTTGTCGTAGAAGTATTGTGCGAGGAAGAAGTGGCGGTTTTCTTCGTAGGCGTCGGATTTGATTTCAAACTTCGTCTTTTGCCCGCCGCCTTCCATCTGTACGGTTTGCGACTGGCTCTCTTGTTGTGAAACGACCGCCGTAATCATTGTTTTTCCAAATTTCAGTTTTGTTTTTACACCGAAAAGGCTTTGGCTTCCTTTCATCAGGGTGCTGTTGAGCGGCAAATTGACGTTTCCGGCTTCTATCAACTGGATGATTTCGTCTTCGTCGCCCTGATAGCGGAGTTGGAGTTTGTTCTCGAAACCAAAGGTGAATTCGGTGTTGTAGTTCGCTTTAAACTCGATTTTCGTGCCGATGGAGGCGACGGCGTTGATGTTTATTTTTTCGTCGAAAACGAAATTGGTAACGCTTTGCTGTTTTTTGGTAATCATCGGGTCGGCGCGAAAGTTGTGGCGGACGCCGAAGTTCAACTCGATGGATCCTTGCACGCGGACATCTATGGTATTTCCGCCAAAAATACGGTTAAAAAGCGGACTGCCGATGTAAATGGATGGGATGATGCCATCATTGCCGCGACCTAACGACGAGCCGGAACTTTTCACGCGCCAGTAGTTTTTCAACGATCTGTCGGTGTCGTATTTCATGTATTCGTCCAGCGTCATATACTCCGGCGGACGGTACTCGCGCTCGCCCGCATTGTGCCGCACCTCGTAATAACCGGTCTCCGGGTTGTAGGTGGTCTTGGTGGTGATGTTGGGAGGGTCTTGTAAATCAACACCTTTCTCAATAGCATTCTGCGTCTCCTGCGCAGAAACAGACACCGCAAAAGAGACGAACAGCGTACAAAAAACAAAAACTGCCTTGCAAAAGGATATATTGGCGTGCGTTTTCAAATATTTTTAACTTTTTTACAAAATTCTTAATGACTCTTTAATAAGCGATTCTACCGAAATGTTCGGATTGTCGGTAAGCAACCTGTCCACCACTTTCGCGGCGTGCAGCCGTGCAAAACCTAAAACCACTAAACCCGATAACGCTTCTTCTCGCTTTGTATTGTGTGAAACGCCAATTTTTATTGATTCGCCGGGATCTTCTTTCGCCATTTTATCCTTCAATTCGATGATGATGCGCATGGCGGTTTTCTCGCCAATCCCCTTTACAGCACGCAGCATGGCTACATTTTCGGTGATGATAGTGTTCATCAACTGCTCCGGCGGCAACGACGAGAGTATCAACAACCCCGTGCCGACGCCAACCCCGCTCACCGTGATGCAATGTTTGAAAAGCCTCCGCTCCAACTCCTTGTAAAAGCCGTACAGCGCCATCACGTTCTCCTGCAAATGCAGATGGACAAACAACCGGCACCGCTCCAAGTCCTTAATCTCGGCGTATGTGTTCAGCGATATATTAATATGGTATCCTATCCCGTTGCAATCCAACACCGTATATGTCGGATGCACTTCCACTAATTTTCCTTCGATGTAATTGTACATTGTGCGATTTTAAAATTGTTTGCAAAGATACGATAAATATCGCATTTCAGACAAAAATGATGCAAGACAAAACATCATGTAACCGATTTTTTTCCGATATTTGCACCCTAATTTTTTAAAACCGTATATTATATGAACAAGTTTAGATTATCATTATTGGCATTTTTTATTATGTCATTGTCTGTCAGTGTGTTAAAAGCACAGGATGCGGACGCAGAGAAACAACCGGAAAACCAACCGGAAGGTTATATCTTTAAGGAAGATGTGCGATTAAAATGCACGCCGCCAAAAAATCAATTCCGTTCCGGCACCTGCTGGTCATATTCGGCGATGGGATTGGTGGAAGCCGAACTGCTGCGGACGGGCAAAGGCGAGTACGACCTCTCGGAAGCCTTTATCGTCTATCACACTTACAGTCAGAAAGCCGTGGAGTATGTCCGCTGGAACGGCAAAATCAACTTCGGTGGCGGCGGCGCCTTCCACGACGTCATCGCCGTGATTGAGCAATTCGGCATCGTGCCCAACAGTCAGTACAACGGATTGGTCATCGGCGAGAAGAACTTCATTCACAACGAGATGGACAACGTGTTGAAAGCCTACGTTGACGCCATCATCAAAAATCCGAACAAAAAACTGACACCCGTCTGGCACCAGGGATTTACCGGAATTTTGGACGCTTACATCGGAAAACTGCCCTCCGAGTTTGAGTATCAAGGGAAAAAATACAATTCCGAATCATTCGCTCAAAGCCTCGGATTGAAGTGGGACGATTACCGCGACTTCACCTCTTTCCTGCATCATCCTTATTATGAGGAGTTTATCCTGGAAATCCCCGACAACTGGATGCTGTCGAAAGCATACAACGTCCCGTTGGATGAGATGATTGCTCTCATTGACGGCGCCTTAGACAACGGATATACCGTGGCATGGGGGTCCGACGTCAGCGAAAAGGGATTTTCGTGGAAAAACGGCGTGGCAGTCGTCCCCGACGAAGAGAATCCCGACATCTCCGGCACCGACCGCGAACGATGGGAAAAACTCAGCAGCAAAGACAAAACGGAAGAACTCTACAAGTTCGACAAGCCGGTGAAAGAGAAAGAGATAACGCCGCAGATGCGTCAGGAAGCCTTCGACAACTACGAGACCACCGACGACCACGGCATGCTCATCATCGGACGCGCCTTCGACCAAAACGGAACCAAATACTACATCGTGAAAAACTCGTGGGGCGGCATTGACGACCACAAATACGGCGGCTACTTCTACGTCTCCGAAACCTTTGTGCGCTACAAAACCACGGATATCATGTTGAACATCAACGCTATTCCGAAAGATCTGAAGAAGAAGATTAAATTGTAACACCAGGCGATGGGATGTGTTTCAAATAGTCGTTCTATAGATTCCTCATTCCACTGCGTTCCATTCGGAATGACAGGTGCGCTTGGTGGGAGGGGCGGAAACAGCGGCGGCGGCGATAGAGCCGCCGCTGTTTCCCCCCCTT